>ERZ773043.756-NODE-756-length-18922-cov-3.016272_pt1 | contig 18922 bp, 19 predicted proteins | sample MGYA00580636_ERZ773043 | MGnify/ENA primary metagenome ERZ773043 (study PRJEB29015, sample SAMEA2737992) | human oral metagenome | biome: human oral; feature: human-associated habitat; material: dental | place: China | collected 2065 ...
CCATCGGGCGACAGGTGCGATTTCTCCGGCAAGCATACCGGTTTCGATTTGGCTGCTGTGTTTGATGACATCGGCTGCCGCTCCATGCAGCCATACGCCTGCGCAGGCGGCTTGGAATGTCGGAATGCCTTGTGCCAGCAGGCTGGTAATCATGCCGGCCAACACGTCGCCGCTGCCTGCGGTGGCCAGGCCGGCGTTGCCGCTGGGATTGGCGGTCGTGCCGCGGTCCGGCGCGGCAATCAGCGAGCGGTGGCCTTTTAACACCGTTACCGCGTTGAATCTGCGGCTGAGGGTTTCTACCGATTGGATTCGCGCCTTTTGGATTTCCGCCGTGTCCGTTTTGAGCAGACGCGCGGCTTCGGCGGGGTGGGGCGTGAGTATCAGGTTGCCGTGCCGCGCGGCGAGCCGTTGCAGTTCGGACGAGCGCGACAGCAGCGTCAGCGCATCGGCGTCCAGCAGCAGGGGTTTGCCATCGGCTTCGGAAAACGCGGCGGCAACAATGCCGGAAGCGGCTTCGCCCAACCCCAAACCGCAGCCGACCGCGCGTGCGTCGGCGTCGTTGCGCAACAAAAGGTTCTGCGCCGTCGCCAGCATGATTTCGGGTCGTCCGTCGATAACGGCGAAAGGCAGCTGCCGCTGGTTGAACCCCGCCCACACTTTGCCGCAGCCGGCGTAGGCTGCCGCCGTTGCCGCCAGTACGACCGCGCCGCTCATTCCTTCGCGGCTCATTGAAAAAATTCCTAGCATTATGACGCCCATATGCGCGATCGAGCTATACGCGATAACCTGTTTGATGTCCTTTTGCGCAAAGGCGATGAAGCTTGCATAGATGATCATAACGATCGCCACGGCGCACATCATCCCGCTAAAATGCACGCTCGCGTCGGGAAATAGCGGCAGCGAAAATCGCACGAAGCCGTATGTGCCCATCTTAAGAAGCACCGCGGCAAGCAGAACCGAGCCTATCGTAGGAGCCTGCCCGTGCGCGTACGGAAGCCAGGTATGAAAAGGAAAGCAAGGCGTCTTGATCGCAAAAGCGACCGAAAATGCCAAAAACAGAGGAATTTGCGTGCTAAGCGGCAGCGATAGGCTCTGCCAATTTAGGATATTAAAGCTATACTCGCCCGTAGCCTCGTGATAGAAATAGCTCATCGCTACGAGTCCTACGAGCAGAAACATCGAACCTAGAAAGGTGTAGATGAAAAATTTCACCGCGGCGTAAATTCTCTTGCCGCTGCCCCACGCGCCGATGATATAGAGCATCGGAATAAGCGAAAGCTCCCAAAAGATGTAAAACAAAATCGCATCCAGCGCCACGAAAACGCCCACCATCGTCATCTCTAAAAATAAAATGCAGATGATTAAATTTTTGGCGCGCTCTTTAATGCTTAGACTAAGCAGCGCTAAAAATGTAACCAGCGTGCTTAGGATCACCAAAAACAGCGAAATTCCGTCCACGCCGATGAAGTAGTTGATGCCGTATTCGCTTATGAAAGGATGCAGCACGCTAAACGCGATACCGTCCACCGGCTCGTAGAGTATCCACAAAACGAGTGAAAGCACGAACTCTATAAAGCTCATCGTAACGGCGTAGGTCTTAATGCTCGCTTCGTCGATCAAAAAGCCCAAAACCGCAGCTACCGCCGGAAAAAATATAACCAAACTTAAAAAGTATTCCATGCCCACCTCACAGCGCAAACGCCAAAATCAGCAAAATGAAAGATCCCAAAACCATCCACCTTAAATTTGCGCTCAAATCTCCGCTATTGCTTACGCGATCCGCACCTTCGCCGCTTTTTATCGCGATCCGAGCGATCAGATCGACGCTGGCGTCTATGATCGCGCCGTCGCATTTAGCGCAGATCTCGCTAAGCTTAGCGTATCCGCGCACGATCACGCGCTCGTAAATTTGCGGGATAAAATACTGAGCGATCAAAATTTTATAAAATTTGCAGTTCTTTAAATTTTGGCTAAATTTACCCTTGCCGTATGTCCAAATCGTGCCGATCGCCACCGCGCTTATCATCGCTAGCGTTATGGCGATCAAAATTACCTCCACGCCGTGCGGGATCGAAGCTTTAAAGCCCGGCAGTATGCTAAGCACGAACTCCGCAAAATCGTGCTCGAAAAAGCCTGCGGTCACCGCAGGCACGGCTAACACGCCCATCGCGATAAGGGCGAAGCCTTTCGCCTCGTGCGGATGGTGGGTAAATTTTTGCTTGCCGAAAAACACGAGCATTATCAGACGCACGCTATAAAACGTCGTCATCGCAGCGCCCGCAAACAGCAGCGCCCAGATAAAATACGCGTCCGCGCTCCACGCCGCTTCTAAAATTTTATCTTTTGAGAAAAAGCCCGCGAACGGATAAAATCCGCAAAGCGCGAGCGAGCCTATGCACATCAAAATCGCCGTCGGTCGCATAAACTTATATAATCCGCCCATATTTTGGATATTTAGATCGTCTTTCATCGCGTGCATTACGTTGCCCGCGCCCAAAAATAGAAGCGCTTTGAAAAACGCATGCGTCGCCAGATGAAATAGCGCGATCCAATACGCCCCGAGCCCCGCGGCTACGAACATATAGCCAAGCTGCGAGAGCGTGGAGTAGGCGATGATTTTTTTAAGATCGTTATGAACCAGCGCCATCGACGCCGCAAAGACCGCCACGAAAGCGCCCAAGCAGACGATAAAACCGCTTACTTCCGGCGCGAGCGCGAAAATAGAGTTTGCGCGGATTACCAGATAAACGCCCGCCGTAACCATCGTCGCTGCGTGAATGAGCGCAGACACGGGCGTCGGACCCGCCATCGCGTCGGCTAGCCAGGTATGGAATGGAAACTGCGCGCTTTTGCCCATCGCGCCGATAAATAAAAGTGCTGCGATCAGAGTTAAAATTTCAGGCTCCAAGCCCGCCGCGTTCGCAAATACAACTTCGTAGCGCAACGAGCCGAAATTTAAATAGATCAGAAAAATTCCAAGCAGCATCCCAAGATCTGCGATGCGGTTCATTATGAAAGCTTCGTTGGCGCACCAGCTGTAATTGCTCCTGTCGTACCAAAAGCCTATTAGCAGCCACGAGCAGAGTCCGACCCCCTCCCAGCCGATAAAAAGCCCTAAAAAATTATCGCTCGTTACCAAAACCAGCATCGAAAATACGAAAAGCCCCAGGAAGCTGAAAAATTTAGCGAAGTTTTCATCATCCCACATATAGTAGATCGAATACACGTGCACTACGCTGGATACGATGCCTACGACCACCATCATCACCGCACTTACGCTATCTATGAGAAAGCTAAATTTTGCGTCCAAAAATCCGGTGCTTATGAAATCGGCTAAATTTACGCTGATTAGGCGGTTGTCAGAGACGAGCTCCATCAAAGCAAGCGACGCGATAGTACTTAAAATCACCAGCGCCGAGCAGATTACGCCAATAAACATCTTATCTTTGGCGCGAATGAAAACGCCTGCGAAGATCGCCGAGGCAAGCGGTGCGAAAAGGGCGATTAAGAGCCATACAAAAACGGTATCAAGCATCCGGCCCGTCCTTAGAAGGATTTTTAAAATTTACGAAACTGTCAAGTTCGATGCTGCCCGTTTTCTTATACCACAAGATGAGCAGCCCAAGCCCCACGGCCATCTCGCTCGCGGCGATCGCTACGATGAAAAGCGCAAAAATTTCGCCGTTTATATTGTCGTAAAATTTCGCCACGGCTACGAGGGCTAAATTTGCGGCGTTTAATAAAATTTCGCTCGAAAAAAAGAGCATTATCAAATTTCTTCGCTTCATCATACCCGCAAGCCCGAGCCCAAACATCATCGCAGCGACGATCAGATAGTGATTTAGACCCATTTTATCCCTCGCTCTCTTCGTAGCTTAGGCTCGCGTCCATCTGCTTATGCGCAAGCACGATAGCGCAGATCATCGCCACGAGCAGCATCACGGCGGCAAGCTCGAAAATTGCCAGATATTTCGTAAAGATAATCATCCCAAGCGCCTCGGTATCGTCGGTATTTAAAATTTTAAGCGTTTCTACGTTGTTCGCAACCACCGCGCCAAGCACGATAATCACGAGCAAAAATGCGATCACGCCGCTAAGTGCGAAAAATAGCCTTGCCCCCTTTTTCGACTCGCTTACGTTTTTATCCGCGCCCAAAAACATCAGCGCAAAGCCGTAAAGCACGATCACGGCGCCAGTGTAGACTATGATCTGCACTACGCCCAAAAACTCCGCATCCAGCAAGAAGAAAAATCCGCTCATAAATACCATGCCGCCGGCCAGCGCGCTAAGGGCGTAAAGGACGTTTTTGCTAAAAACGCTGATACCGAAAAGCGCCAGGCAAACCGCGCTGAAAAAATAAAATGCAAGCGTTTGTATCATTGCTCCTCCCCCTGCGCTGAGGAATCCGGCGCGGAACTTTGCGTAGAATTCTCAGCGTCCGCGGTAGAATTCTTTTTGGAATTTGCCTTAGATTTTTTACCTCGCGCGGCGGAACTCCCCGAGTCTTGCATGGCGGAATTTTCTTTAGAATTTTCCACGGAATCGTCGTTCGTAGCAAGACCGCCCGTGGAATTCTCGACGTGCGGCGCAACCGAATTCTCTTTAAAATTTTTACTTTGAGCGGCGGAATCTTCGGCGCTCTGCGGAGCAAAATTTTCTTTAGAATTCTCCGCCAAATTTATACTATCCGTAGCGGAATCGCCGGTGCTTTGCGAGGTAGAATTTCCTTTAGAATTTCGCTGCGAATCAGGCGCGGAATTTTGAGCGTCCGTAACGGAATTTTCTTTAGAATTTTCGGCGTCCGCGGCGGAGTTTTCCTTTAAGCTTGCCCGCCCGACGTCTTGCCGCTCGGCTAAAATTTCGCCGCTTAAGCCCGCGCCTGAAAATAGAATTTTATCGCTAGCGGCGCCTTCTTTTTTGGAGCTTTCCACGGCGCTGCTTTTTAAATTTGAACCCGCGCTCTTTAAGCTTGGCTCGTCGCTTGCGGCGTCGCTTTTTATATAGGCATTCGGCGTCATCTTGATCCGCGCGCCCGCGTTTTCATCCAGGCTGCCATAGCCCGCAAACTCCTGCGCCGCGCCGTTTAGGCATAAATTTTCGCCGCGAATTAAAAGATCCTCTTTAAATCCGTAATACGCGCGCTGTTCGCTCGCAAGCTCATATTCGCAGCCGTGCACGATAGCGATCTCGGGGCAGACGTCCGCGCAAAGCCCGCAATAGACGCAGCGCCCTAAATTTATCGAGTAGTTATCTACCTTTTTGCGGCCGTCGCTGCCGAGGCTGGTCTCCATCGCGATGCAGTTTGCAACGCAGATCTTCTCGCACAAGCCGCATCCGATGCAGCGTTCGCTGCCGCTTTCAAGCAGGCGCATAAGCTTATGCACGCCGCGGTATCTAGGCGGCATGACAAATTTTTCCATAGGATATCGAAGCGTATGCGAGCCGCCGCGCTTAAACATATTTTTTAGAACAACCCACAGCCCCACGAAAAGCTCGCCGCTAAAGGTGCGGGCTAGGAATCTGCGAAGCTTATCGCCGCCGGATTTAATAGGGGCTCGTTTATCGATCTGGGCGTATCTTGCCATCGTACCCTCCTTAAACGATCGCTAGCGCGGTAATTAGCACGCAAGCAAGAGCTAACGGCATGCAGACTTTCCAGCAAAGCCCCATCAGCTGATCGGGGCGCAGGTGCGGCCACGCCGCGCGCGCCCATAAGAAGCAGAAAAACACGAGGCTTGATTTTAATACCATCATGACGCCGCCAGGGATAAACCAAAACGCGTTAAATCCGCCCAAAAACAGTAGCGTCGTAACGACTGAGTAGGTTATGATATTGGCGTATTCGCCGATAAAAAACATACCCCAGCGCATGCCCGAATACGCCGTACCCGCGCCCGCTACGATCTCGGTTTCGTTTTCGGTGAGGCATAGCGGCGTGCGGTTGCACTCTACAAAGGCTGCGATAAGAAAGAGCGCGAAGCAGACGGGCTCTTTCCAGATAAACCACTTATCTATGCCGCCGCTTTGCGCGCTTACGATGTCTATAAGCGAGAGCGAGCCCGTGATCATCACGATAGGGATCAGGCTAAGGCCGTTTATCACCTCAAAGCAGGTGATCTGCAAAAACGCGCGAAACGCGCCTATCGTGCCCCATTTATTGTAGCTCGCAAGCCCTCCGATCAATAGACCATAAACGCAGGTGCCGCTAGCTCCGAGCAGGAATAAAATTCCCACATTTATATCGCTTAAAATCGGCTGTATCGTCCGCCCGCCGATCGTAAACTCCGGCAGCAGCGGCACTACCGAAAGCGCTACGAAAGCCCCCGTAGCCGAGATTATCGGCGCGATTTTAAAAAGAAGCTTATTCGCCCGCGCAGGGATCGCGTCCTCTTTGGTAAAAAGCTTTATCATATCCGCGCCCACCTGCAAAAGCCCCGCAGGCCCGACCATAGAGGGTCCGATCCTGCGCTGCATAAAGGCAAGCACCTTGCGCTCGGCATAGGTTGCAAGCCCCGAGAGCAGCGCGATGACGGCTAAAATCACGAGCGCCTTTAAGACGGTGGCTACGAAATAAAATGCACTATCGCTCATCTGCCCTCTCCTTTGAAATTTTCTCTATTTTTACGCTTGCGTAGCGTGAGGTTTTGAAAAATATCTCGCCGCGCAGCTTCTCGTCAAAATACGGCAGATACGCCCCGCTAAAGCCTGGATCGATCTTTACGCTAGCGACGATTTCGCAGTTTAAATTTACGAGCTCAGTCGCGCCGTTTTCGCTGTTTTCATCACCGGCGCCGCCGGCTTTATGCGCGTCGCTAACGCGATCCGCTTTTTTTGCACGACCAGCACCGCTTTTATCATTAGCAGCACTCGTTTTGCCTGCGCCGCTAGTTTTTTTATCGTTGCTCGCGCCGTCTGCTTGGTAAATTTTAACGACATCGCCCGCGCTTACGCCCAGAGCTTCGGCGATGCCAGGGCTTAGATACAGCGCGCCCGCTTCGCCCAGCCCGCTGCTTGCGCCGCTAAATTTATTGAATTGATGCAGCGGATTTGCCTCATAGATTAAAATTTCGCCCTCGCCTGCTCTAAGCAGCGCGGAAGGCGAAATTTCAAACTCCTCCTCGCTAGCGGCAAACTCCTCATTTCGCAGCTCATATCCGCGGTGATTTGCGCCGCCGTTGTCGTAGAAATTTTCTAAATCGTCAAATTTAACCTGCTCAAAATCCGCGCCCAAGCTAGGCGTATAGCCGATCGCGTACTCCGCGCAAACCCCAAGCGCACAGGCGATGTCGTTTAGCTCGTATCCGCCGTAATCAAGCGCCGCATTGGTAGGCACTACGCGCTTGTCGTAGTTCGTAAACGTGCCCTCCTGCTGCACCAAGCTAGGCGCGTCCAGATCCGCTTCCAACACGCCGAAACTAATATCGCCCGCTTCATTGTAGCCTAGCGTCTCGCCCACGCTCATTTGCGCGCTAAGCTCACAGATGAGCGCGACGCCCAGGCTGTTCGTGCGCGGCGGCACCACTAGCACTTTTAGCGGCGTGTAGCGCTGCACCAAACCCGCTAGGCGCGCGAGCGTGGCGCTATTTGGCGTGCGGATAAAATCCTCGCCGATGATAAGCGAAAAATGCTCCTTTTTAGCCAAAATTTCATCTATTTTTTGCTCGTCCAGACCCAGCGCGCGGGCAAAATTTGAAATTTTACTTTCCGCAGGATTTTCGGAATTCTGCGGGAAATTTTTTGCGTTGCCGTCCGCGCTTGCGGAATTTTCGGCACCGCTCGCACTCGCAACGTTCTCAGCGCCATTTGCCTCCGCAGAATTCTCAGGATTTTGCAAATCCGCGGATTTCTTGTCTAAATTTTGCTTCGCCGCGGCGCGCGAAATTTTAAATTCCGTCGCGAGTTTCGTATCCAGCCACTCAGGCAGATCGCGCCCGAACTTTTGCAAGATCCAAAGCAGGATCTGTGCCTCCAAGCCCGCGGCGTGCGGCTGATGGATGAAATTTTTACTAAAGCCCTTAATGCCCTCGTCGCAAAACGGATGAAAATAGATCCCGCTTGCCTTATTTAGCTTGCAGGCGCTGTTTACCGCATAGCCCAGATTTGGCGCGTCGCTACGTAAAAACGTGCCGCAAACTACGATGAAATCGCTGTTTTTAATCGTCTGTGAATCCGCATTATAAAATTTCGTGCCGCTAAGCTTAGAAAATTCGCGCAGGAATTTTTGATACGCAAGCGCTTCGTCGTTAATCAGAGCGAGCTTAAATTTTTGCCGCAAAAGCTCTAAAATCCGCGCTTCTTCGTTGGTAATGAGGCTATTAAATTTGATATTTTTGATCTCGCCGTCCTCGATGCCGCGCACGATGCGGTTAAAAACCGCTTCGTTTTTGCTCGCCCGCTCGTTTGAAAAATCCCAGCCGAAGCGCGCTCCTGCATGCAGGATGCTAAAATTTATGTCGCTACTAACGCGATAAATTTTTTCACGCGGCTCGCCTATGCCGCGGCGCTTGACCTCGTAATAAAGCAGCTCGCAGTCGCTGCTGTGCGGATTGGAAGCGGGGATTTGACGTAGTTCCCAGGCGTTTGAAACGTATTTAAACGCGCGCTCTACCAGAGCCCCCGTCGGGCAGACCGCCGCGCTCTCGCCGTAGTTTACGCAATCATCATTTTCATTTACCCGCGCGATTAGGCTTTTTTGCAGCTTGTTCCATACGGCGTAGGCGTCTTTGGGCATCGCGTCCTTTTGCTCCTTACTCGGCGCGTCTCCGCCGCGCGGAACGAGCTTAAACGCATCTACGCCCAAGCGGTCCTTCGCGGCGGTAATACAGCGCTCGCAGACGATACAAAGGCTAGGATCGTAGCTCAAATAACCCCAATCCTGCACCTCGCGCGCCGTATCGCGGATAGCGTAGCTTTGGGCATTCGTGCGCATTAGATGGGCTAAATTTTGAAGCTCGCACTCGCCGCTTTGATCGCAAACCCCGCACGCCATCGGATGGTTGATGCAATAAACCTGCGTGATCGCCTCGCGCTCGGCGTCAATCTCGGGGCTGCGGCTGTAAACGACCATGCCGTCTTTGGCTTTGGCGTTGCAGCTATAGACGCGCTTGCCGTCCGCTTCGACCATACAAAGCCTGCATGCGAGCGTCGGCGTACCGCCGCTTAGATAACAAAGCGCAGGGATAAAAACGCCGCAGCGACGCGCGACCTGCAAGATGTACTCGCCCTCGTCGCACTCGCAAGCTTTACCGTCGATCGTGATCTTTGCCATTTTAAACCTTAGAAATTTCGGCCAGTTCGAAATTATAGCCGCTAAAGCCCCGTCCGCCCGAGCCTAGAAGCGCGATCGCGCCATTTATCCACCCCTCTTGGATAAATTCTTTTTCCAAATTTAAATGCGGCGTTTTGATGCGGACGCGATCGCCGTATTTGATCTTTGCGACCATACTAAAATACACTCCGCCGACGAGCCGATCATCCGCATCGTGTTTGAAAACCACGGCGCCGTCGAAATTCTCAGGCTCTTTAAGCGGGCTTAAATTTACCGCATGCGGTGCGGCCAGCTCCACTTGCTCGCCGCGTAAGCTTAAAATTTTAACTCCGAATTCTGCCGCTATGAGAGACAGAAAAGCTTTGATATTTTCGGCATCGGGATGAGTTTTAATAAGCGCATCGTCGATCAAAAGCGCGTCGCAGCCTCCCCGTAAAAACTCGCAAATCTGCTCGATCTCCTCCTCGCCCACGTTGCTTTCGCCGTTTAGATACTCCAGATCCAGCTCCGCGAAATATGGCTCGTCGCAAAAGCTCGCGCAGATTAGCGCCAGCACGAAGTTTTGCGCGCCGATCTCGCATTTAATCAGCTCACTTTCTAAATACGGATCTCGCAACGGCGATACGCTTAAAATTTTAGCGTGTTTAAAACCTTCCGTAAGCCCCGGACTTTGCAGTCTAAGTAGCGGCGCAAAATTTAAAATTTTCATATTCTCCCCTTTTTTGCGACTATCATCCAATCGACCTGGTTATATCGGATGGAATTTAATAGCGTGGAATTTAACCCCTCAACTAGATCGGCGCTTTTTTGAACCGCGCTGAAATCGCCCATCTCAAACATAAAGATCATCGTCTCGCCGCGAGCGGAATTTTTTAAAATTTCGCCCATGCGGTTTAAAAATTTATCGCCCAGATGCCTCAAATCGTAGCGTTTCATCGATCCACCTCGCCTAAAATGATATTCGTGCTGCCGATGATCGCCGCGGCGTCGGCAAGATACTGCCCGGGCAAAATTTCCTCATAGACCGCGCAGTGCCAAAAGCTCGGCGTGCGGATCTTAAGGCGGTACGGGCGGCTTTCGCCCATAGAGCGGATATAAAATCCAAGCTCGCCCTTAGGACTCTCGCTCACGGCGTAAATTTCGCCCACCGGCGGGCGCAAGCCCTGCGTAACCAGCACGAAATGCTGCATCAGCGAGTAGTTTTGCGTCATGATCTGCTCTTTGCTCGGATTTACGTAAGCGGGATCGATCGCTAAAATTTGCGGATCGCTTAGCGGATAGTGCTTCGCGCACTGGCGCAAAATTTTAAGGCTCTCGCGCATCTCCGCCATATAGCACTTATAGCGAGCGTAGCAGTCGCCCTCGCTCGCATACGGCACGTCGAAATCAAGCTCGTCGTAGATGAGATAGGGCTCTTCTTTGCGGATATCCCACGCGTGCCCACTAGCGCGCAGCGTTACTCCGCTACAGCCGCAGCTAAGGGCATCTTCGTGCGAGATCACGCCCACGCCCTCGGTTCGCATCAGCCAAATTCTATTGGTATCGAGCATATCTTCAAATTCTTTAATGTCGCTTGGGAATTCGTCGCAAAATTTCAACATCTCTTCTACCCAGCCGTTAGGCAGATCCAAAAAGACGCCGCCGATTTTGATATTATTGTGCGTAAGGCGCGCGCCGCAGTATTTCTCTATGAGATCAAGTATGTATTCGCGCGAGCGAAAGCAATAGAGAAACACCGTCATCGCGCCGATGTCAAGCGCGTGCGTACCCAAAAACAGAAGGTGCGAGCTGATGCGATTAAGCTCCAGCAAGATCGTGCGGATGATCTGCGCGCGGCGCGGCACTTCGATGCCGCAGAGCTTCTCGACCGCGGCGCAAAAGCCGTAGTTGTTCGAGCCCGATGCGATGTAATCGATGCGGTCTGTTACGGGAACGAACTCCGCGTAGATCATATTTTCTGCCATCTTTTCGATGCCTCGGTGCATATAGCCCACGCCGGGGCGGGCTCGCACGATGCGCTCGCCGTCAAGCTCCAGCACGAGCTTTAGCTGGCCGTGCGCGCTTGGATGCTGCGGACCGAAATTTAAGATCATATTCGCGCCCTCGCGCTCGTACTCGATGTTTTCGAAAAACGGTCTTAGCTTGCTTGGATTTTGCATTATTTTCTCTTTGTGATGATCTTGTAAATTCCGCGTTTAACGCGTTTTACGAAGCGCACGCCGCCCTCTTCCTGATATTCTTGTAAAATTTTCTCTTGCGGCCGCGGCTCGCCGTAACCGCCCTCGTGATAGAGCCGCGTAAAGTTAAAGGTATCTTTTTCGTTCACGAATGCGGAATTTCGGTTCTCCTCGCCAATCCGCTCGCGCGCGCCAACCCCAAAAATTTTATCCACCTCGTACCACTTGGCAAACTCGTCTCCTTGCAGCGGATAGGACTTTAAAAGAGGGTGTCCAAACCAATCATCGGGCATTATTAGGCGCGCTAAATTTGGATGATTCTCAATCCAAACGCCCATCATATCGTATAGCTCGCGCTCCGCCCAGTTCGCGCTTTTGTAGATGCCCGCAGCGCTTTGCAAAAAGCTCTCATTCGGCACGAAGCACTTTAGCCGCGCGCGGCGCGCTCTTTTGATATCCAAAAGCTGATAAAAAACCTCGATGCCGCCGCGAGCCTCGGTAAAATCCACGCCGCTTAGCTCGCATAAAATTTCATATCCCGCACCCTTAAGCGCGCGCAACGCCGCTAAATTTTGCGCAGGCTCTACGTAGAGTACGAGAGTGTTAAATTCCACGTATGAGTTTAAAATTTGGATGCCTTCAAGCGCGTCCAGATCGTCTTTGAAATCGCTCTCGTTTGCGCTGGATTTAGGCGTTTCCTCGGGGATGAAAAATCTGTCTTTGTAGTAATTTTTTTTACTCTGATCGCCTTTGGGATTAAATTTTCTCATCAGATCAGCCTTTTTGCCTTTTGCGCGCGGCGCGGAGTTTGGGTGCGGATCTTTTTTTGCAGCACCATCAGCGCAAACTGCAACGTCTCGGGGCGCGGCGCGCATCCGGGCAGATAGATATCCACGGGCACTATGCGGTCGCAGCCCTGTACCGTCGCGTAGGTATTAAACATCCCCCCGGTATTGGCGCAGCTGCCCATGCTGATGACCCATTTGGGCTCGGGCATCGCGTCGTATAGGCGGCGCGTAAACTCGGCGTGCTTTTTGCTAAGCGTGCCTGCGATTATCATCACATCCGATTGCTTGGCGCTTGCGCGAAATATCGTGCCGAAGCGGTCAAAGTCAAATCTGCCCGCGCCCGCCGCCATCATCTCGATCGCACAGCACGCAAGCCCGTACGTCATCGCCCACAAAGAGTTACTTCTGCCCCACGCGATCAGCTTATCGACGGTGGTAAGAACTACTGGAAGCCCGTTTTCGCGCGCGTAGTTTATCTTATGCTCTGCCAATTTAGCGCTCCTTTTTTCCAGGCGTAGATGAAACCGATGCCTAATAATACGATGAAAAACGCCATCTCTACAAGCCCGAACACACCTAAAATTTTAAAATTTACCGCCCACGGAAACATAAAGATAATCTCGACGTCAAAAAGTATGAAAAGCACGGCTATCAAAAAAAAGTGGGAGTTCATTCGGTTAGGCTGCTTAACGGCCTCGGGGCCACTTTCGTAAATTTCGCCCTTTAGCCGCTCATCGCGCCTGTCTGCTAAACGCGAGCCTACCAAAGAGGATAGTTTAACGATGAGCGAAAAGACGCAAAAAGCTAGGATTAGCATTACGAATATTCCGAAATACGGGCTTTGCAGCGGAATTCTAGACATTTTTCGCCTCGGTTTTAAAATTTAATGTGGATTGTAACGAAGTATTGATTTAATAAAGCTTAGCGCGCGCCACTAAATTCGCTTTTAAAATTAAAATTTATATACCTCGCCCGTGCGATTTAGTGGGGATTAAGGCGCGTGTGGTAAAATTTCGCGGATTTTAAGGGAGAGCTATGAAATCTAGCAAGATAAGTCTCATTTTCTACGGCATATTCTGCGGCGTAACAATCTATTTTCTTATCTGGGGATTCGGTTTTATAGGAAACAGCGATAAAATGCTATTTTTGGTTTCGGTATTTTTAGGCATCTTTATGGCCTTTAATATCGGCGGAAACGACGTGGCAAATTCCTTCGGCACCAGCGTCGGAAGCGGCACCCTTAGTATCGCGCAAGCCCTTTGTATCGCGGCGGTATTTGAAGCAAGCGGCGCGGTAATCGCAGGCGGCGAAGTAACTTCGACGATCCGCAGCGGCATAATCGATCTTAGCAAAATGGACGTGCATCCTAGGGATTTTATCTACGTAATGATGAGCGCACTTTTTGCGGCGGGCGCGTGGCTACTTTTTGCCAGCAGAAAGGGCTTGCCCGTATCCACTACTCATGCGATCATCGGCGGTATCGTGGGCTCGGGGCTTACGCTAGGCGCCCTGCTTAATACCGCAGAGACTTCCGCATTGTGGCTAGTGCAGTGGGATAAGATCGGCAAAATAGCGATTTCCTGGGTGCTCTCGCCGATTTTGGGCGGAGTGATCTCTTTTGGAATTTTCTGGCTTATCAAACATTATATTTTGGATTACAACCGCTACGCTCAAATAAAGATCGACCGCATAAAGCGCGAAAAAAAATCTCTCCGCAAGCTGCATAAAAAGACCTTCGAGACCCTGGACGACATTCAAAAGATCGCCTATGCAGAAGCGCTAAATCACGATATTTACGCGATGCGCGATCCCGATTTCGACCCAAGCGAGCTGGATAGCGAGTATTATAAAAAGGTGATCGAGCTTGACGCAAAAAAAGAGAAGCTAAAATCTCACAAAGCCCTAGAGTACGGAATCCCTGCCGTAGCCGGTATCGGCGCTTTCGTGATCTCTGCGATGCTGATATTTAAGGGGCTGCATAATCTAAATTTCGGGCTTACAAATTTTTACAACTACCTCATCATCGGTATGTCGACGCTAATTACCTGGCTTTTGATGTTTATTTTCGCTAAAACCCTGCGCCGCTCAAATTTAAACAAATCCGCGTTTTTGATGTTTAGCTGGCTGCAGGTGCTCACTGCTAGCGGCTTTGCCTTTTCGCACGGCAGCAACGACATCGCAAACGCCGTGGGTCCGTTTGCCGCCATCATCGATACGATGGCTACGAATAGTATCAATCCCTCCACTCCCGTGCCGCAGCAGATTATGATAATGTTCGCAGTAGCCCTCATAGCGGGGCTTTGGTTCATCGGCAAAGAGGTAATCGCCACCGTAGGCACCAATCTTACAAAAATCCACCCAGCCTCGGGCTTTAGCGCCGAGCTCGCAAGCGCCGTCGTCGTCATGGCGGCATCGGTGCTGGGGCTTCCGATCTCCTCGACCCACGTGCTAATCGGCGCGATTTTAGGAATCGGCTTGGTAAATCACAGCACGAACTGGTCGCTGATGAAGCCGATTGGGCTAGCGTGGATCATCACTCTGCCCGTCTCGGCGCTGCTTTCGGCGTTTGCATTCGTGCTTTTGCGCCACGTATTTTAGGCTAAATTTAAAAATCCGCTCCCCGGAATTTTAAAATTTCGCAAAATTCTACGCAGGCTAAATTTTAAAATTTCACGGCGCCGAAGCGAGTAAATTTTACAGCTCCTCTTGCGGCGCATCACAGCGCAAAACTCGCTCGCAGTAACGTATATCTCGTCCGCATTCCCTGTAAAATTTAATAAAATTTTAGTTACAATCGCGCTTTTAAATTTAGGAAAGCTATGAGTAAATTTAAAATTTTCAGATCCACCCTCGCCGTGATGATGGGCTACGTGCCGCTGGGGCTGGCGTTTGGTATCTACGGCATCAGCCAAGACCTGCCCGTATGGGCGCTGGCGCTAACCTCACTGCTGATATACGCAGGCAGCGTGGAGTTCGTGCTGATCGCCTTCATCGTAACTCACGCCTCGCTCGTAGATACCTTCGTCGTGGCGTTTTTGCTAAATTTCCGCCATTTTTTCTACACCATGTCGCTGCTGGACGAACTGCGCTTCGTGCGTCATAAAATTTACGCAGTATACGCCCTTACGGACGAAACCTTTGCTCTGCTAAAAGCACGCGCCTTTTTGCATCCCGAGGAGCTTAGCGGCGAGCGACCCGTAACGCCGCAAAGATTAAAAGAGCTTGATCTGCTCTATAATCTGACCGCGGTTTTAAATCAATCCTACTGGGTTGCGGGCGTCGTTGCAGGGGCTGTTTTGGGAGCAAGCTTAAAGCTTGATTTTAGCGGGGTCGAGTTTAGCCTGACGGCGCTTTTTGCGATGCTAACCTATGAGGTTTTCAAAGCAAATCCGCAATACAAAGTGCTATTTCTGGGCTTTGCCTGCGCATTTGCGGGGCTTTTTATCTTTCCTGCAAAATACTTTTTATTCGGTACCCTGATTTTTGGCACTGCGGTACTGCTGCTCTTTCGCAAATACTTCGAGCGACCTTCGCGCACGGGACGCAGGCTGCGAAAGTTCCTAAAAAGGAGCAGGTAGTGGAAATTTTGCCCTATATCTTTCTAGCCTCGATCGCTACGATTTTGACGCGATTTTTGCCGCTGCTTCTTTTCAAGAAAAAGACCGCAAGTCCAAATCTGGCGTATCTGCAGAAAAACTCCGGACTTTTGATAATGGTCGTTTTGACGATCTATGCGCTTAAGACGATGCTGCCTAGCTTTTCGGGCGAGCGGACTTTTAGCGCAGACGTGCTGCAAACGGTAGCGCTGATACTTTGCCTGATTATGGCGTTTGTCGTGCATGCTAAATTTCGCAATTCGCTCGTTACGATAGCGCTTCCTACGCTAATATATATGGCGGCGCTGCGCTTTTTATTGAATTATTGATAAATTTATAAGTTAGTTTTCGATAAACTTCAAAAATTAATTTTTAAGTTTAAAAAAGGTTAAAGTTTTATGAATTTTATCAGTCAAATGGTGCATAGCTTCGCCAAAAAATACGCCGCCGAAACTATGCAAAAATCCCTATACAACTCCCTTAGAATCGACATCACGCAGGAAAATATCGCTAAAATTCCAAACCCCGATAAAAAATATATGCTCTACATGCACGTGCCCTTTTGCCACACGTTTTGCCCGTACTGCTCCTTTCACAAATACGCCTACGAGCGCGGCGCGTGCAAGGCGTATTTCAGCGCGCTACGCACCGAAATGCAGCGCACTAAAGACGCAGGCTACGACTTTGAGACGCTTTATGTAGGCGGCGGCACGACGCTCATTGACGAGGAGGAGCTAGCACGCACGCTGGAGCTTGCCAAGTCGCTTTTTAGCATCAAAGAGGTCTCGTGCGAGAGCGATCCCAACCACATCGAGCCTGAGAGCTTGCTGCGATTTCGCGGGCTAATAGACCGCCTAAGCGTGGGGGTTCAGAGCTTTGATGACGATATTTTACGCAAAGCTTCGCGCTACGACAAATTCGGCTCGGGCGAAATTTTGCAAGAAAAGCTATCCCGAGCGGTCGGAATTTTACCGATTTTAAGCCTGGATCTGATCTTTAATTTTCCGTTTCAAACGCGCGAAATTTTACTTCGCGACATCGAAGCGGCAAAGGCGGTGAAGCCGGAGCAGATCACGCTGTATCCGCTGATGAAATCGCCTTTGATGCGCGATCAAATAGCGCGAAGCCTCGGCGTTAGCAATGTAGATCACGAGGAGGAGTTTTACTCCATCATCTGCAAGGAATTTACAAGCTGGCACCGCAGCAACGCATGGGCTTTCGCTCGCGAAAAATCAAATATGAGCGACGAGTATGTAGGCACGAATCACGAATACGTAGGCATCGGAAGCGGCGCGTTTAGTTTCCTAGGCGGCAGGCTGCTCGTAAATGCGTTCAACCTCGAAGACTACGCAAGCAGGGTGCGCAAAAACGAAAGCACCGTCATCGCCACTTGCGATTTTAGCAGATCCGAGCGCGCGAAATACCTCTTTTTGACCGAGCTTTTCAACGGCGAGATCGATATCGCTAAATTTAACGCCGCAAATGATCTAAATTTGCGCCGCGAACTAGGTAGAGAGCTTAGCCTACTGCGGCTTGCAGGAGCCGTACGCATCGAGAGCGAGATCATCCGCACGACGGAATTTGGGGCATATTTGTGCCTTGTTTTGATGAAGGAATTTTACACCGGCATGGACAAGGTGCGCGCGGCGTTTCGCGACGATGCCAAGATTAAGCGCGCAAAACAGCTCATCATTATGAACGAAAACGAATCCGCCGCAGCTGGCGCGGCAAAAAGCGAGATAGCCTCGTAAATTTTGCGCCCGGCCGCTACGGCTAGCGCTTGGGCACACCCGCGACTTGAGCGCAAATACCGTTTATGTATTTAAAACACAAACGAATTTTTTATTTCAAAATTTAGGAAATGCCGCAATGAAACGCAGAATGATCAAGCTATTCATTTTATTTCTGTTTTTTGTCCTTGTATTTGAGCTCGTCGGCAATCTTTTTAACTTCGGTCGCTTCCCGTTTCATAAAAGCTGCGAGGCGTTTATGATGATAAACCGCTATGATAGTGGGTATCCAAACGATAAGTGCATAATGCAGCTTATGGAGCAGGGCAATAAAAGAGATCTTTCGCTATATTACTATAAAACTAAATTTAATCTTGAGGAGCCATTGTCTGAACTGGATGAAAAAGCTATAAAATTTTTAAATATTCCGAACTCGAAGATAATCACCGTAAATAAAGATGGCGTAGAAAAGAAATTTCTAATAAGCGATTAAATTTAAATAGCAAGGAAGCCCTGCTTCAATTGCAATATCAAAGCCTAACAAATCGAGAATTTTAAAATTTATAAAATTAAAGGAGGAAACAATGAGTAATCTAAAACTCATACAAAACTGGTACGCTTCCAAATGCGACGGAGAATGGGAGCATGAATATGGCCTTACGCTGGAAACGGTCGATAACCCGGGCTGGTGGATCGAAATCGATGGCGAGAGCGGGAAAAAGCCGATCAAAATAAATATCGATAGAAATGACGAGGATTGGTTTTTCGTCAATGCCACGGAAAACAAACTCAAAGGAAGTTGCGGAGCCGAAAATTTAGAGGAATTATTGGAATACGTGGTAAAATGGCTAATGGATTAAAATTTGGCGGGAGCATTATGAAAGAGCTATATAAAATTTATCTGAAAGATAGTAAAAAGAGCTTCATAGCCACCGAAAATACTACTCATTACGATGGCAATAAAATTCTGCCGCAGCCGTTTGCTTTAAGCATCGTCCAATACGACGGCGACAGCGGATTTTATCTGTTCTATCTCGACGAATCGGGGAAAGAGCAAACCGATACCTATCATGAAAGCATAGAGGGCGCGTTTAAACAGGCTGAATTCGAATTCGGCGTAAAGAAAGAGGATTGGGCAAAGCTTTAGATTATGCAAATAAAATATCGCCAATCGATTAAATTTAAAAAGGAGCATTATGAAATTTAAAATTTTCAAGCCAAAGCTTTATGAAAAGTATAAGGATATGGTTATAGAGGTGTGAGGGTGAATACAACATTGATGGCTAAAATAGATATTTTATTAAATTTGATAAATTTTGCTAACGATATGCTTAATGAAAATATGCCCCCGACAACAAGCTAC
>ERZ773043.767-NODE-767-length-18792-cov-54.276245_pt1 | contig 18792 bp, 14 predicted proteins | sample MGYA00580636_ERZ773043 | MGnify/ENA primary metagenome ERZ773043 (study PRJEB29015, sample SAMEA2737992) | human oral metagenome | biome: human oral; feature: human-associated habitat; material: dental | place: China | collected 2065 ...
GAGCCACCAAGGCTGCACCAAGAGCGAGATAGTAAGAACGGAACTTAATCCATTCGCTTCTAAGTAGAGCTTTTATCATCAGTATCGCCCTCCTAAATCCGTCTTCAAAAAGCGCAGAGAGGTCATGCCGCCGATGACTAGTAACCATGCACCAAGTATCAACAGTCCTTGCAAGGGATTGTTGGCATATTGGGAAGTTGGCGTTGCAGCAAATAACTCTCCTGCTGGCTGTGGTAGATAAGCTCCCCAACTCGTGTGAGCTGCCAGGTAGTTGCCCAGATTATAGATCTGTGGCACGAGAAAAAGCAGAGGAACTAGCATGGTCCGAGCCAATAAACCTAACAAAAATGAAAGGATCCCTAATAAGGTTAGAGATAAGGTTTTCCACAAAATCAAACTCCAAGCTGCCTGATTGAGCAGAATCGGATCAAGCCCTTCCTTTCCTAAAGCCAGATGCATGACCATATAACTAAAGTAGATTGATAAAAAGCTACTGGCAAGAGAAAAGCAAGCAAAGGTCATGAGTTTCCCCACAAGCAACTTCAGGCGGTTATTACAGGATAAAAGACTGGTTCTCAAGCTATGAGACTGAAATTCCATAGCCCCCAAAATTCCAGCTAAGATGACTAAAACCATGCCTGCCATAGAAGCCCCATTGAGGCCTAGATATTCCAGCGGGTCAATGGCTTCTGCCAGACCGGGAACCGTCTCAGGTGTGGCATCCAAGCCGACAGATAAATACTGTCGGCCCTCCAGCCAGGATACGGCAGGCACCAATAGCAGCATGAAGGCCATACTCACTTTGAAAGCCTTGGTTGAGCAAATTTTCAACCATTCTGAATGCAATAAGGACATCGTTTCTTTCATCTTAAACCTCCTCTGTCAAATCAAAGAAGAGATCTTCTAGACTGTCTGAATCTTGCAGCACCTCTTCCAAACGTCCCTGCTCAATAATGCGCCCATGATGGATCAAGACTACATCATCTGTCACCATTTGCACCTCTGACAGGATATGAGAAGATAGAAGTACCGTTTTCCCTAAATCAGCCTGCTGACGAATGAACTTTCTAAACCACTTAATCCCACTTGGATCCAGTCCATTGGTCGGCTCATCTAATATAAGAAACTGAGGATCACCCAGCAAAGCTGCTGCTAAACCCAACCGCTGACCTTCCCCCAGGGACAGGCTTGACAAGAGGTCCTTCCTCTTATGAGCGATTCCAGTCATCTCCAAAACCTCATCGATCCGAGACTTGGGAATAGCATTGCTCGCCGCAATAATCCTCAAGTGGTCATAGACCTTTCGATTTGGCAGACCGCCAATGCCGTCAAAGGCTGCACCTACTGTTCTGAGCGGGTAAGTCATTGACTGATAGGTTTGCCCATCAAAAGTCGCAGTTCCTGCTGTCGCCCGATCTAACCCCAAGAGAATCCTCAAGGTCGAACTTTTCCCTGCACCATTTGGGCCCAGAAAAGCTGTAATCCGACTGCTTCTAGCTGTAAAAGAAATATCTTTTAAAATCTGCTTACTGCCATGTTTTTTGCAGACTCCTTCTATTTTCACCATATGTTCCATACTGAACTCCTTTTGTTTTTTCTTTAGTATACAGGAGCAAGTTCAGAGAAAGTTCAGACAATAAAAAACTTGCCTTGCGACAAGTTTCTTTTCTCATTTTTCAACCGCATCCCAGAGCTGGTGAATGCTTTTTTTCTGCACGGGATCGACAAAATGTGGAGCGATTTCCACCAGAGATTGCAAGACAAAAGCTCGCTCAGCCACATAAGGATGAGGAACAATCAAGTTTGGACTGTATAACTCTTCTTGCCCTATGTAAAGAATATCCAGATCAATCACACGAGGTCCCCATTTGATCTCCCGCACGCGCCCTAGATCTGCTTCTATAGCTAGCAAGGTCTGCATTAACTCCTCAGGATTGAGCCAAGTCTCAACTTCAACAACTTGATTGAGAAATGGATCCTGCTCAACGCCACCCCAAGGCTCTGTCTCGATGCGGCTTGATGCCTGCAAAATTCTTATATTTTGCTCTGCCATTTTTTCCAAAGCCGCATCCAGATTGGCAGTTGGGTTGCCTTGATTGCTCCCCAGAGCGATAAAGGCTTTCCGCTTTTGACGCACTAGCTTGACTGAGCAGGTCTCTAAAGGTAGCGGCACCGGTGCCCAAGGCTTCTTGACCTCCAAGCTGACCTTCTGTACTAAAGGATGAGTCAGAAAAATCCGATCAATCAGCTTGTAAGCCAGCGTCTCAATCAAGTCCTCCTTGCTTTCCTGACACCAGTGGGTCAAATCTTGAGCCAATTCTCCATAGTGGATAGAAGCTGTCAGGTCGCCTGTTTTGGCCGCTCGAGTCATATCATAGTCCAAAATCAGATCCAGCACAAAACGCTGGCCCAGTTCTTTTTCCGCTCCAAAAACACCATGATAGGCGTACACTTCCAAATCCTTAATCCGTAGCTGATCCATGACTCTCCTCTCCTTATTGTCAAGTCCTTAATGTCCCATCAATTTGTAAGCTTCATTTTTCAGGTCTTTGTCCGTTGCTAAAATGCCGCGCGCCGCTGTAGTAACCGTTGCAGTGCCAGGCTTTCTGACTCCGCGCATATTCATACACATATGCTCAGCTTCCACCCAGACCAAAGCTCCTTGAGCACCCAGATAGTCCATCAAGGCCTCAGCAATTTCTACGGTCAATCGCTCTTGAATCTGCGGTTTCTTGGCATAGACCTCTACCGTTCGAGCCAGCTTGGACAGGCCTGCTACCCGACCATTAGGCACATAGGCGATGTGAACCTTCCCGTAAAATGGCAGGAAGTGGTGCTCACACATGGAATGAAAGAAAATATCCTTCTCCACCACCATATTATTGTCAATGATTTCAAAAGACTTAGCCAGATGCTCCTCAGCCGTCTCACCCAGCCCAGCAAAGATTTCCTGGTACATTTTGGCAATACGCTGTGGCGTCTCCTGCAAGCCTTCGCGGCTTCCGTCTTCGCCAACTGCCTCAATAATCTGGGCAACAGCTGCTTCAATTTTCTTCGTGTCCATATTCACTCCTAGATTCTTTTTCTTTGTCAATGATATAGGCCCTGACCTGAGCCAGGAAATAAAGGGAGCCCGTAATCAGCAAGAGCTCATCGGTCCCATGCTCAGCTTTCAAATAAGCCTCTAAAAATCCCTGCCAATCAGCATAGTTCAATCCCTGCTCACAAGCTAGCGCCTCCATATTTTCTTTGGAAAAGCTCCGTGGATCTGCAAAACTGGTCAAAATCAGCTGACTCTTGGGTACCTGCTTGAGCTGATCCACCATTTCCTCCAAAGACTTGGTCTGGATACAGCTGAAAAGAATTTTCTTATCCAAGTCTGGATAATGCTGGCTCAAGGTCCTCGTCAACCTCTCCATGGCATGTGGATTGTGGGCGCCATCAAGCAAAATACGAGGCTGATGTGAAATCTGCTCCATCCGACCCGGCCAACTTGTCGCCACTAAAGCCGCGCTAACTTGTTCTTTTGTTAACAGCGGTAGCTGCTTGCTCTGACAATAGAGGTCACAGAGCTGAATCGCTAAACCAGCATTATCTACCTGATGTCGTCCCAACAGAGGCGTCAGATAATGCGCCACCTCCCGATGAGCATTGGAAAAACTAAAATGCTCTCCTGAGTCAGTCCCGCCCAAGCTCTGAACTTGATAAGACAGCCCATAAACATAGTGAGGCGCTTGCATTTGATGAGCCTTGTCCTCAATGACCGCCAGAGCTTCTGGCTCAATCCGTCCAGTCACTAAGGGCACATTTGGCTTGATAATCCCAGCTTTCTGCTCGGCAATTGCTGCCAGAGAATGCCCCAGCAGAGCCACATGATCTAAGCCAATGGTCGTAATGGCTGTCAAATCAGGGCGGCAGACATTGGTACTGTCTAAGAGGCCACCCATGCCGACCTCCATAATGACCACATCGACCCGCTCCTGAGCCAAATAATCATAGGCTAAAGCCGTCATGATTTCAAACTCAGTCACTCCCTGCAAAACCTCATCATTAGCTTGCTCCTCAAAGAGAGCCCGATAAGTCTCTAGCAGACGTTCCAAATCTTGATTGGCAATAGGCCGACCATTGATGGCGATTTGTTCATTGTAGCTGATCAGATAGGGGGAGGTAAAGGTTCCCACACGCAGACCTCGCATTTCCAAGAGTTGACGCAGGTGGGCAATGGTTGAGCCCTTCCCGTTGGTCCCTCCTATATGAATCACTGACAGCTGCAAATGAGGATTTCCCCGCAGCGCCAGCATCCGCTCCATTCGCTCCAAGCCAAAATTAGGACTATCCGTCCGATAGGCTTCCAGCCAGCTTAAATCTGGCAATTCTTCTTTTATCATAGTCACTTATACTGCCGTAAATTTAGATCTTCCATTTTCTGAGCCAGTCGAATAGCATCGCCAATATCGGCTGCCATCCGGTGGACTTCCACATCATGCACTCGGACAGCCTCGACACCCTGACTAGCTGCAATGCTGGTCAAATGAGCTGAAGCTAGGTCTCTGTTTTGAAAACCAGCGGCTGTCTCTGGGTCAGTCTCAAAACCATTTTCCTCCAAGATATTGACCAAAAAGCGCTTGCGAGAGACACCCAGAAAAATGGGAAAGCCTGCCTGATGAATGCTGTCCAGTTCCTGTAAGAGCAAGAGATTTTCCCGTTTGGTCAAGCCAAAACCAATCCCTGGATCCAGCATGATTTGCTCACGGTCCAGACCAGCTTTCTCAGCTCTTGCCAGTGTCTTTTCAAAAAATGCCCACATGAGTGCCTGAATACCCAGCTGTTCAAAGTCCGCTAATTCTGACTCGGTAAAAGCTGGCTCAAAGCCGAAAGTCGGAAAGATTTTCGAACCGGCATGTTGGGGTCGAGCCATGACTGGATTGAACATGGCGATAACTGGCGCTCCAGCCTTGGCAGCCACAGTTGCCATTCTCTCATCACCCAAGAGTCCTGTGATGTCATTGATGATATTAGCTCCAGCGGCCAAAGCTGCTTCTGCAACTGACGCCTTCCAAGTATCCACAGAAATGAGAATATCAGTCTCCCGACGAAGAGCCTCAATCACCGGCACCACACGCCCTATCTCTGCCTCAATATCCACAAAATGGCTGCCTGGACGTGGACGAGTCGACTCGCCACCGATGTCTAGCAAATGAGCTCCCTGAGCTATCATCTTGTGTGCCTGCTCCAGAGCCTTTTCCACCGTATTATATTTGCCCCCATCCGAAAAGGAATCTGGGGTAACATTGAGGATCCCACAAAGGGCCGTCTTGCCCTCTGGAGCAAGTTGTCTTAGATTCATCGTATTTCCTTTCCTCTTGCTACTTCTGCCTTTCAACAAAAAAGGCACACTCATCTAGTGTACTGCAAAGCCAACAGCAGATGCAGCATCAGTTTTACAAACTGCACTTGATCTTACAAGCAGCCCTCTCAGGCTCTTGTGTCATTTATCATTTTACCACAATTCCACTATTTAAGAAAACACTTTTTACAAACAGAAGGGCAAAATGAGGATTAGAATCAGATTTCGCAGAAGATGAGCCAGCAAGGACAATTCCAGAGATCCAACCCAAGCTTTCAAGACTTGGATAAAAGCCATGCCTAAACTTAGGTAAATTAGAAAACAAGATGATTCTCCGGGATTTCTCAGGAAAGCAAAGAGAGTGATTCCCAAAGCAAAAGCCCAACTTTTCCCATATTTCATCTGCCTATTTTGGCCAACCTGCGGCGACAAAGCCAGTAAGTCCATGCCAAGTAGCAGCAAGGAGGAAGCCAAAAAACTGTCTGAAACTAGCTGCTGCAAGGGTGCTTGCACCAAACTCGCCTGACCGCAAAGAAGAACAAGGCCTGCTGCATTGCTTGCAATCATCAAAAAGTAGAGGTGGCGCAAGTGTGGAAATCGCTTGGAAGCACGCAGCTCTATCTTAAAATCCCGCCACTCACGAGAAAAGTAAGAGGCGTACCCAAAAAGAATGAGCAAAAACAGAGAGATAAAGAGCAGACTAGGCCTTGATAAAACCAAGCGGTTGGTCATTGGCTGAAACAAAAGCAACAAACCCGATTGAAGTAGCATAACTACCAATAAGATTTGGATAGATTTTTGAAATTTGAGACGCATATTTTTCACTCCCTAAAGCTAAGATACAATTTTCATTATAAAGCAAAAGATTTACCCTGTTGGCTCGCTGCCCTAAAAAGTCACTTTTTATCCCTGAAATGTCAAAAAAGAGGTCAAGCTGACCTCTTCATCTGTCAATTATCTATCGTTAGCCTTGTGCGGCAATCATCACTAGAATAGCAATGGCATTCCGCAACATATGGGCTAAAATTCCCATTTCCAAACGCTTAGTCTGGTGAACCACCAAAGCTAGAACACCCCCCATACCAGCATAAAGGATAAAACTACCGATATTGGTCGGACCATGGAAAAAACCAAAAAGGATAGAACCAACCACCAAACCAATCAGCTCATGCTGGGGAAATAGCTTTTGGGGAATCAAACCACGGAAAAGAATCTCTTCCAAAATTGGCGCTGAAAAAACAGCTCCCACAACAAGCAAAATAACGGGCGTACTCTGAAACAAGTTTTGCAAAGCAGCTTGATTAGCTGTTACTCCTGAAAGTTGCCCCTCTAGAAGCATAATAATCGCAGCAAAAATACTAACTCCAAAAGTTATCAGATAGGATAATACTAGCCAGATCACTGATTTTAAATTAAAAAAGCTAAAATCAAGGGTCAGTAAGCCTTCTTTTTTGGCCATTCGCAGGGCATAAAAAATAATCAGCAAATAAACCATCAGGACAAGCAAGGTGTATCCCATTGAAAAACTTTGATCTCGACCTTTGTAAAACTGAATCAGCACAAAAGGAACTTGAGTCTGTACAGCTAAAAATAAAGCCAGTAAACTATATTCTACTTTTTGCAAAAAAATTTTCATTTTCTCCTCCTTTTACTTAGTATATCGAATTTCTCCCTTCCTGTACAGCTAAGAGCCATGTAAAATCAAAAAATACACTATCATGCTCATTAGAAAGCTCTTTTCCTATGCTTTCGATTCAATATAGCAACAAAATGGATCTCTGAAACTTCCAATTGTATTCTAACTGCGCCTCCTCCGTCCAAGCTAACAAAAAAGAAGAGAATACAAGATTCTCTTCCTGATAGACTTTTATATTGTAAACTCAAGCAAGTTTTTATGATTCTACGCTTGTTTCAACTTCTTCAGTCTCTGCTGTTTCCACAACTTCATCAATGATTTCAACTTCATTGATTGCTTGTGGTTCCAAGTTACGGTAACGAGCCATGCCAGTACCAGCTGGGATAATCTTACCGATGATAACATTTTCCTTGAGGCCAAGCAGATGGTCTTTCTTACCACGGATAGCAGCATCTGTCAGGACACGAGTTGTTTCCTGGAAGGAAGCTGCAGACAGGAAGCTATTTGTCTCAAGGGAAGCCTTGGTGATTCCCATGAGGACTGGACGGGCTGTCGCAGGCACTCCGCCTGAGATAACCACATCACGGTTAGCATCTGTAAAGTCAGTGATATCCATGAGAGTTCCCATGAGGAGATCTGTATCACCTGGATCCATGACGCGCACCTTGCGAATCATTTGACGAACCATTACCTCGATGTGCTTATCGCCGATTTCTACCCCTTGGCTACGGTAAACTTTTTGTACCTCAGCAAGCAGGTAAGTTTCAACAGACAAGACATCACGGACAGCCAGCAAGTGCTTAGGCTGGATAGAACCTTCTGTAAGAGCTGCACCGCGAGAGACTTGGTCCCCAACTTCAACACGCATACGTGCTGTAAATGGAACCACGTACTCACCTTCGCCAGTTTCACCCTTAACGAAGACTTTCTTGGTACGAGTTGATGCATCTTCTTCGATGGCTGTAACCTCACCCTTGACTTCTGTGATGACCGCTTCCCCTTTAGGATTGCGGGCTTCAAAGATTTCTTGGACACGAGGAAGACCTTGTGTGATATCGGTATTAGAGGCAACACCACCCGTGTGGAAGGTACGCATGGTCAGCTGTGTACCAGGTTCCCCGATAGACTGGGCAGCAATGGTTCCGACTGCTTCACCGACTTCAACCGCATCACCAGTCGCCAAGTTGATACCGTAACAATGACGGCAGACACCGTGGCGGGTGTTACATGTAAAGACAGAGCGGATAGTAACTTCTTCCACACCCGCATTGACAATCTCACGCGCCTTGTCTTCTGTAATCAATTCATTTGGACCAATAATGACAGCACCCGTTTCTGGATGTTTAACCGTCTTCTTAGTGTAACGACCATTGAGACGCTCTTCCAGAGACTCGATCATTTCCTTGCCTTCTGTGATAGAAGTGATGAGAAGTCCACGATCTGTACCACAGTCATCCTCACGGATAATCACATCTTGGGCAACGTCAACCAGACGACGAGTCAAGTAACCTGAGTCGGCTGTCTTGAGGGCCGTATCGGTCATACCTTTACGGGCACCGTGAGTTGAGAAGAACATTTCGAGTACAGACAAACCTTCGCGGAAGTTTGAAAGGATTGGCAATTCCATGATACGTCCGTTCGGAGCCGCCATCAGACCACGCATACCGGCAAGCTGTGAGAAGTTCGAGATGTTACCACGGGCTCCAGAGTCCATCATCATAACGATCGGGTTCTTCGGATCTTGGTTGGCAACCAAGCGTTTTTCCAATTTCTCACGAGCTGCCCGCCACTCTGCAGTAACTGCGTTGTAGCGCTCATCGTCGGTAATCATACCGCGACGGAATTGCTTGGTGATTTGTTCCACACGCTTGTGAGATTCTTCGATGATCTCTGCCTTGTCTTCCACGACTGGAATGTCAGCAATACCCACTGTCAAACCAGCCAGAGTAGAATGGTGATAACCTAGGTCTTTCAAGCGGTCCAGCAGGGCAGATGTTTCTGTGGTGCGGAAGCGTTTGAAGATTTCTGCGATGATATTTCCTAGATTTTTCTTCTTGAACGGAATATTCAACTCTAGGGCTTCAATGGCAGACTTGATATCTTTACCTGGCTCCAAGAAGTATTTAGCTGGAACGCCTTCTGTCAAGTTAGCATTCGTTGGCTCTTGCAGGTAAGGCAGCTCTTCTGGCATGATATCGTTGAAGAGAATCTTACCTACTGTGGTCATGAGGATCTTGTGTTTTTGATCTTCTGTCCATGGCTTGTTGAGACTATCTGTCGCGATACCTACACGAGTATGCAAGTGGACATAGCCATTACGCAAGGCCATCACAGCTTCATCACGGTCTTTAAAGACCATGCCTTCGCCTTCACGACCTGCTTCTTCCATAGTCAAGTAGTAGTTACCCAAGACCATATCCTGAGATGGGGTTACAACCGGTTTTCCGTCTTTTGGATTCAAGATGTGCTCAGCAGCCAGCATGAGGATACGAGCTTCAGCCTGTGCTTCTTCAGACAATGGGACGTGGATGGCCATTTGGTCACCGTCAAAGTCGGCATTGTAGGCTTCACAGACCAGTGGGTGCAAGCGAAGAGCCTTACCATCGATTAGAACTGGCTCAAAGGCTTGGATACCCAAACGGTGAAGGGTCGGTGCGCGGTTAAGGAGCACTGGGTGTTCTTTGATAACATCTTCCAAGACATCCCAGATGCGCTCATCGCCACGCTCTACCATGCGCTTAGCGGCTTTCACATTCTGTGCATAATCACGGGCAACAATTTCCCGCATAACAAACGGTTTGAAGAGCTCGATCGCCATTTCACGTGGCACACCACATTGATACATCTTCAATGTCGGACCAACAGCGATAACGGAACGGCCTGAGAAGTCAACCCGTTTACCCAGCAAGTTTTGACGGAAGCGTCCTTGTTTACCTTTGAGCATGTGACTCAAAGACTTAAGCGGACGGCTACCTGGTCCTGTGATTGGACGACCACGACGACCATTGTCAATCAAAGCGTCAACCGCTTCTTGCAGCATCCGCTTCTCATTTTGAACGATGATACCTGGCGCATTCAACTCAAGCAAACGAGCCAAACGGTTGTTCCGGTTGATAACGCGGCGGTAAAGATCGTTCAAGTCAGATGAGGCAAAGCGGCCACCATCCAACTGCAACATTGGGCGTAGATCTGGCGGAATGACTGGCAGGATGTTGAGAATCATCCATTCTGGCTTATTGCCAGAGCGGTAGAAGGCATCCAAAACGTCCAAACGACGAATAGCTTTGATTCGTTTTTGACCAGAAGCTGTTTTCAATTCTTCTTTAAGAGCCGCAATTTCTGTTTCCAAATCCACTTGTTTCAGCAAGTCTTGGATCGCTTCTGCTCCCATCTTGGCAACGAATGAACCTGCACCATATTCACGGAGGCGCTCACGATACTCACGCTCAGTCATGATAGACTTGTGCTCCAGTGGTGTTTCCTTAGGATCAATCACCACATAAGCCGCAAAATAAATGACTTCTTCTAGGGCGCGCGGACTCATATCCAGAGTCAAGCCCATACGGCTTGGGATTCCCTTGAAATACCAAATGTGAGAAACCGGTGCTTTAAGCTCGATGTGCCCCATACGCTCACGGCGAACCTTAGTCCGTGTTACTTCAACACCACAGCGGTCACAAATAATCCCTTTGTAACGAATCCGTTTGTACTTACCGCAGGCACACTCCCAATCCTTGGTTGGCCCGAAGATCACCTCGTCAAAGAGGCCTTCACGTTCTGGCTTCAAGGTCCGGTAATTGATTGTCTCAGGCTTCTTCACTTCCCCGTAAGACCATGAACGGACCTTACTTGGAGAAGCTAGGGTGATTTGCATACTTTTAAATCGATTTACATCAACCACTATTTCTTACCTTTCTTATTTATCTAATCAGCGACGAATTATTTTTCTTCATTTCCTTCAGCATCAAAAGCCGCTTTCGCTTCTTGAGCCTGTTTTTGACGTGCTTTTTCCAGATCGTCCACATGGATCACATCTTCATCCATGTCCTCATCCAAATCACGCAATTCTACTTCTTGGTCATCTTCGTCAAGGACACGCATGTCAAGACCAAGAGATTGCAATTCTTTCACAAGAACTCGGAAGGATTCTGGCACACCTGGTTTTGGAATTGGTTTCCCTTTGGTGATGGCTTCATAGGCTCTGAGACGACCATTGATATCGTCAGACTTGTAGGTCAAGATTTCCTGAAGAACGTTTGACGCACCGTAAGCCTCCAGGGCCCAAACTTCCATTTCCCCGAAACGTTGTCCACCAAACTGAGCTTTACCTCCGAGTGGCTGTTGGGTAACGGTTGAATACGGACCGACTGAGCGAGCGTGGAGTTTGTCGTCAACCATGTGGTGGAGCTTGATCATGTACATGACACCGACAGAAACGCGGTTGTCAAATGGCTCACCAGTACGGCCGTCATAAAGAATCGTCTTGGCATCGCTATCCATACCAGCTTCACGGACGGTATCCCAGAGATCTTCTGAGCTAGCTCCGTCAAAGACCGGTGTCGCAATGTGGATACCCAAGTTACGCGCTGCCATACCAAGGTGAAGCTCCATAACCTGACCGATATTCATACGTGATGGCACCCCAAGTGGGTTCAACATGATATCGACTGGAGTTCCGTCTGGAAGGTAAGGCATGTCTTCTACAGGAACGATACGGGATACAACCCCTTTATTTCCGTGACGTCCGGCCATCTTATCTCCGACCTTGATCTTCCGTTTTTGAGCGATGTAGACGCGCACCAGCATATTGACACCAGATTGCAACTCATCACCATTAGCACGGGTAAAGATCTTCACATCGCGAACGACACCATCGGCACCGTGAGGTACACGAAGAGAAGTGTCACGTACTTCACGAGACTTATCACCAAAGATAGCGTGCAAGAGACGTTCTTCAGCTGAAAGGTCTTTCTCACCCTTAGGTGTTACTTTACCGACAAGGATATCGCCTTCTTTAACTTCCGCACCGATGCGAATAATACCCATTTCGTCAAGGTCTTTAAGGGCATCTTCACCAACGTTTGGAATTTCGCGAGTGATTTCTTCAGGCCCAAGCTTTGTATCGCGTGTTTCTGATTCGTATTCTTCCAAGTGGACAGAGGTATAGACATCGTCTTTAACCAAGCGTTCACTCATGATAACGGCATCCTCGAAGTTGTAACCTTCCCATGTCATGTAGGCAACGATTGGGTTTTGTCCCAGCGCCATTTCTCCATTTTCCATAGAAGGTCCGTCAGCGATAAAGTCGCCTTTTTCAACGACATCGCCAACTTTTACAAGGGTACGTTGGTTGTAAGCAGTTCCTGAGTTTGAACGACGGAATTTTTGGATATGGTAAACATCTAGCGAACCATCTTCACGGCGAACTTCTACCTTATCTGCATCCGCATAGGTAACTTTACCATCATACTGGGCAATAACCGCTGCACCAGAATCGTGGGCAGCTTGGTATTCCATACCAGTACCAACATAAGGCGCTTTTGGATCGATCAATGGCACAGCCTGACGTTGCATGTTGGCACCCATGAGGGCACGGTTGGAGTCGTCGTTTTCCAAGAAAGGAATACATGCTGTCGCCACGGCAACTACCTGCTTAGGTGATACATCCATGTAGTCTACTTGGTCTGATGGGAATTCTTGGTTGTTACCTTGGTGGCGTCCCATAACGATAGGCTCTGCAAAGCCACCTTTTTCATTAAGCTTAGAGTTTGCCTGCGCTACGATAAATTCATCTTCCTCGTCGGCTGTCAGCCAAACGATTTCGTTGGTTACCACACCAGCTTCACGGTCTACCTTACGGTAAGGCGTTTGAATAAAGCCATATTTGTTAAGGTGCCCATAAGAAGACAAGTTATTGATCAAACCAATGTTTGGTCCTTCAGGCGTTTCAATCGGACACATGCGACCATAGTGAGTATAGTGCACGTCCCGCACTTCATAACCAGCGCGGTCACGTGTCAAACCACCAGGTCCTAAGGCAGAGAGACGACGCTTGTGGGAAAGCTCAGACAGCGGATTGTGTTGGTCCATGAACTGAGACAACTGAGAAGAACCAAAGAATTCTTTAATAGCTGCAGTCACTGGACGGATGTTGATGATTTGTTGTGGAGTCAGCACTTCATTGTCCTGAACGCTCATCCGTTCGCGAACGTTACGCTCCATTCGAGAAAGGCCGAGACGGACTTGGTTAGCCAACAGCTCACCAACCGCACGAATACGACGGTTCCCCAAGTGGTCAATATCATCCACGCGACCAATGCCTTCTGCCAAGTTAAGGAAATAGCTCATTTCAGCCAAGATATCAGCTGGTGTTACAATCCGAACCTTGTCAGACGGATTTGCGTTACCAATGATCGTCACAACGCGATCTGGATCATTCGGAGCTACAACTTTAAACTTCTGCAATTCAACTGGCTCAAGAAGAACAGCTGAATCGTTTGGAATGTAAGTGATTTTGTTCAAGCCATTGTCCAGTTGCTCTGAAATGCTGTCAATCACACTGCGAGTCATGACTGTACCAGCTTCGACAAGAATTTCACCTGTTTCAGCGTCTACCAGATGCTCTGCCAATGTTTGATTGAGCAGGCGATTCTTGATGTTGAGCTTCTTGTTAATCTTGTAACGACCAACGGCAGCCAAATCATAACGATGTGGATCAAAGAAACGTGCCACAAGCAAGCTACGTGAGCTTTCAGCAGTCTTAGGCTCACCTGGACGAAGGCGTTCGTAGATTTCTTTCAAAGCTTCGTCTGTACGAGAGTCCATTGGATTCTTGTGGATATCTTTTTCGATGGTATTACGCACCAAGTCGCTGTCACCAAAGATATCAAGGATTTCATCATCACCTGAGAAACCAAGTGCACGAACCAAGGTCGTAAACGGAATCTTCCGCGTCCGATCAATACGAGTATAGGCAATGTCTTTAGAGTCTGTTTCTAGCTCCAACCAAGCTCCGCGGTTAGGAATAACGGTTGAGCCGTAGCCCACTTTACCGTTTTTGTCAACCTTATCGTTGAAGTAAACACCTGGAGAACGCACCAACTGGGATACGATAATCCGCTCACCACCGTTGATGATGAAAGTTCCCATTTCAGTCATGATTGGGAAATCGCCAAAGAAGACTTCCTGAGTCTTGATTTCACCAGTTTCCTTGTTAATCAGGCGGAAGGTCACAAAGATTGGCGCTGAGTAGCTAGCATCGTGGATACGAGCTTCTTCCAGCGTATATTTAGGCTCACGGATTTCATAGCCGACAAATTCCAATTCCATGGTGTCGGTAAAGTTTGAAATAGGAAGCACATCCTCAAAGACTTCCTTCAAACCATGGTCCAAGAAATCTTTAAACGAGTCTGTTTGAATTTCAATCAAGTTTGGTAAATCAAGAACTTCTTTAATTCTTGAAAAACTACGACGGGTCCGATGTTTCCCGTATTGAACGTCATGTCCTGCCAAGTTTCTAACTCCTTTTTTATAAAGTACAGAGGGAGGAATCGGAGAGAATTGAGATTCACCGATTATTGAAATAATAACCATCTACCTCTCATATCACACTCTTCTTCACTCTTACCAAGGGGAGACCCCTTTCTACGCCATTGACTCTCGTCAAAACAGCTACAATCAGTCCCTTTTGCTAAGTTTTTAGAATCTTTAAGTTTGCGTTACAAATCTTAGAATTCTGAAAAATAGACACAAAAAGAGCAGCTAAATCTGACTTATAAAAAGTTTGATTTAACTGCTGCAAGCTTTAATCGGACAATATTTCAATTAAAGCACACGACAAATTATTGATACTATTATACCATATTTATGTAAAAATTCAAGTAGTTTTATCTAATTTCCAGGGCACTTTCATCTTTAATCTTGAAATAGAAGCATGTTTATTTTAAGTCGCTCTCATCCACTTCCTCGTCGTCATGAACATGTTAACCCTGGATTTTGATGTATCCTTCATGTTTCCTATCCAATTCTTCCCAGAGTGGCTCATCAACAACCTTCCGAATCTTTATTTTATGATTCTTTTATTATATTTCCTATTTAGAAGCTAGCTGCTCTTTCATTTTTTCAAAGAACTGATTTAATTCTGTTTGAACCTGATGTAGTAACTCTTTTTCTTGAGTCTCATCTATCTCAATTTTTTTCCCAGTATCATTTTCCTCTATAGACTCATAACTCGAATCAATTAAATTCAATTTTTTATCTAAGAAAAACGCTACATCTGTTTCTTTACCATCAATTGTAGTGGAAAAATGAATCAGAAGCTCACTGTCTTCCAAACTAGTCGGTGGGCGTACATCCAAGTTTAATTTACCAGGTATTTTAAGTTTATTTATCCCCCATCGGCGAATCACTGGGTCATCCGGAATTCCATAGCCAGCATCTCGGATAATATCCTCGTTATTACCTGCGAGAATACTTGCCAGTAATTCAATTTTATTGGCAGAGGAAAAATCTGGTTCAGGTTTATCATCTGGCCAAAAGAGCAACCAAATGACAAAAGCAGTTATTATCAACAGTAGGATGCTTATTATTTTTTTACGTACCGACATTTTTATCTTCTCCTCGCTTCAAATAATCATAAAAATCTTCTTTTGATTTTTTATGCTCATCCGTATCTGGTTTCCATAAGAAATCCCATCTTTTCCCGTGCTTGATAAATTGTCCACCTGCTGTATATAGGCTACTTACAAGAGTTTTCCAGAGGCTAGAGTAGCTATGAGGTAGTCACGCTCTTTAGGCAGTCGGTCTGTAACTTGATTGCTAATTTATAAGTTGTTGCCAATGTTCTACCTTACCTATCCACCACTTGAGCTTCAAAGCGTGCTGGCTTGTCGTCCACATTGGTAATGGTAATCGTGTAGGGGGTTTCTTCCGTCACCCCAAATACTTCCTTTATTTCCCCTTGAACCACTATTCCATCACTCTCTAAATAGATACTTTTACTCTTATCATTCGGTAAGTCTTTGCGCTCTGTTCCATCTTTAGAAATAATAATCTCAGTTATTGACTGCTTCTCAACATTATAAACCGTATTACTTCCTTTCATCCCCCAGCCTTTTCGGCCCGATAATTTTAATTTAGCGTCATCTTTTTTTTCTAAAATCAATTCCGAATTATACTCCAGCTGCTCTGTTTTAGAAAAAACTTTCAATTTAACACTTTGACCTGGTTGCAGAGTGTACTTACCAATGTTTTTTGCCCATAAATATAGTCCAAAAATGCTAGTTGCTAAGATTAATATTAGCAAGCCACAACCTAAATTCCAATTCCATTGTTTTTTCAAGGTCATTGGTGAATCTCCTTATAATCGTCCATACCATCTTGGAGCTCTATCCATTCTGCAAGATTTCGTTTTCGTTCCTTTTTCTCCTCTGACCCGACCACCTGATACATAGTAACAGTACTATCATACGAAGAATCAAATAGACCAAACGAAGGATTCTCATCTTACCAAGAGCAGACAAGAAGTCCTCCCTTGCATGCCCTATCTCATGAGTTAATTCCTCAATAGTCTTACCCGTCTTTTGCTCTACGATAGCTGCATTCTTTGATATTAGATAGTATCTAGTGTCTAATGTCGAAAAATTTGATTTGGACAACGACCCGTCTAAAGGAAATGAAATCGCATAATTTTCTTTATTAGGAATCTGATTGTATTCAGCGGAAACCTGATCATCATATTTATTAGGGTAACAGGTCATTTTTATATTTTCATAGTCTAGATGCATAATGCCATCCAAAATGTTACTAGTCCATTCTTCCGCATAGTGGTATAGATTCGCCTTTCTATCTACTATTGGCCAAACCATAACATACCGACTATGCATGAATTCCTTGGTTAAGGCTGAATTGCTAGCTAAACTAGTCGCACCAATCTCGTATACTGACCAAATAAGAACTATGAGCATTAAAAAAGATTGAGCAAGTTTTGTTTTGAAATATTTCTGAAGTAACCTAACCTTGGTATCAGTTTCCCTATTCTGTTTTCCAAACATCTTTAAATTTTACTTCTCCCCAATTCTGTACACTAAAGCGAAACGAATAATCGTTTTTTCTTCATCCAATCACCTCATTTCTTCCAATTCTTGATTGACTGCTTCAATATTTAGAATGAAATTATAGCTACTTGGCGAATCTTTTGTAGATATTCCACACTCCGATTTTCAGTAGGTTATTCAAAATGAGATTGCATTCCCACCTCCTCAACATATTTTATCTAGTAGTAATTTTGTAAAAATTTTTGTTTAGTCTCTTCTATCGATTTATAGTCTACAATTTTTCTTGCGCGAGTGCACTCGCCTCGTTCCGTATCTGAATAATACTCATTAACGCATCAATATACGATAGATTTTTATTTTTCATTTGGGTACATGGATTGGTAAATATCTTTAAGCATAGCTTTTGCCTCTGCTCTCACCTCATCTGCTATCTTATTTGTAGTTTCATCGTCAACTTCAATTCTCTCTTGTGACGTGCCATCTATTTTCATATAGCCCACGTATTCCAATTCTAGTTCATTATTAAATTGAAAAGTTGATGTCACATTAGGAGTGGTACCTATCTTTTTAACTGTAATCATGGTTACTCCATCGTCTGGAGATATAATAGTTACTGGTCGACCTCCTTTGGTCTCTATGCTGGAAATACGTTCCATCATTTTTACATTGTAGTCATCTATGGAATAACCGGCTTTTCTGACTGCATTCACATAGCGAGTGGAATTCATCAAAATATCTAGTTGTTCATAAATTGTTTTTTGTTCATAAGCACGCTTAAATGCGTCATATTGATAACGATCATAAGCAAAATAGGAAGGAATAAGGATCAGAAGTAAGGACAAAACAATAGTTAGGTATTTATAGCGTTTGAATTTAACGAACATTTATATCAGCCCCTCTTTCTAAATAGTCAAAAAAGGCTTCCTGATTCTTCTTTTGTTCCTCCTTTGACTGACCACGAGTTATAAACATATGGCCTCCTGTACTACCATCTGTTACAATGTAATGAACAATATCTTTACCAACTTTGGTATCTCCATGCCCCATATTTTTATAAAACTCTTCAACACGGTTAATCTTATTAGATCCAATTCCCTGATTATAGTCTGCTTGTATTTTAAAAATATCTTTTTGATTCGCGTTTTTCATTAGCTCATAGCTATTGATTGGATCCAAATCTGAGTTAAAGTCAGTATCACCATAACGGCCAGAGTCCACATCTCCCTTGAAGGAAATTTCATACCTTTCCATGGGATAAGGTAGTGAGGCTGTGCTGCCCGAAATATTGACTCTAGCAGTATTCCCCACCTCACTTATAGCATGAGCAATTGAGTAAAGATTCAAGTCCCAGCTTTGTTCAGTAAATGCTGCAAACTGAATTGCTTCATGGGCATAATCTTTATAAGTATTTGGATTGTTATGCTGATTGCGAAGAGTTTCTACAAGGGTTTTGATTTCTACTTCAGAAAGACCATATTCTCTACTCAGTTGATTTCTCTCCTTCGCTTCAACTACTCCAGCGATTGCCTTATATCTAAACGCTACAAAATTATCTGGCACAAAGGATGCAACTAATCTATTATACTCATAAAGAACTTTTTCATTAGTCCATCCTTCTTGCTTTGCCCTCTTCAAAATTCCCTGCTGGAGCTTATAGAGTACGTTTGCCGTGGATTCATCTAGATTGTATGATGATACCAAATCATCCACAATTTTTTTCTTATCTTTTTCAGCCTGAGTAACTGAAATATCCT
>ERZ773043.770-NODE-770-length-18774-cov-22.232064_pt1 | contig 18774 bp, 6 predicted proteins | sample MGYA00580636_ERZ773043 | MGnify/ENA primary metagenome ERZ773043 (study PRJEB29015, sample SAMEA2737992) | human oral metagenome | biome: human oral; feature: human-associated habitat; material: dental | place: China | collected 2065 ...
GGTTCGGCTGGGCGGTCGTCTGTTCCTGCGGTGTCTGACTCATGACTGCTCCTTAACTCTCTCTTTCTCTTGTTCTCTCTTGTTCTCTTGCCGGGCTCAGGAAGCTGGTGATGGCGGGGACCGGCGGGGCGGATTCACGACGCAGCGCATTAGATCTCGCCCTCGTCGACGTCTTCTCCGACGCTGTCAGCGATGTGGTCGGACAGCCGGCGCACCGTCGGATAGCCGAAAACGTCGCGAATGCTGATCTGCACGGACATCTCCCGCCGGATCGAGTTGGCCAGGTGCACGGCCGTCAGCGAATCGCCTCCGATCCCGAAGAAGTCGTCATCGATGCTGATCTCCTCGACCTCCAGCATCGACCGCAGCATCCCGAGGATACGGGCATCGCGTTCGTTGCGGGGACCCTCGACGGCAACTGGGTTCTGCACCGCCGCGGTACGCAGGCGATCCCTGTCGATCTTCCCGTTCCAGGTGCGCGGCAGGTCGTCGAGGACGACGGTCGTGCGCGGCTGCATGTACTGCGGCAGCGCACTGCCGAGATGCTCGGCCAGCCCCTCGGGGGTGAACCCGTCATTCGCCACCACGTGGAGCACGATGCCCTTGTCGATAGTGGCCGCGCAGTCCCGCACCGTCGGCAGCCTGCGGGCGACCGATTCGATCTCGCCGAGCTCTATGCGGTAGCCATTGACCTTGACCTGGCTGTCGTTGCGTCCCAGGAAGATGATGTTGCCGTCACGGCCGTACATGGCCCGGTCGCCGGTGCGGTACAGCCGCTCCCCGGTGCGAGGATGCGTGATGAACGAGTGAGCCGTCTTGGCCGGGTCGTTCCAGTAGCCCGTCGCCAGGCCACGACCGGCGATGTGAAGATCTCCGGGCACCAGGTCAGGACGGTCATCCAGACTGGAGTCGAGGACGTACATCCGTTGGTTGGTCAGGGGCCTGCCGTAGGGAACACTGGCGCTGCGGGCATCATCCGCGGAGATCTCGTACCAGTTCGACCAGATCGATGCCTCGGTGGCGCCACCGGACCCGTACACGGCACAGTTGCTGAAGCACTTCTCCGCGCGCACCGCGACGTCCACGGGGATCCAATCCCCGCTGAGCAGCACCGCCCTGATGCTGCGGTCGACCGGCCCCCGAGCGGACAGGTTCTCTATGTGCTCTATGTGCTCTAGGTGCTCGAGATACATTGAGAAGAACGCGGGGACCGAGTTCCACAGGGTGACCCGATGGGTCTGCACCATCTCCCACCAGTGCTCCGGGTCGTGCCGCCCCTGCCCGGAGGGCAGCACGAGAGCGGCCCCGCGGGCGAACATACCGAACATGTCGTAGACCGACAGGTCGAAGTTCAACTGCGACAGGGCCAGCACCCTGTCCGTGGGCTGCACGTCCAGGCGCTCGTTGACGTCCAGGATCGTATTGACCGCCGCCCCATGGGTGATGGCCACGCCCTTCGGGGCACCGGTGGTGCCCGAGGTGTAGATGACGTAGGCCAGGGCGTCCGGACCGGGAGCTGCGGCCACAGGACCTGCCGGGACCGACGGGTCCTCCGGGTCGCGGTCGGCCTCAGAGGCTGGGGAGCCGGCCGGATCCGCTGTGACGACAACGGTGGCTGCACTGGCAGCACTGGCAGCAGTGATAACGGTGCACTCCCGCTCCACCTCGCGGGGCGCCTCGCCGTCGTCATCGACCAGCACCACGCGGGCGCCCGCATCGCGGATGATCCCGAGGTTGCGGGCCGGCGGGTGGTCGATGCTCAGCGGCAGGTAGGCGCACCCGGCCTTCAGGACACCGATGACCGCACTGATCTGGCGGGCGGACTTGCCCATGAGGATGCCGACCAGGCCCCCCGGCCCGGGGTCGGCGGCGAGCACCAGCTCCGCCCAGCGGTCGGACTCCTCATCCAGCTCCGAGTAGGTCAGGCTCCTGGTGGCATCGACGACCGCCACCCGATCGGGGTGGGCGCGCGCCCCCGCCAGATAGAGGTCGAGCAGTGTCCGCTCCCCATCGGGCAGGACCCGGTCGGTGTCGTTCAACTCGGTGATAGCGGCCTCGTTGAAGGAGGACGCGACCGTCGTGGTCGTCGCCCGCCACAGGTCCGGGGCGCCCGCCAGGTCCTCGATCGCCGCGACCAGGGCGCGGAACATCTCATCAACCATCCCGGAGGGGAAGATCGCCTCCACGGCATCCATGTTCAGCATCAGCCCGCCATGGTGCTCATAGACCTGGAGATCCATCCAGACCTGCGGGGTCTGCGACAGGCCGTAGTCGATGACGCCCAGGTAGGGGCTGTCGTCATCGGTGTGCTCGACGACGCCCAGGCCGCAGGTGAACACCACGGGCATGGTCACCTGCGCCCTGCGCTGCTTGTTGAGCATCCTCTCCACGGCCACGCCCGAGACGCTCGCGTGGGAGAGGTTGCTGAACATCCGCCGCTGTAGTGCCTTGGCCCGGTCCCGGAACGTCACGGCGCACCGGGTGTCCGCGCTGAGAATCGACAGACTGGTGAAGTCGCCGACGATGGCGTCGACCTCGGGCGCGAAACGGGTCCTGTCGAACTGAGTCAGGTTGATGCTCAGCCCCGGCTCCTCGCTGTAGCGCGCCAGCACCTCGGCATACACCTCGGCGAGGAACACCGCGTCGGTCAGCCCCTCGTCCCGGATGCGTCGCTTGGCCGCCCGCCACAGCTCCGCGGACACGAGGGCCTCGTGCCTGACGAACTCGGAGGAGCCCGCCGGGTCGAGCCCGGAGACCGGCAGCTGGGGCGCGGGATGGATCGACTCCAGGGAGGACTCCCAGTAGGCGAGATCCCTCGCATGGGTCTCGCTGCGCGCCAACTCGGCGCTCGCCTCGACGTAGTCCTTGAAGGAGTACGGCAAGTACGGCAGTGCGTCGGTCAGGGATGTCGGGGAGGCCGGGGAGTCGGCCCCGTGCTCGTAGACCCGCTTCCACTCCCGGAAGAGACGGAACATGCTCCAGCCGTCGATGAACAGATTGTCGAAGCTCAGGAGCAGGCGCCCACCATCCGCGCGATCGACGTACCGGATGTCGAAACAGGGCCACTGCGTCGGGTCGAACCGCTGGTGGGACATCTCGTCACGAGCCGCCGCCACCCGCTGGTCGCCGTCAGGCGCGGCGCACCGCAGGCATGCGATCTCGTAGTGCGGCACCTGCGGGAGGAACCGCTGAGTGAGACCGTCCTCGCACACGACCGCGCGCAGCATCGGATGACGCTCGACCAGCGCGTTGAAGGAGCTCTCGAGCCGACTGGAATCAAGCACGGGGGTGTCCATCTCGAAGTAGCAGTGGCTCGACACATCGCCCAGTTCGACAGCCCCCGAACTGCCGATCAGATAGGACTGCTGGACCTCGGTGAGAGGGAAGGGCGCGAACTGGTCCTCGCCGTGCACGATCGGGGGCAGACCGGCCTCTACTCCCGCCCGGGATGCCGCCCCCTCGATCTGCGCGATCTCCTCGAGCTCCTCGATCCTGGCCGCCATATCGCGCAGCACGGGCGAGTCGAAAATGCTCTCCAGAGAGAACTCCACCTGGAAGCGCTCCTCGATGGCCCGCCGCAGCCTCGTAGCCATGAGGGAGTCGCCGCCCAGCCGGAAGTAATCGGAGTCGGCGCTCGCGCTCGTCTCCAGCAGTTCGTCCCAGATCTCGGCAAGCCGCCGTTCGGTGGCAGACAGGGCGGTGACGGCGGAGATGGGAGCCGCCGGGGAGCCGTCGTCGTCGGCCTCCTCGGGGATCAAGCCCGCCAGTGCCTCGCGGTCGACCTTCCCGTTCCCGGTGAGCGGGAAATGTGAGATCTCCATAATCCGCTTCGGGATCATGTACTCGGGCAGCCTGGCGGACAGCAGTCCGGCGGCCCGGTCGTACTCGGCCGCGGGCAGCGGCTCGGGCTCGTCGCCGCCCGCCCTCGCGGCCACGACGAGCACCATGGAATCCGTGACCTCAACGCGCTCCAGCGGGTTCCAGCCGTTGCGCCGCAGGGCGTCACTCCACTGGGGCGCGTTGAGCAGCATCTCCCCGGTGCCCGCGCGAAGGTCGCGGTGCTCCCCCGCGATGAACGCGGCGCTGATATCGGCCAGCGGCGAGGCGGAAGTCGTCTCCACCAGGACCATGAGGCCTCGGGGCTTGACCAGGCCCCGAACCTCCCGCAGCATCGCATCGACGTCGGCGCATTGGTGGAGGGTCTGGTTGCAGACCACCAGATCCGCTCTCTCGAGGAGGCGGGGAGTCGGCCCCTGGTCCCCGGACGCGCGCAGCTGAAGCTGTTCGAACAGGCCGGGAGCCCTCTGCGCGGCCAGATCCAGATGATGACGGGACTGGTCGGCGAGCACGTAGGAGCTCGGGGCGGCGACACGCAGGTAGTCGGCGGACTCCTCGGGGCGCCGGGCCCCGACCTCGAGAATCCGCACCGTCCCGTTGTGGGCCCGGCTCAGGCCGCCCACCACCTCGCGCAGCGCATCGTGGGTGAGGCGACCGAGCGGACGGGAGGCCAGGAACTCCTCCACCGGCACGAAGTCCGGGGCCTGGACGAACTCGGCGATCGTGGGGGCATCGGTCGCCCCCACGAAAGCGCGCTCGAAGGGGGCCACGAACCGGTCCAGCTGCTCGATCTGATCCATGTCGGCCGGGCCGGTCGTGTCGTTCAGGCCGGCCCTGCCGGGGAACTGCTCAGCACCGCCCTGCTCGCCGGCGAGCCGCCCCCGCCACGTGCGCCGCAGGGCGGACAGGTGCTCCCGGTCATTCGCCGCGGAAAGCTCGGAAAGCTCGGAGAGCTCGGCCTCCCAGCGCCGCATGGTCTGCAGGGCGTAGGAGCGCTGCAGGGCCTCGTCCTGGTCCACGGCGGCACGCAGCCGCTCGTCGGCCAGGACCGGTTGGATGCTCGAGGCCAGGTCGAAGCCCGACCACTGAGAGTCCTCATCACCCAGGCCATCCGAGGCGGTGATCGGGCTGATCGCGGTGATCGGGGCGAACTGCGCGAAGGCCACCAGGGATGTCGAGGCCCGCCCCTGCGAGGCGACGCACACCGTGCGCTCGACCGGCAGAAGAGCATCGCAGGCCGCCTCGATCTCGCCGAGCTCAATGCGGTGCCCGCGCAGTTTCACCTGGTTGTCGGTCCTGCCCAGGAACTCGATGGTCCCGTCGTGCCAGAACCGACCCATGTCGCCGGTCCGGTACCAGCGGCCGCCCTCCGAGGACACGAACTTCCGCCCGCTGAGCCCGGGATCATCGACATAGCACGTCGCCACGCCCAGGCCACCGATCCACAGCTCGCCCGCCACGTAGTCCGGGCAGTCCCGTCCGTCAGGGCCCACCACCCGGTAAGCCTGCCGCGCCAACGGGCGCCCGTACGGGATGGAGGCCCAGACGGCGGGCACCTCCTGCGGTACCTCGAGGGCATTCGACCAGATGGCGGCCTCGGTGGCCCCACCCATCGCCAGGATGCGGCCCTGGGGCATCACGGCCCGCATCCGCGCGGGAAGGCCGACATCGATCCAGTCGCCGGACAGCAGGACGTGGCGCAGACTCGCCAGCCGTGCGGAGTCCCCTACGGCGCCGGCCAGCAGCATCTCGAACAGGGTCGGCACGGAGTTCCAGACGGTGATCCCCTCGGAGGCGACCAGCTCGAGCCAGGCCTCGGCGTCACGGCGGCTCTCATCCGGGATCGTCACCAGCTCGGCCCCCGCAGTCAGCATGCCGAAGGCGTCGTAAACCGACAGATCGAAGTCGAAGGAGGACACGCCCAGTGCCTTGTCTTGGCAGCCGATGCCGAGTCGGCGGTTCACCTCGGCCACGGTGTTCCACGCGGCGCCGTGAGACACTTCGACGCCCTTCGGGGTACCGGTGGTTCCCGAGGTGTAGATGACGTAGGCGGGGTCCTCGGGCCCCAGCCGGGGCAGCTCCGCCGTCGCCGTCATCGCCGTTGCGGTTGCCGCCGCCCCGTCCGCGCCGGCGCACGCACGGTCGATATCGACGACCCGCACGGGGGTGCCGGCCCAAGCACCGGAGTCATCATCGGTGAGCAGATGCCCGATCCGGGGAGAGGCCAGGATGGCGGCGATCCGTTCGGAGGGCTGCTGCCGAGAGATCGGGACATACGCCGCTCCGGCCATCATGACGCCCAGCGCCCCGATGATCTGCCGGGGCCCCCTCGAGACCATGACCGCTGCCAGCTCTCCCCTGCCGATACCCGCCGCTACCAGGCCGGCGGCCACGGCACGGACACGGGCGACCAGCTCCCGGTAGGTGGTGACCCGTCCATCAGCGGTTCGCAGGGCGGGACGATCCGCATACCGCTCGGCAGCGGCCAGCACCTGGGCCACGAGTGTCGTGTCGGGCAACCGCCAGGTCGCCGCCTCGGCCCGGTCCCGACGACGCGCGATCACCCCGGGACTGTCGACCGGGCAGAGGATGGCGAGGTCGTGGGTGACGGCCGCAGTGATCTCGGCGACCAGCGCGCCGAAAAAGTCGTCGAGCAGCCCCTCGGGGAACAGCTGCTCGAGCGCGTCGCATATGATCATGAAACCGTCGACGGTGCTGAATACCTGCAGGTCGATCCATACCTGCGGGGTCTGGGAGATCATGTAGCCGATCTGCCCGAAGGCGTCGATGAACTCCTCGTCGACCAGGGGACTGCCCAGGTTGCAGGAGAACACCACCGGAGCCAGCACCTGCTCCTCGCGCCGGGTGCGCAGGTCGCGCAGGACGCGCACGGCCGAGTACCGCGAATGGGCGACATCCTCGTAGAAGGAGTCCTGTATTGCGCGCAGGTCCTCGATGAAGGTGCGCGGCCGCGTCTGGTCGATGCTGGTCAGAGTCAGCGTGGTGAAATCCGCGACGACGTTCTCAATCGCCGGATCCGGATCCCGATTGAACAGCGGGACGGCCATGAGGAACCTCTTGTCCTCGCTCCACTGCCCGACTGTGCGGGCGTAGGCCGTCAGCAGCACCATAGAGGGCGTAGTGCCGTGGGTCTCGCAGACCTGCCGCAGCGCCTCCCACGTCCGCATGTCGAAGGTGTGGGCCCGGCGCACGAAGCGGGGGTCGCCGCCCGCGTCGGCCCCTCTGCGCAACGGGAGCCGAGGACCGGCGGGCAGGTCCTCCAGGCGGTCGCGCCAGTACGTCCGGTCCTGCTCGATGGCAGCCGCGTTCTCCCGGGCTTTTCCCGCCAAGTACCGGGCGAAGCTCCACGACGGGTCGACATCGGGGGCCTCGCCGGTCGCGTAGTGGTGGGCGAGATCGCGAAGAATGATCTGGAAGCTCTGCACGTCGCACACGAGCAGGTCGATGTCGAAGTGGATGATCGCCCGGTCCGCGGAGAGCAGGCTGACCTGCAGGCAGGCCACCTGGCCCTCGTCGATGGCCAGAAGGCGGTGCGACAGGTGCTCCCTGATCCCGGCCAGGCTCTCCTGGAGGGAGTGGTCGTCCAGGCCGGTCAGATCGTGCACCTCGACGCTGGCGTTGACCGGCTCGGGAAGCACGTACTGCTTGCCGTCGCCGGTGTAGCAGGACCGCAGCATCGGATGGGCGCGCAGGATCGTCGTCCAACTGTCCTGCAGCCGGGCGACGTCCAGCCTGCCGGCCTCGACCTCGACGTAGCCGTGGGTGCCGACCCCGCCGAACTGCAGGGACTGCCCGCGGCCGACCCAGTAGGCGTACTGGACGTCGGTCAGGTCGAAGGGCTCGTGGTCACCCGCGGGCAGGTCGGCCTCCCCAGCCTCCCCGACCTCGGCCTCTCCAGCCTCGGCCATCGGAGCTTTCGCGGCGCTCGCGGAGCCGGCATCTGAGCCGCCGTCGTCGTGAGGTGCTTCCGCCGCATCCGCCGCATCCGCCGCATCCGGAGCAGCCTCGGCGAGCATCGTCGCCCACTCCCGAACCGTCGGACGCCGCATGAACGAGCCGAAGGACACGCGGTAGCCCTGCTTGATCCAGCCGGCGAGCAGCCGCATGGTCGGCAGCGATTCGAGGCCGAGGGCGAGCAGGTTGTCGTCCTCGGCGATCTCGGTCCGCCCGCCGACGATCTCCTTGAGAGCGCCCAGCAGTTCGTCACGGATCTCTTCCTTGGTGAGCACGTCCTTCTCCTCAGTCCTGTCGGTCGTCCGCACACGCCTGGGCCATCACACGCAGCAGCTTCTTGTCGGCCTTGCCGATGTTGGTCAGCGGTATCGCATCGACCACGAACACCTGATCCGGCACCTTGTAGCGGGCGACCCCCCTGGCCATGAACTCCTCGCGGACGGCCCCGCGATCGATCTCCTTCTCGACGACGAGGGCGGCGACGGTCCTCTCGCCGAGGGCGCTGTCCGGCATCGCGAACACCGCCGCCCCGCGGACCCCCGGAATCTGCCGCAGCAGCTGCTCGACCTCCTGGGGGGACACGTTCTCCCCCAGTCGGTTGATCTGCTCGACGACCCGTCCGCAGATGACCAGATCCCCGTCCTCGGTGAGATAGCCCCGGTCCCCGGTGAGGAAGAAGCCGTCCTCGGTGAAGCAGTCGTCCCCGGCGAGGGATCCGGAGTACCCGAAGAAGGTGTAGGGGCCCTTCTCGATGACCTCGCCCGGCTCCCCCGGGCCGAGGTCATGTCCCTGAGGGTCGACGATGCGGAGGATGTCGGCGTCGGAGATCGGCTTCCCCTGGGTGCTCAGGACGACCGGGGTCGGATCGTCCAGACGAGTGAATGTCGTGATCCCCTCGCCCAGGCCGTAACCCTGCTGGATGATCACGCCGAGCCTGTCCATCAGCCCTCTGCCCAGGTCCTCGTCGAGCTTCGCAGCGCCGATGATGACCTGTTCGAGGGACGACAGGTCGGCCGGGTACCATTCGGCGGCCTCGTACCAGACCTCGGCGACTGCGGGGACGACCGCGGTCAGGGTCACCCGGTTCGCCTCGATAGCGGTGAATGCCTCGTCGAAGGCCGCGCTCAGGCACATGACGACGGTGCCGCCGCCGAGCAGGGTGCCGATCAGTCCGGGCTGGGCGAGCGGAAGGTCGTGGGAGGTCGACAGCACCGCCATGTACACGGTGTCCGGCCCGACCCGGCAACGCCGAGCGGCGGCTCTGGCGTTGTAGGCGTATGCCTCGTGGATGCGCGGGATGATCTTCGGCTCACTGGTGGTGCCGCCCGACAGCAGGTTCAAGGCGACGGATCGGTGGTGGGGCCACCGCGTGATCGGGGCGATCGGCTCCTGCGGGACCGCGCCCGGGTCGGGAAGCAGTATCCGCGGCACGGCGCCCGCGCGGGGCTGCCCGCCGTCGGCGCAGATCATCCGGAACCCGAGCTCGTCCAGGTCCATCTGCTCGACCATCTCAACGCAGTCGAACCCGAGCTGGTCACGACCGCCGATGTAGGCGACCGGATGCAGTTCACGGGCCAGTGCCCGCACCTCGGCCTGTCGGTGCGAGGGCAGCATGAGGGTCGGGACCGCCCCGATGCGCATCAGCGCGAACAGGGTCACGACATAGGCTGCGCTGTTGGGCAGCTGAACGAGCACCTGGTCGCCCTCAGCCAGGCCCCAGGCGGCGAAGTCCCGGGCGAACCGGGCGATCGCTCGCTCGAGCTCCGCGTGGGTCAGCCTCGCGTCATGAGCCACGACGGCCGGGTGGTCGGGACGGCGCAGTCCGGCCTCATGGAGCTCCTGGCACAGGCTCTTGCGCGCCAGGTGACCGCTGTCCTCGTAGCGGGTCAAGACGTTGTCGATGTTCATGTCGCGCTCCTTCAGACGAATTCCGCCCGGATGGCGCCGGCGCCGACACTGCACGCGAGCAGATCGTCCGCTCCCGCCAAGCGACAGATCTCCACCGCGGTCCGGGTGCCCTCGAACTCGATCCGGTCCATCCTCGTGATCCCGTTGGGGTGCGGGGCGTCACGGTGCGTGTCGGCGGCGAATCGGGTGACGAACATGGGGATCGCCCAGTCGTCGGGGCACAGGCACCGACAGGCGAGCCTGCGTCCATGGGGGTCCTTCCGGGAGATCCGCGCAGTGACGGTGCGGACCCCGCGCTCCTGGCAGATCGCCTTCAAGCGGCCGAAGTCCTCGCGATCGACCTCGAAGACGACCCGGGAGTAGCCCTCGGGCATGCCGGCGACCGCATCACTGGTATCGACCATCTGCCCATGTCCGATCAACCGCAGGTAGCGGCGGATCAAAGCGGGCATGGTGACCCCGGTCCGGATCTCCAGGTAGGGCCCCTGGGAGAAGTAGATCAGCGCATTGCTGGGATTCTTCGCCCGCCCGTACTCGACCTCGAATCCCTGCGCGCGGAACTTCTCGACCGCCGCCTGGAGATCGTCGGCCTTGTAGACGATGTGCCCGACCGTCATCATGATGATCACTCCCCCCGCTCGAAGGCAGGCAGCAGGGAGCGGAAGTTCTCCTCGAGCAGGCAGGTGGCGTGGGATCCGGAGATGGTGCGCACCTCCAGCTCGCCCAACGCTGTGGCGGGCCAATCGACGTCCCCGCCCAACTGCGGGTAGAAGCCCTGGATATCCCCGGCGGGCTGGAGCACGAGCACCTCGCCCATGTAGATGTCGGGCACGTAGCCGATGGTTCCCCGCAGCGAGTGGCGGAAGACGTCGTAGAGGATGTCGAGCATCGCCCGGGCCGACTCCGCCTCGGCGTCGAAGCCGCGGATCGCCGAGTAGATCCTCTTGCGTCGGGCGCGCGGCGACAGCTCCGACATCGTCGCGAAGAACCTGCCCACCGCTGCGAACCGGCCGTCGAGGGCGCACAGCTCGTCGTCGGTGATGTCCCGGTTGACCCCGTCGAGAATGTGGTACAGGCCCTCGGTGAGGGTCGGGAAGTCGAACTCGGCCCCCATCGCGGGCAGGTCGGCGTCGAAGACGCAGCCGTAGGCGAACTCGCACAGCAGCTCGTTCGCCACGCGGTGCGGGCACAGGTGGGTACTGATGCACACCACCCTGCCGACCTCGCGGCCGAGCTCGGTGAGCACCTTCGCGGTCTCGAGGGCGAAGAACCCGCCGATGCAGTAACCGACCAGCTCGTAGCTGTCCATGTCGAGGGCGAGCAGCTCCTGGGCGTACACCCGGGCCCGGTCGCTGATCAGTGACCGGGTCGGGCAGTCGAGGTAGTCGTCGGAGTCGCCGGCGGTGAACCCGACGTGGGCGAGCCCCGGATCCCTGTCGAGCAGCTCCGGGACCAGGAACTCGTAGTCCTTGAGGCGCCCGGTGCCGGCGTGGAACATGACCCGGCAGGATCGCGCCCCCTGCGGAATCCGGTAGATGTGCAGGCATTTCGAACCATTCGGGGAACCGCTCGCGATGGTGGACAGGGCCGGCATCGGGGCGGGGGCCTCAGGAGCCTCGACACGGTCGGGCGTATCCGCAGGGGCCTCACGAGCGTCGTCATCCCGGGGCGCCGGGGCGCCGGAGCCCGCCATCTCGGCGATTCCAGCGATCGTGGGATGCTTGAGCATCTCGCGCATGATGAAGTCCCAGGTCCGATCCTGCAGGCCGGGCACCTCCCGGCGCATACGGGTGACCGCCTCGGCCATCAGCAGCGAGTCGCCGCCGGCGGCGTAGAAGTCCTCTTCGCGACCGATCTCGGAGACCTCGAGAACCTCTCTCCAAACCTCCGCGATCCGGCTCTCCAGACCTTTGAGCGGCTGAGCGGCCCTCGGGTCCTCGACGGCGCCCCCGGACTCGTAGGACTGGGCGAGAGCCCTGCGGTCGACTTTCCCGTTCGCGCTCAGCGGCAGCTCATCCATGATCCGCACCGATGCGGGAACCATGTAGCCCGGCAGGTTGGCCCGCATATGGGCGAGCAGGTCGTCCTCATCGACCGTGGAGGCAGCAGGGACAGTAACGGCAACGGAACCAGCAGGGCCGGCTGAGTCGGCGGGGTCGGCGGGGTCGCCGACGACGATCAGGCGCTGACCGCACTCACGCAGAGGATCCCCTTCAGCCGGGTAGTCGGCCAACCGGCGCAGGCCGGTCGCCTCGTACACACGGTCCCACTCAGCGTCGTCGATGAACACCTTGTGCGAATCGGCGCGGTGATCGGTGAACGGAACCAGGCTCATCTTGATCGAGATGGAGATGAGGGCCGCGTAGAGCTCGATGACCGGCTCGACCATCACGATCACACCGCCTCCGCGCCGCAGCTGATCGAGCCGGGCGAAGGCCTCCTCGATGTTCACCGCATTGTGCAGCACATTGGCGCAGATGATGACGTCATAGGCGCCCGGCTCGATGTCCTGGGAGGCGCAGTCCACGTTCACGTCGAACAGGCTGTAGGTCATGAAGTCCGCGAGATCGCGGTCCCGATAGGTCTGCCTGGCATTGCGCAGGAAGAAGGTCGAGATGTCGGTGAACCGGTACTCGATCACGTTGCCCGGCAGACGCCCGACGATGTTCTCCGTGGTCGCGCCGATACCCGCGCCCACCTCGAGGATCCGCACCGGACGGTCCCCGCGGGATGAGACGATCCCCACCACAGCCTCGGCGACCGCGGCGTTGATCGCCTTGCTGATCCTGTTCTGCCCATAGATGGCACGGGCGTTCTCGGTGTCGCCCTTGGGGAAGAACAGATCGACGGGGTTGACCTCGCCGCGCAGTTGGCCCAGCAGGGTCGTCGCCGCATGTCGCTGGTAGGCGAAGAGCACGGGGCTGTTGCGGACTCGGTTCTCCAGCTCTTCGAACCTGTCCCAGCACTTCTCGATGCGGAACCCGTCCAGAGCCTCCCGGGTAATGGAATAGCCCTGCGAGTCGGAGGCGACGAGCCCCTCGGCGACCAGGATCTGCAGCCAGCGCCCCACGAGGCCGCGGTACTCGTCGTCGGGGGCGATCCTCTCGGTGATCTCCGCCAGGTCATGGCGCCTGCCGGGCACCAGGAACACCCCGGCCCCCTGGAATGCCGCCAGCAGCGCAGCCAAGGATGCCTCATTGCCGGCGCGCGTCCACTCGGCGATGGTCGCTGAATCTGCTGAATCTGCTGGGTCTGCCGGGTCAGCCGGGTCAGCCGAGGCGTCGGCGGGCGCCCAGCGGCGCTCCAGCATGGCGCGCAGCGACTCCCCGGCCGGAGCACTCTCGCCCCGCCTCTCGTACTCGCCCCGCCCTTCCTCGCTCCGCCTTTCCCCGCTCTGAGGACCGGCCCCGATCCCCTCGACCGTGGACGGGGTCACGAAGGCGCGCAGCCTCTTGCGCCCATCGACGTCCTGGGTGATGACGACGGCCCGCTCCACGCCCTCATGACTCTCCAGCACGGACTCGATCTCACCGGTCTCGACCCGGTAGCCGTTGATCTTCACCTGGTGGTCCGCGCGTCCGTGGAACTCGATCACGCCGTCAGCGCGGTAGCTGCCGATGTCTCCGGTGTCATAGACGCGGATGCCGGACCTGTCGGAGACGTAGAACTTGGCAGCGGTGGTCTCCGGGTCGTCGAAGTACCCGGTGGCGAGGCTGTCGCCGGAGATGTGGATGCGGCCCGGGACGCCGTCGGGGCATTCGCGGCCGAACTCGTCGAGGACCCACACGCCCTGGTTCGACAGGGCCGTGCCGTAGGGGATGGTCGCATCGGGGGCGTGATCGGTCATCGGGTGGAAGATCGACCAGATGCCCGCCTCCGTGGCGCCGCCCAGGCTGATGAGTTCGGCGTTCGGGAACTGCGGTGCGGCAGCGGCCGGCAGGGTGCGCACGATGAGATCCCCGGACAGCATGACCAGGTCCATGCCGGGGTCGGGCGGCTGCCCGGCCGCCTCGCGCTCCTGCAGGAGCATCTGGAACAGCGCAGGGACGGTGTTCCAGGTGTCGACGCGGTTGTCCGCCATCAGGGCGATCCAGCGGCTCGGGTCCCTGGACTCCGATTCGAGCGGCAGGACGAGGGTGCCGCCGCTGGCGAAGGCGCCGAAGATGTCGTAGACCGACAGGTCGAAGGACAGCTTCGACAGTGCGAGCACCGTGCGGGGCCTACCGCGCCCGAGGCGCTCGTTGACGTCGTCGATGGTGTTCATGGCCGCCGCATGGGTCATGACCACGCCCTTGGGCGTCCCGGTGCTTCCCGAGGTGAAGATGATGTAGGCGGTGTCGTCCACGGGACCGGATTCCGGCACCGCCCCGCTCCAGGATCCCGCCTCCAGGGCGTCCACGTCGATAACCGCGGGGTGCCCCTGGGACGGGGTGTAGAGGCCGTCGGCGATGATCGCCGCGGGACGGCACAGCGAGATCATGCGATGCTGCCGGGCAGGGGGCTGATCGTGGTCGATCGGCACGTAGGCGGCGCCCGCGGAGACCACGGCGAGGGCGGCGGCGACCTGCCACACGCCCTTGCCCAGGACGATGGCGACCCGATCTCCGCGGCCGACACCCGACAACCGGGTCTGAAGCGCCTCGACGTGGGCCGCCAGCCGGTCGTAGCTGTAGGTGGTGTCCCCCCAGACGAGCGCCGGGAGCTCGGGGGCGCGCCGCGCCTGCTCCCAGAAACCGTCCTGGAGACTGCGGGCGATGCGCTCCTGCGCGGTGTCGTGGACGCGCGCGCGTATCTCCCGAGTCCCGGAGCTCAGGCTCACCACCTCGTCCTGGTGCCAGGTCTCCTCGTCGTCGACGAGGCGGTCGAGCAGGCCGGTGAACGCCGCCCACATGTCGTCGAGGATCTCAGGAGCGATGACGCCGTCGCGCACGTCCCAGTTGACGTTGCAGGTCGCGTCGTCCTCGAAGGCCTGGCAGTCGATCCACACCTGCGGGGTTCGACTGACGCCGTGGACCAGCTCGTACGCCTGTCCCTCATCATGGCGCAGACCGGCGCCCAGGGCGCTGGTGAACACGATCGGAACGATGGCCGGCGCGCCCTTGGCGCGCCCCAGCTCCCGCAGCACCTCGACCCCGGGGAAGGCGGCGTGGGACAGCTCGTCGAACAGCTGCTTCTGGGTGGCGCGGACCCGCTCGAGGAAGGATCCCGGCCGGGGGCGGCAGGCATGGACGACCACCTCGGTGAAGTCGCCCACGATCCGCTCAACCCCCTTGATGGCCTGGTCGCGGCTCATCGAGGTGACATTCACGCAGAAGTCGCCGCTCGAGGACCACCGGCGGATGACATCGGCATAGGCGGTCAGCAGCACATTGGACGGGGTGACGCCGTTCCTGCCGGCACGGCGGGTAAAGGCTTCCCAGGCCTCGGGTCCGCATTTCCACACGCGTCTGGTGAAGCGCGCCGGTTCGTCGTCGCTCGGAGCCGACGCATGCTCGAGCGGCAGCGAGGGCTTGTCCCGCATCGTCTCGATCGCCTCGGCCCAGTACTGCTTGGCGCTCTCGTACTCCGCGGAGCCGGCGGGGTCGGCCGCCCGTCGGGTGCGCGCCATGATGATGTCGCGGAAGGTCGCCTCGGCCAGGGGCGCCGGCCGCCGCCCCGCGTAGAGGTCCATCAGCTCCTGGGTCATCACCTTCACGCTCACGAAGTCCGCGATGATCATGTCCACGGAGAACTGCAGAATGCTGCACGCATCGAACTGCAGCAGCCGGAATTCGTGCAGCGGCCAGGCGCCCAGCGGGTACCTGCGATCCTCCAGCTCGCTGCGGTACCGCAGGTAGTCCTCATCGGGGGTGCGCGGATCGTGGCCCCGCAGGTCGATCTCCTCCAGCACCGGCCCCTCCTCGAAGGGGACGACGCGCAGGGAGTCCGGAGGGATCACCACGGCCGAGAGCATGTCGTGACGGCGGATCAGCTCGTGCCAGGCGGCCTCCAAGCGCTCGCGGTCCAGCGGCGGAGCGAGCAGTTCCGCATAGCTGTGGCAGCCCGTACCGCCCAGTTCGTAGCCGGAGTACTGGCCGGTCGCGTAGGCCCGCTGGATGTCGGTCATCGGGAAGGGCTCGAAGCGCGCCTGCTCGTCGTGGCCGATGGCGTCCCGCTCGCGCAGGTGGGCCAGGACCTCCTCCTTGCGCGCCTTGAGCGCGGCCAGGTCCTCCCGCGTCAGGACTCCCTTCGGCGAGCGGTAGCCGAGCCGGTCGCCATTGGCCCACAGGGCAACTCCCCGGGACTGGAACTCCTCGATCATCTCCGCGATGTCCACAACAGACCTCCTGCAAACTTCGATCGTGACTTAGGGGTGGTTCAGGGCATTCAGGGCATTCAGGGGCACCGTCACCGATGCAGGTGGGCGGCAAGCCGGGTGAGCTGCGCCAGGTCGAGATGGGTGGACGACAACTCGGCTCCGAAGGCCCGCGAGGGGCCGATGAGCTGTCCGACGCGTGTCCAGATCGAGCACAGGGCGAGCAGGTACTCGGCCTCGTGCGCCCGATAGCCGGGGTCGTTGAGCTCGTCATAGATGACGTCGAGACATTCGGCGATCGCGACCGGCCAGATGCGCTCGTACTGGATCCGCCTGGTCACCTCGGGCTCGACGGCGAGGCTCTCGTGCAGCCGGAACGAGCTGAGGCTCTCGTCGGCGTCGACCTCGAGGACGCCCGCCTCATCCCGGGGTCCGGCGGCGTTCGGGTGCCAGATGATCGGCCCGTCGCTCTCGGTGAGCACCAAGTTCCCGCCGGGGGTGAACACAGTGATCCTGTGACCGAGGTGCACGAAGTCGTCGGGGGCCTCGGGGTTCATCCTGTTGACCACCTGCAGACGCAACGGGGTGTTCCTCACCAACCCGGTGACCGTGGTGAACACCCCCAGATCCTCAGCGCGGTCATTGAGGTGCCACGGGGTGAAGCCACCGGTGATCCTCCCGATCACGTCGAGCATCGAGTACAGGAAGTGGATGCTGCACTCGGCCTCCAGGTGGAGGATTCCATAGCGCTCGCGCAGCACATCGACCATCCGCAGGTACTGCTTGATCGTGGAGCTGTGGCGGTAGAAGGTGTTGAGCCAGAAGCTCGTGCGGGCACGTGCCGCCTCGCGGTAGCAGGCGACGGCGTCATCGCGGTGGATCGGGTGCTCCATGAGGACGTGCTTGCCGGCGGCGAGCAGCTGTTGGGCGATCTGCGACCCCGCCCCGCCTATGATCCCCGAGCGGACCACGACGCAGGCCAGGTCGACCTTCGGCAGCTCATCGATGCTGGTGCACAGAGGAACGCCGACCTCCGCCGCGAACCGCCTCGACTGCGCACTGCCCCTGGACATCATGGCGACCAGCTCGTACTTGTCCGGGAGCGCGCGGACGCCGGCGGCATAGATGCGGCCGAATGTCGTGCCGCACACGACGACTCGCAGGGTATCCATGGGATGTGGCCTTCCTAGGGTGGTGGCGCACAGCCGAGACGCCGACGACGCCGACTGCAGCCACCCAGGGGGAGTAGGGATTGGTTGGGATTAGTAGGGATTGAGCATCCGGGGACGCCGGATCATATGAAGCCCGAGTCGTCCTCCTCGGCCCAGTCGGAAATGGCCGAGACACTGGTGGGCGGCGTCTCGCGCACCTCGATGCCGCTCATACCCAGGGCGTCCAGGACCGCGGGGACTCGGAGGAACTCATGCCCCCACTGGACCCCGGGGGCGCACCCGGCCTCCAGTGCCAGGAGCACGGCCTGGACGATCAGGATCGCGGTCAGGATGCTGCTGTTGTCGGCCCGGACGCTGATCGAAGTCCTCACGGGCCTGCCGTCGACGGTTCCACGAGCGGCGACCTGCAGGATGAACCAGTGGTCCCTGCCGGAGTCGAGGTGCGACTTCGCGGCGTCGATCTCGGCGAACAGCTGCATGAGCTCCTGGTGGTCGTCGAGGTCGCCGTGGGTCATCGCCTTCAGCAGCAGATGCAGGGAGTCGCGGTCGGGGATGACCAGCAGCCCGTTGAGCCGCCGGATCCGGCAGTCGCGTGCGACCATCCGCAGCTCGTCGGTGACGAAGACCGAGCGCAGCACCTCGGCGTCGTCGGGAAAGGCGTCGGTGTCCTCGGCCTCCCACCGGCTCGCCTCGTGATCCGCCAGTTCGCCGTCGATGATCATCCGGTTCGGGTGCCCGTAACCGGCCCGGGTGCTGAGGATGATGTCGGCGAACCCCGCGACGCCGCCCTTCTCGCGGCCGCCGCAGCACACCATGACCGATTCGCAGTCGTCGAGGAGCCCGGCCAGGTGACGCGTCAGCAAGCCGCTGAGCCCGGGCGTGCAACCGACGTTGATGATGCGCGCCTGCTGGCCCGCATCGCCGTCGAAGGCGTTGCCCCCGAACGGGTCGACGTAGATCACCCCGGCCGGCAGCGCGGCGGCCACCGCATCCCCGATGAGGTAAGAAGGGCCGGCGCAGTTCACGACGACCTCGTGACCCTGGGCGAACTCGCGGATGGTCTCGGGGCGACGAGCATCGATGATGGCGGTCCGCTCCTCGGGGCTTCGCCTGGTTCTGTTGCCGCACGCGACCTCGCAGCCGGCCTGGCGCAGGAGCTCGACCACGAGGCCACCGACCGCGCCGTGCGAGCCGATCACGCCGATCCGTCGGCCACTGACTGCGTCATGCAAAGCAACTCCTCAACGACGGCACGGCACCCGAGCAACGATCCGAAGGCGCACCATGAGAGAGCCCCTCATGCGCCCGCCTCGAGATCAGAGGCAACCCTTAGCTAGGCTCAACTTACCTAAGTGATTTTCGGGCGGTCAATGCCCGTCGATGAGCCCGCCCTGCCGGTCGAGACCGCACAACGGCGCCGATATGACTGAATAACGGCGAGATATCGGACCCAGTGGGCGCGGGTCACGAAATCGCATCGATGCGAGCGCACCTTCCGGCGGTGATTGCCGTGGCCGCCGGGTTCAAGCCGATGGACTCAGCGCTGCGGGGCTCAGCGCTGTGGCGAGCTTGTTCATGGCGGAGGCC
>ERZ773043.774-NODE-774-length-18717-cov-22.657218_pt1 | contig 18717 bp, 18 predicted proteins | sample MGYA00580636_ERZ773043 | MGnify/ENA primary metagenome ERZ773043 (study PRJEB29015, sample SAMEA2737992) | human oral metagenome | biome: human oral; feature: human-associated habitat; material: dental | place: China | collected 2065 ...
TATTTTCAAGACAGCATGCACGGAAATTTAGGAAGTATGGGAAGATAAAATTTGATAAATAGAAATATAAGCTTGTTGAAGAGAATGGAGTAAATAACAAATGAAAAATTATTATTAATACTGATAATACTGTTATTAGCAGCAATAAGTTGTGAAAACCCTGAACCCCAAGAAAAAACTTATACAATAGTATTGAATAAAGAAAAATACGAAAAAAGAGTTGCTGAAATAGAAAATGCAATTACAAATAAAAACTATGAAAAAGCGAATGAAATGGTAAGGAGATTAAAAACAACGAAGGGATTAAAAAATTATACTTTGGAGTATAAAAAATTTGTACATGAATATAAATAAATTTTTAAAAATTATATTTAAAATACGTATAGCTGATTGTAAAAGTCATAAAGATTGAATAACACAGTATTTATAATCACAAGGTGTCAAGATTCCTTGTCAAAGAGTGGAGAAAAACAAGAGATTAAAACATAAAAAAATATTGTATTTACTGAAATTTTTAAACTTTTATAAACGACTATGAAATAAGTAAAATAGGAGATAAATAACAATGATAATTAAAAAAAAGGAATTACTGAAATTTATTTTATTTTGTGGAATTTTTTTTTAATGTGTTTTTATAATTTTCATTTACATTTGAAAAGATATAAAGAAAATGAAGAAAAAAATGAACAGAAAAATATGCAAAAGACAAAAAAAATTAATATAAGCAGCGATGTTATGAAAAAAATCGAAGAAGAATTAGCTAAGATTAATGATGATATGAATGAAGAAGATCTAACAACAATGTTGTCAGCAGCTAAAATGAATTATGATAAAAATCCAGAAATTGGAATTATGTATTTTGAAAAGTTAGCAAAATATAAACCTGAAGCATTAAGATATTTGGCGGATTATTATTATGAAATTAAAGATTATGCTAATTATGAAAAATGGGAAAAGTTAGCAATAGAAAAAACACAAAATTCTGATGAAATGTATAATTTTGGATTATATTTTGATGAAAAACAAAATTATGGTGAAGCTAAAAAATATTATCTTATGGCAGTAGAAAAGAACCAAAAATCTGCTAAACATAACCTTGCTCTTTTATATGGAAAAATGGGTGAATATGATAAAGCGACAGAATTATTTCAAGAGCTTGGTTTTAAAGATGGAAATGGTAAGTATTATACAGGTTTGTACTACAAAACTAAAAAAAATTATAAAAAATCAGAAGAAATATTTAATGAATTGATAAAAGAAGGAAATCCAGATGGTTATTTTGGATTATATCTTTTATATGAAGCAAAAGGCGGATTAAAAAATAAAGAAAAATCTTTTCAATTTTTAAAAAAAGGGGCTGAAATGGGGGAAGCAAAATCAGCTTTTAAATTAGGACATATTTATTCAACATACTATTATAAACACAGCAACAAGACAACAGAGAAGTATTATAGCGATTTGTCTATAAAATATTACACTATAGCGGCAAATAAAGGAAACACAAATGCAATGTTTAATTTAGGCTTGAGGTACAGCACTTTAGAAGATAATGAAAATACAAAAAAATGGTTTCAAAATGCATTGAAAGCAGGAGAAAAAGATGCAGAGATTGAGTTAAAAAAATTAGAAAATAAGGGGAAGTAAACTATGAAAGCAAAAGAATATGAAAATATGTATGATTCAAATATTCCAGGACTGGAAAGAAGTAGGAGATACACTGAACAGGCAGTTAAGGAAATAGAAAAAAATAAAATAAAACAAGAGAAAATGGATGCTGTTAATAATCAAATTAATGAATTAGGCAGAATTCCTGTTCAAAAAGGGGATGATTATACAATTATTTGTGATGGAGCAATTATGAAATGCAGTATGGGAATATTTGGAGAAATAATCAAGTAAAATTTTTAAGATGCTGAAATGGTATATAGAAACGAATAAGATAAAATTTTTAGAACTCATGGAAGGGGGAAGAGATAGCATATATATTTCAGAAAAAAAGTTTTGAAGGTTTTTGGAGAAATTTCTTAAAAGAATGAAAAATTCTGAATAATAAAAAATCGTAAAAGGAGAAAAACAGTGAAAATAACATTTATACTGCCTGCCATTGGGAAGAAAAAAGGGCAGAAATATATAAAAACATGGAAAAATATGGAGCCGCTTATGATTGCGGTTTTAAAATCTTTAACTCCTGAGGATGTTGAAACGAATTTTATGGACGACAGGAATGAGTTTATAAATTATGAGGAAAATACAGATCTGGTTGTGATTTCTGTGGAAACTTATACTGCCAAAAGGGCTTACGAAATAACAAAAAAATTTCAGAAAAGAGGAATAAAGGTACTTGCAGGGGGGTATCATCCAACTGTAGAGCCTGACGAGTGTCTGGAACATTTTGATTCGATTATTTTAGGAAATGCAGAAAGCGTGTGGACAAAGATGTTGAACGATTTGAGAAAGAATAAGCTGGAAAAACGGTATTATGGCGTAACTACGTCTTTTGCAATGCCTGACAGGAGTATTTACAAGGATAGGAAATATTCACCGCTTGCACTGATTGAAACTGGGCGTGGGTGCAATTTTGCGTGTGATTTCTGTGCGATTCATTCTTATTATGAGAAAAAGTACTTTAGACGTCCTATTGAGGAAATTGTGCAGGATATAAAAAATTCTGGGAAGAAATATGTTTTTTTTATTGATGATAATTTTGTAGCGGATCATAAACATGCGATTGAGATTTGCAAGGCGATTGCTCCATTAAATATAAAATGGGTAACGCAAGGGGCTATTACCATTGCGAAAAATGATGAATTGCTGTACTGGATGAAAAAAAGTGGATGTAAGATGATTTTGATTGGATACGAGTCGATGAATCCAAATATTTTGAAGGATATGGGGAAAGGCTGGAGAAGTGGCGTTGGGGAAATAAATGAACTGACAGAAAAAATTCATAGTTATGGAATCGGAATTTATGCTACTTTTGTATTCGGCTATGGAAATGATACGAAGGAAACTTTTGATGAAACGGTAAAATTTGCCAAAAAACATGGATTTTATTTTGCAGCATTTAACCATCTTGTACCATTCCCAAAAACAGGCGTTTATAGAAAATTAAGAGAAGAAAAACGGCTTCTTAGTGAAAAATGGTGGCTGGATGAAAATTATCCTTATGGACGGATTTCCTTTCTTCCAAGCGATCAGACTCCCGATGAGCTTTCCCAAAAATGTGCCAATGCAAGAAAAAGTTTTTTTGGATGGCGTTCAATACTTAAAAGAGGATTTATGCAGTTAAAACGGAGCCATGATTTGGGAATGTTTGCAATCTTTTTTGCACAAAACTTTAATTTGAAAAAAGAAGTTATGGGGAAATATGATTTACCGTATGCACAAAACTTGGATGAAGCTCCAAAATAATTTTCAGTAAAATAAGCCGTAAGTATTGTGATAATTCCAAAGATGCAGTAAAACTGCTTTAAAACCGAAATAAAAAGTTATAACTATTTTACTCAAATCCTAAATCTATATAATTTTTAACAGTTTAATTTTAAATGGGTTTGACTATATTTAGAATTTGATAAAACAAATGTTCTAAAGCAAAGGGGGACTTGCCCCCTTGTGAAAATAAAAAACCTTATGTTATCGAACAGATTTTGTAAGTTCTTACGAGATATATTGAAAGTCAAGGACAGGAAAAATAAAAGTTAGATTCCATCCCGCCATCTGTCTTGAAACCAGAACCATTGCTCTGGCAGTTTTAAGATAATTTTTTCGTATTCAGTTAAAATAGATTTCATTATTTCGTGTCTATTTTTGTAATTTTCAGGATGGATAACTTTGTCTATAAAAATGTGGCAAATATTGTTTTCATCAACTTCATTGTGAATAATAACAATCGGAATATTCTCTTTCTTGGAAAAATAGGCAGGAAAGCCTGAATTAGTGGTAGGTAAGCCGAAAAATGTGATTTTATCCCCATCTGGTTTTCGTACGTCACTTAAAAGCACAAAAACGCCCTTTGAATTTTTATTTTTCAAAAAAGATTTGTAATTTTGTTCTGGAAAATAAGTCATGTTATTCTTAAAACGGATTTTATCCATATAAGATTCAATAAATTTGTTTGAGATAATTCTAATAGGAATAAACATTGCGTCGTTTCTCGTTGGAAAAAGGCTGGCGTGAAAAAATCCAAAATGTGAAGTAACAAGAATAATCCGTTCATTTTCACTCTTTAATTTTTCCAGTAATTCAGAATTATATATTTTTGGCGAAAAATTTTCAAAATATTCATAAATCCAGAAGGGCAGTAAAAACGACTTTGCTGTATTTTTATAAGATTTTATCGCAATTTCCTTGATTTTTTTCTTTGAATAATTAAAACTGTTTTGTTCATTTAAAATCAAATTTAAGTTACGATACGACAATTTTCTTCCTTTTGGAATGAGATAAAAAAGCAAAACACCAATAAATTCAGATATTTTTAGCCGAATTCTGGGTGAAAGAAAATTAAAGATTTTTATAAAAATATAAAAAATTGAGAATATTATAAAATCTATGGTTGTTTTCATAAAATGCTCCTTTAAATATAATCTATTTAATAAATTATACCACAGAAAATAAAAAAATTAATTTTTTAGTATTGAAATTTATCTTTAGAAGTGTTATAATGTTTTTGAGTAAAAACCAACAGATTGAATATAACAAATTGTGAAAAAAAAGTCTTGTTCATTATTGAATGGGACTTTTTTTTATGTTATAATCATTTGTCAAGGCTTCACAAACCTTGATGTTATGTTCGATATGTTGGGAGGTGGTCTCAATGATGAACTGGGATTTGACTGTTTTAGCAGTTATAATCGCTGCTTTTTTATTTTTTAGCAGTCAAAAATAATTAAGTAAATTCCCATTGTTCTTCCCACCTTATGCCTGTCAGTTCTATTTACTGGACTGGCAGGTTTTTCATTAAAATATCAAGGAGCTTTCTAAAAATGATAGAAAAAATAAAAATCGGTCTAAATAATTTGTATTTATTTAAAAATAAAAATGATGAATATTTATTGCTGGATACAGGAATAAATGTGAAAAATAAAGGAATTTTGAAAAAACTGATTCAGAAAATTGGAGATATAAAAAAGATAAAAGTGATAGTTGTAAGCCATTCCCATTCTGATCATGTAGGAAATTTGAAAATGCTAATTGATGAAATTGAAGATGTTAGAGTTATTGCACATAGAAATTCTGAAAATATATTAGAAACAGGAAAAAGTGTTATTCCAAATGGATTTTATCCATTTACAGAAAAGATTTCTAAAAAATTGAAAAGTAAAAAGAATTTTAGTAAAAATATTTTTTCAAAATTGGAGAAAACTGATATGGAAAAAGTGATTTTTATTGATTTTTTACAACAGGAAAAGATTTTACTTTCAGAATACGGTTTTGGAAATATGGAAATTATTGAAACAAAGGGACATTCAAATGATTCGGTTTCGATTGCAGTTTTTGATGAAAAAAATAATGAGAAATATTTGTTTTGTGGAGATCTGGTTCAGAATTTGTGTTTTAAATTTCCGTTAATTCCGTTATTTGGGGAGAATAAGGAAGAATTGATTGAAAGTTGGAAAAAGATTGTTCTGAATGGTTACGATAAATTTTTTCCTACGACTGGGAAAGAAGTTACAGTGCGGGATTTAATCAAAAGATTGGGGAAAGATGAAAAAAATAGAATTTAAAATTATTCAAAATAGTGATTATAGCGATGAAATAAGAAATATTCTGGATGAAGAGGAAATGGAATCGCTTGTACAGGTAAAATACGAGAAAGTGCCGAATTTGTTTGAATCATTGCATAAGGATAGCGAAAAAACTCCGATTATCGTGGTAGGAATTGATACTGAAAATGACAATCTTGTTGGTGTTGGGGCTTGTTCTATTTTTAAAAATAATATAGGGTATTTAAATTCATTTAGAATAAAAAAAGAATATAGAAATAAAGTCAATTTTGTCAAGGCTTACAAGATGTTAATAACAGAAGCGAAAAAACGTGGAGTAAAAACTGTAATTACGACTATTCTTGAAGAAAATAAAATAGCACAAAGAATCTTGACAAAAAGGCGAAAAAGTATGCCAATTTATGAATTTTATAAAAACATTGTATTTTTTAGCTTGAAAAATGTGAAAAAAGGCCATTTAATAGTAAAGAATGATGAAATTTTGAACTATGGAAATTTTGAAATTTATCTGAAAAATAAGACAAATAAAAAATACGTTGTGACAGATTACAAAAAAATTTATAATTTTTTGTATAAATTTAGAAAGGTAATAGCTTTTTTTGGATATCCAGAAATGCCTGAAATCAATAAAATTTCAAATTTTTTGTATGTGGATTTTGTTTTAAAGGATAAAAATGCAGATGAGAAAAAAAATAAAAATGAATTTATAAAAGCTGTAAAATTTATTCAAAATAAAGGCTATAATTGTGATTTTTTTATGATTGGAAGTTATGAGAACTCGTTTTTGGAAAAGAATTTAGATAAAATGAAGGCTTTTAAGTATAAAAGCAAGATGTATAAAGTTTTTTATGAAGAAATTGAAAAGGCTGAAATAGATAATAATTTTAAAAGTGAGAATATTGAGATTTCATTTTGGAATTTGTAATATAGTAAAATTATTTTAAAAGCAAATTTAAAAATTGATGCTTATTCAGTTTGACTTTGAAATGATTTGAGAAAATTTTATATATTTTTAATAATAAAGGTTATTTTATGTATAATGTTATAACTTTTAATAATAAAAGTGTTATAATTTTTCAGAAAAAATATTTAAGGAGAATTTTATGAAAAAGTTGAACACCAATCAATTGAAGTACATTGCTTTATTTTTTATGTTTTTAGATTCAGTATTTTTTGCATTTTCAGGGTTTTTGCCATCCTGGATTCATTTGATTACTAGATTTGTAGCGCCGTTATTTGCATTTTTTACAGTGGAAGGCTTTTATCACACTAGAAATCGTGAAAAATATATGGCAAGACTATGGACAGCGGCAGTTTTGATGCAATTTGGAAATATAATTTCATTTATTATGTTAGGGCAAAGATACCAAATAATTGATAATATTTTTTTAACTCTTGCATTAGGTTTTACAGTGATTTATTTCTTACAAAAAGGGAGAAGAGACAAAAAGGCTATTTACAATATTTTAGGAATATTTCTTTTTCTTTTTATGATAATATTTTCTTTTTTTCCAATTGTGATTGGAACTTATTTTATAGGGCTTGAAGGTGGAGTACAGATCTTATTTACAATGATTAGCTTCTGGGCATTTTATGGAAATAGAAAAAAGCAGGTAATAGCATTTTTAATTTTAAATATGCTATATATTTCATTATTCCTGCCGCTAAGTCCATCTGAATATCCTAGCTTGGCATTATGGTTTGATGATTTTTGCTACAACAGCGATGGCTTAACATTTTTATTTTTACCGTTTATATTTTTATACAATGGAAAAAAAGGGAGCAAAGCGCCTATTCACAAATGGTTTTTCTATATTTTCTACCCTTTGCAATTCTGGATTTTAAACGTTCTCGCATTTTTTTTGAAAATTAAAGGTTGAAATTAAGTTACAGCAATTCTGATTCATGCAGTTTTATTGATTTAAGCTTATGTGAGGACAAAGTAAAAAATTTGAAATATAATTTTGCATATAGTATAATGAAATATAAGCGATTTTGAGCAGGGATAGAGGAATTTTACCATGAAAAATTAGACAAGGCTTGAATAAAGGATTTAAAAATTTCATAGCTTTAAGCAAGAGCCGTTAAAATAAAAGAAAGAGAGAAAAAATGGAAGAATCAACAAAATTAAAAACAGAATTAAATGACAGAAAAATGAGATTTGGCACAGAATCAATTCCAAAATTGCTAGTTTCACTTGCAGTACCGGCAATTATCGCCAATCTTGTAAACGCGCTTTATAACATTGTGGACCAGATTTTTATTGGACAGAAAATCGGATTTTTGGGAAATGCGGCTACGAATGTGGCTTTTCCGCTTACGACAATTTGCCTTGCGATTGGGCTTATGACTGGAGTTGGAGCCGCAACGAACTTTAATCTGGAATTGGGTAGAAAACGTCCCAAAAGAGCAAAAAGTGTGGCTGGAACGGCAGTAACAATGCTGCTTTTAGGCGGAATTGCCTTGTGTATACTGATTAATATTTTTTTAAGTCCGATGTTAACAGCGTTTGGCGCTACAAATCAGATTTTTGACTATGCAATTGAATATACTCAGATTACATCTTTAGGAATACCATTTTTATTGTTTGCGATAGGGGCAAACCCTTTGGTAAGGGCTGATGGAAATTCCTTTTATTCAATGCTTGCGATAGTTGTTGGATCGCTTGTAAACACCATATTAGATCCGTTATTCATGTTTGGGTTTGATATGGGAATGGACGGCGCGGCCTGGGCAACTGTGATTGGGCAGTTTGTGTCGGCAGTTATACTGGCTTTGTATTTTTTCAGGTTTAAAAGCGTAAAATTTGAATTAAGGGATTTTAAGATAAAAATACGGGAAATAGGGATTTTGTTTGCATTTGGGACATCGCCTTTTATTTTTCAATGTTCTGCTTTAATTATTCAAATTGTAACAAATAATCTGCTAAAGATATACGGGGCAAAATCCATTTATGGAAGTGAAATTCCAATTGCTGTTGCCGGAATCGTCATGAAAATAAATGTTATATTTATAGCAGTTGTATTGGGATTAACACAGGGGGCACAGCCTATTGCGGGATTTAATTACGGAGCAAAAAAATATGGAAGAGTTTGGGAGATATTGAAATTAACATTAAAAGTGGCATTTGTTATTTCATTAATCGCATTTGCAATATTTCAGCTTTTTCCAGTTCAGATAATTTCCATTTTTGGAAGCGGAAGTGAACTTTACTTTAAATATGGAACAAAATATATGAGAGTATTTTTATTTTTCATATTCCTGAATGGTATTCAAGGTGCAATTACCATGTTTTTAACATCAATTGGAAGGGCGTTTCAAGGGGCTTTTTTGTCGCTTGTAAGACAAATTATATCACTATTGCCGTTACTTATAATTTTACCGTACTTTATGGGAGTTGATGGAATTATGTTCGCATTTCCAATAGCTGACCTGTTGGCATTTGTTGTATCGGTAATCATTTTGAAAAAGGAAATGAAAAAAATTCCTAAATTGGATGAGGATATTTCATAATTTTGAAAAATTATTTTTTCCTGCAGAAATATTGCCACCCTTTTTTAAAATCTAATTTAAAGTTACGGTTATTTATGCTTAACTAAATTTTACGATAAAAAAGATTTTATTATATTTTATCTTTATAATAAATTTAATCTTTCATAGAATAATCTTTTAATTAAAAGTTTATAAAAATTATTGACTTTTAGGAAAAATGTGGGATAATATTAATGTAGGGAGAAAATAATGTTGAATACAATTTTAGACAATTATATAGCCCAATACTTAAAAATATGTATAATTAAATTCAGTATTTATTGTGTAATTTAAAAAAAACATAAGCTATAAATTGTGATTTTTTGATATATTTTCAGATTTATTGAAACTGTTTTAGGAAATATTGGGACAATTTCAATCTTACCCAAATAAATCCAAAATTTAAATATTTAAAATTAATATTATTTTGTATTTCCCTACTGCAATAGTAGGGATTTTTGTATAATGATACTGCAGTAAAACCGATTTAAATTTAAACTCAAAATGTTATTATTTTATCTTAAATTAATTCAGAGTTTAACATTGAAGAGGATTCAAGCATATATTATAATTTTCTGGAATATGGAGGAAGCAATATGAAAAAACTGACAAAGGATCTTGAGAAATTAGGAATTGTAAATGTAGCAAAAATCTACAGAAACCTGGCACCTTCTGAACTTATTGAGCATGCGCTAAGCCGTAAGGAAGGAACATTGTCTGAAACAGGAGCTTTAGTTGTAACGACAGGGAAATATACAGGGCGTTCGCCTAAGGATAAATATATTGTAGACACACCAGGCGTTCATGAAAAAATTGCCTGGGGAAATGTGAACAGGCCTATTGAAAAAGAAAAATTTGACTCTATTTATAGCAAACTGATTGCATATCTGCAAAATCGTGAAATATTTGTATTTGATGGAATGGCAGGAGCTGATCCTGCATGCAGAAAAAAATTCAGGATAATAAACGAACGTGCCAGTCAAAATTTATTTATCCATCAGCTTTTAATTCGTCCAACAGAAGAAGAGCTAAAAGACTATGGACACGCTGACTTTACAATAATTGCGGCTCCAGGCTTTAAATGCAGTGCTAAAATTGATGGAATAAACTCTTCAGCCGCGATAATTATAGATTATGAAGCAAAAGTTGGAATTATTTGTGGAACAGAATATTCAGGAGAAATTAAAAAAAGCGTATTTTCAATAATGAACTTTATAATGCCCGAAATTGATGTGCTGCCTATGCACTGTTCTGCCAATATGGATCCAAGAACCGGTCAAACCGCTGTATTTTTTGGACTTTCGGGAACAGGGAAAACTACTCTTTCAACAGATCCTAACCGCAAGTTAATTGGAGATGATGAACACGGATGGTCTGATCACAGCATTTTCAACTTTGAGGGAGGATGCTATGCAAAATGTATAAACCTTGATCCGGAGCATGAGCCTGATATTTACAATGCGATAAAATTTGGTAGCCTTGTGGAAAATGTTGTAATGAATCCTAAAACACGTGAATTTGACTTTTATGACAAGAGCTTGACAGAAAATACGAGAGTAGGTTATCCAATTAATCATATAAAAAATGCCCAAATTCCAGGGATTGGAGGAATTCCAAGTGTTATAATATTTCTGACGGCAGATGCATTTGGAGTTTTACCGCCTGTGTCAAGACTTTCAAAAGATGCGGCAATTTATCATTTTGTAACAGGATTTACTTCTAAGCTTGCTGGAACGGAACGTGGAATTACAGAGCCGCAGCCTACATTCTCAACTTGCTTTGGAGAACCGTTTATGCCGTTAGATCCATCAGTTTATGCAGAAATGCTAGGTAAAAAAATAGAACTTCACAGCACAAAAGTATTTTTAATAAACACAGGGTGGTCTGGCGGACCTTACGGTGTTGGAAACCGTATGAACTTAAAATACACAAGGGCAATGGTAACGGCGGCATTAAATGGTGAACTGGACGAAGTGGAATACAGGCATGATGATATTTTCAATTTGGAAATTCCGCAATATTGTCCAAATGTTCCAAGTGAACTTTTAAATCCAGTAGATACGTGGGCAAACAAGGAAGCTTATGGAGCGGCTGCAAGAAAGCTGGCAAAAATGTTCAGGGAAAATTTTGCCACAAAATATCCGAATATGCCAGAACATATTGTAAATGCAGGGCCGTCACGTTTTGAATAAATGTAGCAATAGACAGTTCAGTAACGTTCAAACGACTAATATTAATTATTTGATTTTCAGTCAAATTTCAAAAGTTTGCGTATATGCTTAACTGTCTGTTTTATAACAATTTTTAAATGTTTACTAAAATATGGAGGTTTTATGGGAAAGGTAAAAATAACGGAAACATCGTTAAGGGATGGACATCAGTCACTTATGGCGACAAGAATGACTACTGCCGAAATGCTTCCAATAATAGAAACTATGGATAAAGTCGGATATTACGCAATGGAAGTCTGGGGTGGAGCAACTTATGATGCGGCAATCAGATTTTTGCATGAAGATCCATGGGAAAGATTAAGAGAAATTAGGAAAAGGGCTAAAAATACAAAACTTCAGATGCTGCTGAGAGGACAGAATTTGCTTGGTTACCGGCATTATGCAGATGATATTGTGGACAGGTTCGTTGAGCTTTCGATAAAAAATGGAATTGATATTATTAGGACATTTGATGCTTTGAATGACACAAGAAATATAAGGCAGGCATCAGAAAGCGCAAAAAAATATGGAGGACATAGCCAGCTTGCCATCTGTTACACAATTAGCCCTGTTCATACGATAGAATACTATAAGAAGCTGGCTTTGGAAATGCAGAGCATGGGGGCGGATTCTATAGCCATAAAGGATATGTCGGGAATTTTGCTTCCAAATGTGGCTTATGAGCTTGTAAGTGAACTGAAGGGGATTTTAAATATACCACTTGAACTGCATACTCATGCAACGGCGGGACTGGCTGGAATGAGTACCTTAAAAGCGATTGAAGCTGGAGTGGATATTGTAGATACGGCAATTTCGCCTTTTGGAAGCGGAACTTCACAGCCACCTACAGAATCGCTTGTTAGAACCTTGCAAGGCTCTAAATATGATACGGAGCTAAATCTTGACCTTCTAAAGGAAGTTGCAGAATATTTTAAACCTATAAGAAAAAAATATATTGACAATGGGACAATGAATCCGAAGGCTCTTGCCGTAGAGCCTAGCATTGTGGAATATCAGCTTCCTGGCGGAATGCTCTCTAACCTTTTATCACAGCTGAAGGCGCAAGGAGCGGAAGATAAATATGAAGACGTGCTTCGTGAAATTCCAAAAGTCCGAAAAGATCTAGGCTACCCGCCTTTAGTAACGCCGATGAGCCAGATGGTTGGAACGCAGTCAGTCTTTAATGTCCTGACAGGGCAGAGGTACAAGATGATTCCAAAGGAAATTAAAGATTATGTAAAAGGAATGTATGGGAAATCGCCTGTAAAAATTTCGGATGAAATTAAGGCGGTTATAATTGGAAATGATGAAATATTTACTGGAAGGCCTGCCGATTTGCTGCAAAACGAATACGACACAATGAAGAACGAAATTGGGAGTCTGGCAAAATCTGATGAAGATGTTCTAACTTACGCATGCTTTCCACAGATTGCAAAAGATTACCTGAAAGAAAAGTACGAGGAAAAAAATTTAGAAGAGAAAATGAGTATTCAGAATATTGATGTCGTTTTTTAAAAGTTTTTAGAAATAAAAATTGAATGATAATAAGGCTAGGCAGTTTAAAAAGAGAGGTGAAAAAATGAACTTAGATATAGATTACTTCAAGACAAAATTAAAAGAAATAACGGAATGGTACGAAAATACGAGATGGAATAACAAAACATTGCTTGAAAAAATATCAGAGCTTGATATGGAAATAAATAAGATGCGTGATGCGGAAAATCTTATAGATTGGGATAAATTAAGCCATATAGAAGAAAAAATTGTAAGTGATATGGTTCATTTGAGAAATAAAATGAAACTCTCGCAAAAGGAAAGATTTGATAGTTACTACAGAATAAAATGACACATAGAAACTGTTTAAATTTAACAATTCAAAAAATTTGAAAGGAATAATTTAAAATATGAAAAGTATTTTATTTGGAAGTTCAGCCGTAACTTTTGCAGATGCTATTTATATTACTATTGTCAGTATGCTGGTTGTATTTTTCATATTATTTCTGATTTCGTTTGTATTGTCATTTTTCAAATACTTCACAAATTATGAGGTAAAGAATGAGGATATTCAAAATAAAGAAATAAAAGACAATAAAATTTTGGAAAAATCAGACAAGAAACAAAAATTTAATATGGAAAAAATAAAAGATGAAACTATGCTGGCGGCAATGATGGCGGCTTTGATTGAAGCGGCTGGAGATAATAAGGACAGCCGTATAAGAATAAAAAATATTAGGGAAATAAAATAACATTTGAAATACAAAGGAGTACATAAAACATGATTAAACTGTATAAAATTAGAATTGGAGAAAAAGTTTATGAAGTGGAAGTGGAAGATGTTTCAGAAAAAGAAGGGACTATTGAAACTTCAGCCAGTTCAGGCAGCAAGCAAGAAGCAGGCAAGAATGAAAATTCACCTTTACAAAAAGAAACAGAAGGAAAAGAAACAATAAAAGCTCCCATGCAAGGACTTATAGTGGATGTGAAGGTAAAAGCCGGACAAAAGGTAAAAACTGGAGATGAAATTGTGATTCTGGAAGCTATGAAAATGGAAAATCCGATTGTAGCTCCTTGCGATGGGACTGTAAGCGAGATTAGAGTGACAAAGGGCGATACAGTAAATACTGATGATATTTTAGCAGTATTATCCTAAAATACAAAAATTTAATAGAATTACAAAAAACCTCAAGGAAAGGAATGGTTTTCAAATGGAACTACTAAAAATTCTTTACGGAACAACAGGATTATCAATGATAACTATAAAACAGATTATTATGATAATAATAGCTTTAACTTTATTGTATCTGGCAATAAAAAAACAATATGAACCATATTTACTGCTTCCAATTTCTTTTGGAATGCTGCTGGCAAACCTGCCTGCTGTTGCAAATGAGGGACTTATGGAAAAAGGCGGACTTTTGTATTATCTTTATCAAGGAGTAAAATTAGGTATTTATCCACCGTTGATATTTTTAGCAATTGGAGCAAGTACAGACTTTGGACCGCTTATTGCAAATCCAAAAAGTTTATTGTTGGGAGCTGCTGCGCAATTTGGAATTTTTGTAACATTTATAGGAGCGATTTTACTTGGATTTACAGGAAAAGAAGCCGGCTCAATTGGAATTATCGGAGGAGCTGACGGACCAACCGCAATTTATACCACAACCAAATTAGCTCCACACTTACTAGGTTCAATCGCTATTGCGGCCTATTCCTATATGGCTTTGGTTCCTGTTATTCAGCCACCAATTATAAAACTTTTGACAACAAAAAAGGAAAGAATGGTAGAAATGACACAACTAAGATTTGTAAGCCAACGTGAAAAAATTATTTTCCCAATAGCAGTAACAATTATTGTGATTCTTTTAGTTCCGTCATCAGCACCGTTAATTGGAATGTTAATGCTTGGAAATCTTATAAAGGAAGCTGGAATTGTCTCAAATTTAGTTGAACATGTACGAGGGGCACTGCTTTACTGTATTACTATAGTATTGGGAATGACAGTTGGAGCAACAGCCAATGCAGAAACTTTTTTAAGTTTTAAGACAATAAATATTATTATTTTAGGGCTAATCGCATTTTCATTTGGAACAGTTGGTGGTGTAATATTTGGAAAAATAATGTATAAATTCACAAACGGAAAAGTAAATCCAATGATTGGATCAGCAGGAGTCTCTGCAGTACCAATGGCAGCAAGGGTTGTACAAAAACTTGGACAAGAAGAAAATCCCAAAAATTTTCTGTTAATGCATGCCATGGGACCAAATATCGCTGGAGTAATTGGATCAGCAGTTGCTGCAGGAGTTCTTTTAATAATATTCAGATAAAAAATTGCTCTCATTAATCTAAAATTTTATACTTAGTGAGAGTGATTTTTTATGTGTCTTTTTAAATAACAAATTTTAATTATTAAGACAAACCTTTACTGCAAAATAAGGCTTTGCGGCACTGAACAATCCTGCGAAAAAACATAGTAATATGAAAAAATATTTATTAATCAGGATATATAAAAGATAATGAAAAACAAATTAGTTGAAAGATTATGAATTAGCTATCAAATAATCCTATTATAAAAATTTATTCCTATTTTAAAATGGAGTTTAGTATAAATGGGAAATAGTATTAGAATAAATTTAGGAGAAAAAATGAAAGAAAATATAAATCTATATAAATTTGATGAACTTGATTCGACAAATGACTATTTACGAAGGAATCACAAAAGTTATGAAGAATTTGATGTTATTTCTGCTAGAGTTCAGACGCATGGAAAGGCACGCAGGCAGAATGACTGGATTTCGATGGATGGGATGGCACTTTTTAGTTTCTTTTTAAAGGAAAGGGATAACTGGAAAATTGAGGACTATTTGAAATTGCCTTTAATTGCTGGACTTGCAGTTATAAAGGGACTTAGAAAAATTGAAAATTTAGAATATAAATTCAAATGGACTAATGATGTTTATATGGAAAATATGAAATTATGTGGCATTCTAATGGAAAAAACCGAAGATGTTTATATTACGGGAATTGGGATAAATGTAAATAATATGTTGCCAGAAAACTTAAAAAGTAAAGCCATTTCATTGACTCAAATAAGAAATAAAAAATATGAAATTGATGAAGTTATAAAAAATATTGTTTCAGAATTTCAAACATTGTGCGAAACTTTAGAAAATGGATTCTGGAAGGATATTTTAAAGGAAATTAATCAGATAAATTATTTGAAAGGTAAAAAAATTGAATTAAAATTTGGAAATGAAGTTATTTCAGGAGTTGCTCAGAATATTGATGAAAATGGGGAGCTTCAGATTTTGATGGAAAAAACAGATAATCGAAAGCCTGAAGTTAGGAGTTTTTCGGTTGGGGAGATTTTTGAAAAGATAGTTTATTATTAGAATAAATTATTAAACTTATTTTTATAGAGAATTGACTATGCAAATAACAAATGCTATAATAAGGCAGATTTATTTATACTATTTAGGAGGTATTATGAGAAAAAATATTTTAAGAAGTTTGTTATTGCTGGCAATTTTGTTATTTGCAGTTAGTTGTGGTAAAAAGAATGATACAATTAAAATTGTATTTTTACCTAATGAAACTAATGATTCGTTGAAAAAGTCAAGAGAAGAATTTGCACGGGTTGTACAAGAAGCGACTGGGAAAAAGGTTGAGATTGTAACAACTACAGATTACAATATTACGGTTGAAAATATTATTTCTGGTCAATCGCAAATTGCTTATATTGGGGCTGAGGCATATTTGAATGCTAGACAGAGAACGAAAGATATTGAGGCGGTACTTACAAATGCTGGAGAAAGTGGAACGTTGGAAGATGCCCGTTATTACAGCTTTATCGCAGTTAGAGCAGAAGATGCTAATCAATACCGTTCTGGAGATGGATTTGACTTGAAGAAGTTAAAAGGTAAGTCTATAGGATTTGTTACAAACAGCTCTACATCAGGATTTAAAATACCTGCTAATTACATTGTAAAAGAGTTTGGGCTAAAAAATACAGATGAAGTACTTGGAAATAAAGTATTTTCAAAAGTTATGTTTGGAAATTCACATCCAGGAGCACAAGTTTTATTATTTAAAGGAGATGTTGATGTTGCGACATTTGCTATTCCAAAATCATTTACAATTTATGAGCTGACTGCTGGAAAAGACTTTAATTCAGGAGCTACATATAAAGTGAAAAAAGGAGCAGTTGCACCATTTGGAGATTATGCTGGAAAAAGCTTTACAGTTATAAAATCAATACCTGTTTACAATGGGCCAATCGTATTTAATACAAAAACTTTAGCAAAAGAAGATCAGGAAAAAATCAAAAAGGCGCTTTTAGCTAAATCAACAACTGACAATCCACACATTTTTAGTGATAAGAAAAGTAAAATAAGAGGACTTTTCTTAAAAGAAAACCCAAATGTCGGATTTGTGGAAACAAATACAGCTTGGTATGAAGGAATGAAAGATATAAAATAATAAAAATCGAGGAAAAAAATGCGTTTAGATAAATTTTTAAAAGTAACAAGAATTATAAAAAGAAGAACAGTAGCAAAGGAACTGGCTGACAATGGGAATATCGTTGTAAACGGAGATATAAAAAAATCTTCATACGATGTGAAAAAAGGCGATATTTTTGAAATAAAGTATTTTAACAAGAACATAAAGGTAAAAGTACTGGATTTGCCGCCTGAAAGTCTAAAAAAGGAATTTATTGATGAATATATCCAAATAATTGACTAATTATTTTTCTTGTTTGTAATAAAATAATAGTAATTTTTACATTAAATATTAAACTTAAAGATTTTAACTATTTTGCTTAAATTAAAAAAATTTTATTGTCCAAAAGTTTGATTATAAATTAACTTTACAGGCTACATAAAAATACAGTAAATATTGTATTTTTATTGAGGTTTTCACTTGTTTTTTTTAACAAATGAGGTATAATTATAATGGAAGATATAAATTACAAAACAAGGAGAAGACTTATGAAAGTTACTGATATTCGTATTAGAATTGGAAAACAAACGGAAAACAATGAAAGGTTACGGGCGTATGCTGACATCACATTTGATGAAAGTTTTGTCATTCATGGATTAAAGATAATTGAAGGTCAAAATGGGCTTTTTGTAGCAATGCCTTCAAGAAGAATGCCGAATGGAGAATTTAAGGATATTGTTCATCCTATAAAACCTGAATTAAGAGCCGAAATAACACAAGTTATTTTAGAAAAATTTGAAGAGGAAAGTGCGGCTCAAACTGGAGCAGAATAAAAAATTGAAAAAATTAAAAGTACACCTAAAAATACTAAAATATATATACATTAATACTAATATCAGTGGTGTACTTTTTTCTTGTCTATTTATTTTTCAAATTAACATTTCTATAGCAATTTTATCTTTTATTTCTTTGCATAACTGGCAAATACAGCAAAAATTGTAAAAATATCATTGTAAGAATAAGAACAATATCATATAGCCAAATTGGATTTATAAACTTTACTTGTGGTACAATGTGGCTTTTTAAAAACATTGCATTTATCTCTTTAAATATCCAGTTATAAATGAACGCGTAAAGGAATATCAGAAGCAGTGTAATTACTGACTGAAAAAATCCTTTTTTTGTTGGCTTGTCATTTAGATATGTATAACCAAAAAAAGCTGTAAAAACAATAAGTGCGTGCATTATCATAAAAAGATAGACATAATAATTATCGTGGTAGTATATTATTCCTGGTAAAATTAATGCCAATATTG
>ERZ773043.779-NODE-779-length-18646-cov-4.871389_pt1 | contig 18646 bp, 18 predicted proteins | sample MGYA00580636_ERZ773043 | MGnify/ENA primary metagenome ERZ773043 (study PRJEB29015, sample SAMEA2737992) | human oral metagenome | biome: human oral; feature: human-associated habitat; material: dental | place: China | collected 2065 ...
CGGCTGCGCGCCCCCGACGCTGACCATCGTCGCCATGGCCGTGCGCGTGGTCGACGCCGTCAAGAAGCAGCTGGGCAAGGGCTGATCCAGTCAAAAACCGAGCTGGAAAGGGGCGCCCCGGCGCCCCCCCTTTCATAATGCGTAGCCACGATCGTCGACACGCTTAACATATAGTTAATAAAACAACCGCCTGACTGTCATGACCATCCTCGGAAAGGATCGTACACCGCAAAAAATATAGAAGAGAAATACACGATTTGTTGATAAAATTCTCGGACGACAGAGAGAACGGCCTTTCCAGTCAACTTTCAGCCTGGCTTTCTGTACGAGTTTAGCGTCTAAACAGCCTCCATCAGAAAGGTCTGCAGTCGTGTACAACTACATCTTCGTCTCCAATCTGCGCAGTGCACTCGAAGATCGACAACTGAGCAGAAGCCGGCTTTCCGAACTTTCGGGAATCTCCCCATCCTTTCTGTTCGAACTGCTGTCCGGCAAGGCCAATCCATCGCTCAAGGTCATGGAAGCCATCGCCGAAGCCCTTGAAATACCGCTTGAAATGCTGCTTTCCAGCGCAAGTATCGATCGGCGCGAGCTTGAACGACGTGCAGGCCGCAATGCTGCCTGGACCATGCCGAATGGCTACGAAAGCGTCTTTGCCGTCATCCCCCAACATCAGGCATTCATGGTTCGCAAATGGGCCAAACGAAGCCTCCAAAGGCTTAGCCACCCGGCCGATCGCACCATCACGAGTCAGTCTCGGCATGCAGCAGGCCGCTTTTCAGCATAACATGTCCATATTGACACATCGTCATATCCGTACCATCCCTACCTCGACATAGCGAATATTTCCATCTGGTTTGGCGTGCTAGCATCACTCCGAAATGTGAGGGTGAGACGGCATGCTGGACACAAAGGAGCCCGCTGGTGTCAAGGAGCGGGCACACAGGAAGCTCGAACGGGATATGGGCTCAGTGCTGCTTTCAGCCCTGCGAGACCCAAGGACCGTCGAGATCATGCTCAATGCCGACGGTGTTCTCTGGCAGGAACGTCTGGGCGAACCCATGGTCCGCATCGGTTCGTTGCGTCCTGCTCAGGCGCAGGCCATCATCGAGACCATCGCTGGCTATCACGGCAAGGAAGTTACTCGTCACAAGCCCTTGCTCGAAGGTGAGCTGCCGCTCGACGGCTCGCGCTTCGCTGGACAAATTCCGCCCATCGTCCCCTCACCCACTTTCGCAATCAGAAAAAGGGCGGTAGCCATTTTCACTCTCGATCAATATGTCGAGAATGGTGTCATGACGGCAGATCAGCGAGACGTGCTGATGCAGGCCATTGCCGCACACCGGAACATCCTGGTCATCGGGGGTACCGGCTCGGGCAAGACCACACTGGTCAACGCCATCATCCACCAGATGGTCCTGACTGACCCGGCGGAGCGGGTTCTCATCATCGAGGACACCGGCGAGATCCAATGCGCCGCCACCAACTTCGTTCAGTACCACACCAGCATCGACGTGACGATGACGATGCTGCTCAAGACCGCATTGCGCATGCGACCCGACCGCATCCTGGTCGGCGAAGTGCGCGGTCCCGAAGCGCTCGATCTGCTCATGGCCTGGAACACCGGGCATGAGGGTGGCGCCGCGACGCTGCACGCAAACAACGCCCGTGCAGGCCTGGACCGGCTGGCGATGCTCATCAGCATGAATCCCGAATCACCCCGCCCTATCGAACCGCTGATTGCCGAAGCGGTCCATGTCGTTGTGCATATCACCAGAACCCCGGAAGGCCGCCGGGTCGAGGAGATCCTGATGATCTCCGGCTACCGCAACGGCCAATACATCACCAATGCACCATAAGGAGAAAAACCCGTCATGCAGCACGCCCGCCCTTTCCTCCCGTTCCATCCCGGCCTGCTCTATGCCATGGCACTGCTGGGCATCCTGGCCTTCGTCCTGCTGATGCCGCAGCACGCGCTGGCCGCTCAGGCCAACGGCGGCAATCTGCCCTATGAAGGATGGCTGACCAATCTGCGCAACTCCGTCACCGGTCCCGTGGCCTTCACCATCTCCATCATCGGCATCGTGGTGGCGGGTGCCGTGCTCATCTTCGGCGGAGAACTCAATGCCTTCTTCCGCTCCCTGATCTTTCTGGTGCTCGTCATGGGCCTGATCGTGGGCGCACAGAACATGATGACCACCTTCTTCGGATCCGGCGCCGAGATCGCCTCAATCGACAGCATGCGAGCCCCCGCGGCTACCGACACCGTCATCCCACGCACACATGCGGCCACGGACAACGCCGTTCTCATGCAAGGCTGAACCATGGCACTGCGCACAATTCCCATCCACCGGGCCGGCAATCGGGTCAGCCTCTTCATGGGAGGCGACCGGGAGCTGGTGATGTTCTCCGGACTGATGGCCGGCGCGCTGATCTTCAGTGCGCAGGAATTCCGGGCCACCATCTTCGGCATCTTCCTGTGGTTCGGCGCCCTGTACACGTTCCGCCTCATGGCCAAAGCCGACCCTCTGATGCGGCAAGTCTACCTGCGCAGCCGACGCTACCGGCCGTACTACCCGGCCCGCTCCACCCCGTTCCGTGAAAACACCAGCGACCAGGTCAGACAGTACAGATGATCGAAGCCATTGCCATCGGAATTGCCGCACTGGGCGCCGTGCTGCTGCTCGTGCTGTTCGCCCGCATCCGTGCGGTCGATGCCGAGCTGCAGCTCAAGAAGCATCGCTCCAAGGAGGCCGGTCTGGCCGACCTGCTCATCCATGCCGCCGTCGTCGACGATGGCGTCATTGTCGGCAAGAACGGCTCATTCATGGCCGGCTGGATCTATCAGGGCGACGACAACGCCAGCAGCACCGAAGAGCAGCGCGAAGCCGTCTCGCAGCGCATCAACCAGGCACTTTCCGGACTGGGCAGCGGCTGGATGATCCACGTCGATGCCGTGCGACGGCCCGCGCCGGGCTATTCCGACCGGGGACTGTCGAGTTTTCCCGACCGTGTCTCGGCTGCCATCGACGAGGAACGTCGGCAGCTCTTCGAGGGCCTGGGCACGATGTACGAAGGCTACTTCGTCATGACGGTGACCTGGTTCCCGCCGGTACTGGCCCAGCGCCGGTTCGTGGAACTGATGTTCGACGACGACAGCGAGAAACAGGATCGCAAGGCACAGACCATGGCGCTGATCGAACGCTTCAGGCGCGACGTGCTCTCCATCGAGAACCGGCTCTCCAATGCCGTCTCCCTGTCACGGCTCAAAGGGCGCCGGATCCAGCAGGAAGACGGCACGTGGGTCACGCACGACGACTTCCTCAGCTGGCTGCAGTACTGCATCAGCGGCAACCGGCATCCCATGCTCCTGCCCAGCAACCCGATGTACCTCGACGCCCTCCTCGGCGGCCAGGAACTGCACAGCGGCGTCGTTCCCCGGATCGGGCGCAGGTTCATCCAGGTCGTGGCCATCGAAGGCTTTCCGCTGGAATCATCGCCCGGCATGCTGTCGGCACTGGCCGAGATGCCGGTCGAATACCGATGGTCATCGCGCTTCATCTTCATGGACCAGCATGAATCCATCAAGCACCTGGACAAGTTCCGCAAGAAGTGGCGGCAGAAAATCCGGGGCTTCTTCGACCAGGTCTTCAACACCAACACCGGCGCCATCGACCAGGATGCCCTGTCGATGGTGGAAGATGCCGAGACCGCCATCGCCGAAGTCAGCAGCGGCATGGTGGCCGTGGGCTACTACACCAGCGTCGTCGTGCTCATGGATGAAGATCGCAGCCAGCTGGAAGAAGCGGCACGCCAGATGGAAAAAGCCATCAACCGGCTGGGCTTTGCCGCCCGCATCGAGAGCATCAACACCATGGACGCCTGGCTGGGCAGCCTGCCGGGACATGGCGTCGAAAACGTGCGCCGCCCGCTCCTCAACACCATGAATCTGGCCGACCTGCTGCCCACCTCCAGCATCTGGACGGGCAGCCAGACCGCCCCCTGCCCGATGTATCCCCCCAATTCACCGGCCCTCATGCATTGCATCACCCACGGCGCCACCCCGTTCCGGCTCAACCTGCATGTGCGCGACCTGGGTCACACCTTCGTCTTCGGCCCCACCGGCGCCGGCAAATCCACGCATCTGGGCATCATCGCGGCACAGCTGCGCCGTTACGAAGGCATGTCCATCTTCTCCTTCGACAAGGGCATGTCCATGTACCCGCTGACAAAAGCCGTGGGGGGCCAGCACTTCACCATTGCCGCCGACGACGATGCCCTGGCCTTCTGCCCGCTGCAGTTCCTTCAGAGCCGCTCGGACCGCGCCTGGGCTGTGGAGTGGATCGACACCATCCTGGCACTGAACGGCCTGATCACCACCCCGGCACAGCGCAACGAGATCGCACACGCCATCAACAGCATGCATGGCAGCGGCGCACAGACCATCACGGAATTCAAGCTCACCGTGCAGGACGAGCAGATGCGTGAAGTGCTGGAGCAATACACCATCGAAGGCGCCATGGGGCACCTGCTTGATGCCAGCGAAGACGGCCTGGCCTTGTCGGACTTCAGCACCTTCGAGATCGAAGAGCTGATGAACCTGGGCGAGAAATATGCGCTGCCCGTGCTGCTGTACCTGTTCCGCCGCATTGAACGCGACCTGAAGGGACAACCGGCCGTGATCATCCTGGATGAAGCATGGCTGATGCTGGGCCACGAAGTCTTCCGCCAGAAGATCCGGGAATGGCTGAAGGTGATGCGCAAGGCCAACTGCCTGGTCCTGATGGCCACACAGAGCCTGTCGGACGCCGCCAGTTCCGGCATTCTCGATGTCATCGTCGAATCCACCGCCACCAAGATCTTCCTGCCCAACATCTACGCACAGGACGAAGACACTGCCGCACTGTACCGCCGCATGGGCCTGAACGACCGGCAGATCGAGATCCTGGCCAGCGCCATTCCCAAGCAGCAGTACTACTACGTCTCGGAAAACGGCCGCCGACTCTACGAGCTGGCACTGGGCCCGCTGGCCCTATCCTTCGTGGGCGCCACCGACAAGGATTCGATCGCCACCATCCGGCAGCTGGAAAGACGCCACGGGCCGGACGACTGGGTCGACGCCTGGCTGGCCAGCCGGGATCTGAACCTCGACGACTACCTGGAGGCAGCATGAGTTTCCGGAAGAAAAAGGAGCCCGTCGCCGGCAACCGCACCGACAGGGACGCCCTGCAGGCCGAGAACCCCTACCTGACAGCCCGTCGCAGCTGGAACGACCATGTCGGCTCGATCGTCTCGGCAAAACAGACCTGGCAGGTCATCGGCATCCTGGCCATGCTGATCTCGCTGGCCGCCGTCGGCGGCGTCGTGCACATCGGCAGCCAGTCCAAGTTCATTCCCTACGTCGTCCAGGTCGACAAGCTGGGCCAGACCGTGGCAGCCGGCCCCGTCGAGGCGACCCAGCGGGCCGATCCGCGCGTCATGCACGCAGCCCTGGCCGACTGGCTGGGCTGTGCCCGCATGGTGACGCCGGACGTGGCCCTGCAGCGCAAGTGCATCTTCAGGGTGTACGCCATGCTGAAATCGAAAGACCCCGCCACCGCCAAGATGAACGAATGGTTCAACCACAGCGAAGAGGCCAGCCCCTTCAAACGTGCCGAAAAGGAGATGGTCAATGTCGAGATGAAGACCGTCATTCCACAGACCCCCGACACGTGGCAGATCGAGTGGACGGAAGCCACCCGTGACCGCAATGGCGCTCTGACAGGCCAGCCCGTCGTCTGGCGCGCCCTGGTCACCACCTACATCGCGGACGTTTCCCCACAGGTAACGGACGAGGAACTGCGCAACAACCCGCTGAGCATCTACGTCCGTGATTTCTCCTGGGCACGAGTCCAATGACCCATTCCATGAACAGACACCTCTGCATCGCATTCCTGAGCTGCCTGATGGCCGTGCCCTCCCTGGCGATGGCCGACAGACTGGCCGACAAGTACTTCTCCACCGGAGAGAAACCCAAGGCCATGAGTGCCCGCGAAAAGGCCGCGCTGGACGTAGCCAGAAAATGGGGCAAGAACAATGCCGTGACCCCCTTCCCCGGTGACAACGGCGTGATCACGTTCGTGTATGGCACTGACTCACCCGACATCGTCTGCGCCGTGCTGCAGGTCTGCGACCTAGCCTTGCAGCCCGGCGAGAAGGTCAATCAGATCCACCTGGGCGACACTGCACGCTGGAACATCGAGCCCAGCGTGACCGGCAGCGGCAGCCAGGAAACCCAGCACCTGATCATCAAACCGCTCGACATCGACCTCAACACCTCGCTGATCGTCACCACCGACCGCCGGGCCTACCACATCCGGCTGCGTTCGCACCGATCCCGATACATGCCCCAGATTGCCTTCAGCTATCCGGAAGACGCCAACGCCAAATGGGCCGCCTTGCGGCAACACGAGAAGCAGCAGCGTGAACGGGACACCATACCACAGACCGGTGAATACCTTGGCGACCTCTCCTTCGACTACCGGATGGAAGGCAGTGCCCCCTGGAAGCCGGTGCGCGTCTACCATGACAGTCGCAAGACCATCATCGAAATGCCACGGGCGATGGCGCAGACTGAAGCCCCCACATTGCTGCTGGTCCGCAAGGATGGCGGTTTCTTTTCCGATGAAGAGACCGTCATGGTCAACTACCGCATCCAGGGTAACCGCTACATCGTCGATACGGTCATCGACAAGGCCATCCTGGTCACCGGCGTCGGCAAGGATCAGGATCGCGTCACCATCACCCGGGAGAAGGCATCGTGAAGCGACATGCCCTTGCCCTGGTGCAGGCGCTTGCCATGACGGCGGCCGGCTGCACCCTGGTCGATCCTGCCGGACGGCAGGATGCTGATCGCATGACGGCCGACCTCGATCGAAATGCACTGGTCAAGGACAGCGTGGCAACTCTGGCGCAGCTGTACCCACCGGCCTGGACCCGCCTGAAACTGCAACAACCGGCTTCCGATGCATTCGGCACCGCACTGGTGAAGCAGCTGCGTGCACGCGGTTACGCCATCCAGGAAGCAGACCCGAAGCCCGGGCTCATGCAGAGCCTCTTCCCGAGCACACCCGAAAAACGCGGCCGGCAGGAACAGAAGAAGCCCGTCGAGTACGCTCCGGATGACCCGGCAACACTGCCCTTGCGCTACGTACTCGCGCCACTGGGGCCGGAACTGTATCAGCTGACGATCACGATCGGCACCCAGTCCCTGACCCGGCCCTATCTCCATCGGGACGGTCGACTGGCTGCTGCCGGCGCCTGGATCCGCAAGGAATGACACCATGAGCAGACGCCCCGAACCGATGTCGCCCGACGATTCTCCCGACGCCATCCCGAAGAAGATCGGGGTGCGTCGCGTGAACAACGTGCCGCTGCTGCTGATCGGGGCGGTGCTGCTGGCGTTTGCCGTCATGATCGGCTTGGTGGCGGCAGACCGCACCTCGAAACAACAGATCAATGCCAACGACCAGAGCCCCTCGGAGGACGGCGGCAACACCGAGATGCTGGCCAAGGAAATTGCCGGCTCACAGACCAGCGGCTTCATTCCGCCCGCAGAGCCGGCACCACCGGAACCGCCTCCGGACAAGCCCGTTGTCGTGACTCGGCCGAAGGAGCCTCCTACCCCCGATGACCGCGACCGGCCGCCACTGCCACCGCCAGGGAACCGGCCCAGCTTCAGCCCCGGTCGGGACACGATGACGGACAGTGAAGCATCGCGCATCCGCATGGATCGGATGCGTGCTCTGGAAGAAGCCGTCAAGTCACCAACCGGTGTACAGACCGACGGCGCGGGTGAAGGCGGTGGTGGCATGGGAGGCATGCACCACGGTGCGCGTTCCCTGCGAGGCATCGACCGCCAGATTGCCCAGCTGGACAGCAGTGACCCCAAGGCCGAGTACATGAAGCAGCTGGCCTTTGCCCAGAAACTTGCCCAAAGTGGCGACGGGGGCGGCGCCGGTGCACTCGCCACAAGCCGGAACACCGACACAGGCGACGGCAGCGGCAACAACCTGTCGCGCTTTCAAAGCAACGACCCCGACCGGTGGCGACTGAAGTCCACGCCTCAGAAACCGGACACCCCTTACGAACTGCGAGCCGGATTCGTCATCCCCGCCCTGCTGATTTCCGGCATCAATTCCGAACTGCCGGGCCAGATCATGGCGCAGGTGACACAGAGCGTTTATGACACCCCAACAGGCAAGTACCTGCTCATTCCCCAGGGATCACGGCTGATCGGCGCCTACTCCAGCGAGATCATCTTCGGCCAGGCACGAGTCTTCGTGGGGTGGCAGCGCATCATCTTTCCCGACGGAAAGGCCATGGACATCGGCGCCATGCCAGGCGGCGACGGCGCCGGCTACGCAGGCTTCACCGACAAAGTCAACAATCACTACATGCGCCTGTTCGGCTCTGCCTTCATGATGTCTGCCGTGACGGCAGGGGTAGCCATGAGCCAGAACCGTGGCGCGAACGACGAGCGCAGAAACCAGCGCGCGGGCGACGCCATGAGCGAAGCCCTGGGTCAGCAACTTGGGCAGGTCACCGCACAGTTGATTGCCAAGAACATGAACATTGCACCGACGCTGGAAATACGTCCCGGCTACCGCTTCAACATCATCGTGACCAAGGACATGGCTTTCAAGAAACCTTATGAGGACTTCGACTATTGATTTTCAATTCAAAACCAAAATTTACTGAGAAACATCGCATCACGAACCATACCATTTATAATGGTTCTATTGACAACTTGATGACCCATCAAATCATCAAGAACATGTAGTCCGTCGGGCTTCATGAGGATTTTCAGCCAACATTTCAGGAGGATGACCGTGAATCACCTATTCACTCTCCGAAGGCCGCTACTCGCCCTGATATTTCCTCTCGGCTTTCTGGCCTCAACTGCCAGCGACGCCGGCGGCATTCCGGTTGCAGACGGGCTCAACCTCAGCCAGAACATCGTCACGGCAGCCAACAATGTTCGACAGGCGTTGCAGCAGGTCCAGCAATACAGGATCCAGCTGGAGCAGTACCAGACGCAGTATAAACAGTACATGATGCAAGTTCGGGACATGCAATCCTGGAGCGACGCCAACTACACGTGGGAAAACGTTCAGGATGTTCTCGACAACCTGAACGACATCACCAACAAGATCGAATACTATGACGACACGGTAAGGGACATTCATGGATATCTGGAGAAATTCCAGGATGTTGCCTACTACGAGCACTCGCCCTGCTTCACAGACGATGGCTGTTCCGATGCAGAGAGAGAACTCATAGAAATAAACAGACGCAACGCAAGCAAAGACCAGAAGCAGGCAAACGATGCCATGTTCGAAATGGTCCAGAAGCAGAAAGAACAACTACGCATGGACTCCAGCAACCTGGAACAGGAACGCCAGCGGGCAAGCACCGCCAAGGAACAAAAAGCCATTCTAGCACATGCTAACCAGTTCGCACTCGAGCAGACGAAGCAGCTGATGCAGATTCGAGCGTTGCTTGTTGCGCAACAGGAAGCTGTCAGCGCAGAAATGAGAAGAAACGCAGACGAAGAAGCAAAAGCAAGAGTAAAGCGCAAATCATTTTTCAATATGAGTAGAAAGGTCGATCGCAACAAAGACAAAGGAATCCCTCTAACCCCTTTACCGAATCTCAACTGAAAAAGGATCACAAATGAAAACAAAGATGTCTATTATCGCGATAGTAGCCATTCTTGGCACGTGTCTGATTGGTTGCAAACAATCTAACAACGATGACGCCAACGAAAGGACCCCAGAGCAACAGAAGCAGTACGAGAAGTTCTTCAAACCGAGACCAGTCAACAGAAACAAAGATAAAGGGATCCCACTTACCCCGGAACCAAAGAGCGGAGACTCCGAATAAGGCCATGAAGCGCATCATTTGTGCGTTTGTGCTGATGCTGCTCGCCAATGCAGCATCGGCTCAGCACATTGACAACAGCGGTGTCCTTGAAAGTGTCAGCAATCAGTTTGCGACAGAAAGTGCTGGGTGGATGATCAGCATACAAGGTTATGCTACATGGCTATTCATGACCTTGGCATCAATATCCATGGCATGGACATTCTGCATGATGATCCTGAGAAAAGCCGATATTGGAGATTACTTTGCTGAATTCATTCGCTTCGGCATGTTCAGCACCTTCTTCTACTGGCTACTCAGAAACGGCCCACGATTTGCCATAACAATAATTAACTCATTTCGTGTGATAGGCTCAAAGGCAGCAAATATTGACACCGTAGTAACCTCATCCACTCCAATAGACATTGCATTCGAAATAATAAACAGGGCCTCGAAGAGCTATGATCTCTTCAAACCCATAGACAATCTGGCAATCAACATCACCCTCATGATAATACTAGCCTGCATGGGAATCGTTGCTGCAAATTTCCTTCTTACCATGATAGGGGCATGGATCATCGCTTTTGCAGGCGTCTTTGTACTGGGGTTCGGAGGTTCACGATGGACATCCGATATAGCCATCGGTTACTTCAAGACCGTTGTCAGCATCTCTCTTAAGCTCATGACCATGACCTTAATGATTGGTGTCGCAAACTCTATTATGCAGGGATTTTATGAAAAATTGGATGAGGGAGCGGATTATACAGATTTATTGGTTATATTTGTTGTTTCCTTGGTCCTGGCAATTCTTATTCACTCCGTCCCGAACCTGATTGCGGGTCTAGTTCCCAGCAGCGGCGGGGCCTCAGGAATTGGATCATTCAGCGGAACACAAATTGCCGCGTCGGCGTCGTCGCTTGGATCTGCAGCATCAAGCACGGCCAAACTCGCCGCGGCAGGGGCAGGGGCAGCGATCGCAACAGCAGGATCAGCAGCAGCTAACACGACAGGTGGGATAAAAGCATTTTCGGCTGCGGTGGGGGCAGCCAGGGCGAGCAATGGCAAAGCCGGTACCTTGGGATCTAGTGGAAGCGGAAACATGTTGGGATCCGGAAAAGGCGCCCAACAAGCAAACACGTCGCCAGGAGGAAGTGGCGGACCGAACTTTGCTCAGGCAGCCGGCATCGGTGGTGCATCTTCTGCCAGAGCCTTCAAACAGGCTAGTTCACAGGGAGGTGGTGGAGTAGGACGGATCGCGGCAGGAACGGTAAAGAACCTGGCCAAAGGGGCATTTGCCGTTGGTCATCAAAAATATCAGGGAATGAAAGCCGCCGCAAATGCCCGCATCGATAAAACCGTCGGTGGGCAAGTAGCGCAGGCAATCCAGAAGCAGAACAAAGGCAGCGGCTCTTGAGCAGTCGGAACATTGAGCAGTACGCACCCATGCAACCACCCCTTCCCCCCGGGCTTCCCCCTCAGATGCAGGAGCGCATCTCCTGCTCGCTGGCCGCCGCTGCCCGCTACGAGGTGCCAGCCAACATCATGCTGGCCGTGGCCGAGAAGGAAGGCGGCAGTCCAGGACAGTGGAAGCGCAACGTCAATGGCACGCACGATGTGGGCGCCATGCAGTTCAACACGGCCTATCTGCGTGAGCTGGCCGGCTACGGCATCACGGCGGGTGACGTGGCTGCCACTGGTTGCTATGCCTTCGATCTGGCCGCGTGGCGCCTGCGCATGCACATCCGCCGCGACAGGGGCGACCTGTGGACGCGCGTGGCCAACTATCACTCCCGCACACCAAGGTTCAACACTCGTTACCGGGCCGATCTGATTAGGAAGGCCCGAAAGTGGGCAACCTGGCTGGAAACGCATTTCGTCACCACCCGTCTTCCTGAAAACGTCGTCGATGCCAGCTCCGGACGTGCCGTGAACCCACGCATCAAGACCATCTCAACCTCCACGCCGGGTCTCACCACAGGTACGGGCATCGACAATCAGGAGAGTCTACATGCAGCTGATGACTGACGTCCCCTGCCCTGCACATCGTCTGATCCGCTCCGATGCCAGACCGACCATCCATGCCCCAAGAACCACAGATCGACGTATGGGCAAAGGATTTCCACTGATCCCGGTTTCAGCGAGCGGAGCTGATCAATACCGAAAAAGGAAAACATCATGAGCAATCATCATCCGAGAAGGACACGTCTGGACATCGCATTCGGCATCGTGAGCGACATCATCCAGAATCGAACCCGAAAACTCAAAATAGAAGAAGAAAGGCCGCAGCGCAACGAGGCCTATATCTCGGAAATTCAGAAGGCAATAGAAGAGGCAAACCAGGCTCTTGACTCACTCTTTTCTCTCGATAACGATGTCATCGAGCGGACCATCGAGAAGTATGAGCCCATTCTCAAGGAGCTCAAGAAGGACCCCTTTCAGGAGACCCTGCAACTCGATATAGCATCAAACGTCCTGGGGACGATCATTGGATGTCATGCCTTGAAAATCGCCAAGGAGAGGAAGAAGCCAAACCCAGACAGGTCGTTGATCGCCGCTTCGGAAAAGGTAATGGATGAGATGGAGGATCTCAGAGATTCATTGTATCTTGGTGGTCAGGCGGAGGCTGAACGGATCATCAGGGAGTACGGACCGCTATCACGTGAACTCTGGAGGCAAGGAGGCGGTATCTGACATGGAAGAACGGGATGACCTGCCGGAAGCCGAGCGTATCTACAAGAAGTTCAAGAAAAGGGCTCTGGAAAGCACGTCTACCCAGGAACATCCACGGGCCATCCTGTTGGGCGGGCAGCCTGGATCGGGAAAATCTTATCTGCGAGAAATCGTCATCAAAGAATTTGCAAGCAAGGGTGGTGCGGTCGTCATTGATCCTGACATACTGAGAGAAGATGATCCGCTCTTTATAGAGCAGTCCCAGACAGACCCGATTCATGCAGGAGACCGCTCACACGAACAGGCATCCACCCTGGCCAAGCGCCTGACGGCTGCCATGGTTTCGGAACGGCGGAATCTGATCATCGACGGCACAATGGGCAACCCCGAATCCATTCGAAAGAAGATCCACCTGCTGCGACAGCATGGCTATGCGATAGATGTTCATGTCATGGCCGTGAACCCGGAACTCTCGAAAGTCCAGTCGAACCTCCGCTTCGAAAGACAGGTAGCCGGAAGCGGCAGAGGACGATTCGTCCCCAAGACAGTGCACGATGCAGCCTACGAAGGTCTTTCAAGATCAGTGGACATGATGGAACAGGAATGCCTTGTAGATTCGATGCACATCCATGATTCCGATAGACAGAGGATCTACGAGAACCGCCTAATCGACGGCAACTGGCAGAAAGGACCTGCTGCAATGTCAACCCTGATTGCGGAAAGGACGCGAGAACAGACACCTGAAGAGCTCCAAAAGCTCTTGTCGAATCAGGAAGACCTCAACCATCTGGCCAAGCGCCGCGAAGGAGTTCAGGACAATGTCGTCTACACCCTGGGCTCCGAAACCAACGGTGACGGCAAAAGCTACAGCAGTGTCCATGACGTTGCCGCCGCCTTCAGGGATGCCAGACAGGAGGATCTGCCCTACATCAAGCGGACCGAACGGATGCCCAGTGGCAGAATGCAAACCTCAATGGTGGGTCAAACGACAGTCACCCGCAAGGATGGGCAACGGCACCACGGCAAGGACATCGTCGGTACAGACGGATTCCTGAAGTCGGCCTATACGGATGCCTGTGCCCATAAACAGCCCATACGGCTCCACAATCTCCCGAACCTGGAAAAGCGAAAGAACCAGCTCATGGATTCGCTTCAACAGTTCGAGAAAAAAGAGCGCGATCAGGCAGCAGAAGCCTTCGCCGGTCTGCGCCGGCCCGAAGTGATGAACCGGACCATGAAGGAGCTGCGGGCGCCTTACGCGCAGCAAAAGCACGATCAGGCGATGAGGATCGAGAAGAAGCTGGAAAGCCGCATTTCACAGGCCCAGAAAGCATTGAAACAGGGTGACGAACACCGACCCGGCGTCTTCTCGCTGCCCAGCACCCGACGTGCCTGGGAGGCGACTCAGGCAAATCGGAAGGAAAGAATCCATCAGTTGAAGAAGCGCCAGAACACCGTTCGGGAGATACGGACCGGCATAGGCGCATCTGCCCCACGCATCGAGGAGCTGGCCAACAGGAAGATGAGGGCCGAGAACCCGAAAATGGCTGCCAGACAGAACGCCATGACAAGAGCCTTCCGGGTCAAGCAGGTCAAGGCTCAACAACAGGCCAGAACGGAACGTCGGGAGCAGCGGTTGCAACAAGGACGAACGCGGCGCATGAAGATGTAGATATTGCAGTAATCCGATCATCCATTTTTCGAGGACCCCATCATGAAGAAGACCATTCTCGCCACTGCCCTCTCCAGCCTCATGCTGGCGGCCGTCCCGGTTCATGCTCATGAAGAGCCGTCCATGCCCGACGCCGGAGCAGAACCTGGCATCCAGTTCCTGGAAGGCGACCTTCGCACAGCCTGCGAAGTCATCCTCTGCCTGTCCAGCAGAAAGGGCCTGGGTGCCCGGGAATGCCGGCCGCCACTGAAGCGCTTCTTCAAGATCAAGTTCAAGCGTCCCTGGAAGACCACCAAGGCCCGCAAGAACTTCCTGAAGCTCTGCCCGATGACCAATGACGAGGGACAGCCAGCACAGCAGCAGGACCAGTTCCTGGACGAGCTGATGCAGACCGCCAACGAACAGGAACAGGACACCCGCTTCGATTCGCTGATGCAGCAGGCCGAGAAGGAAGGTGACGATTCAGCGTCGGGCTACGGAAGCACCGATACGCAGGCCCTGCTGAACAGCGCTCAAGCGGAAGTGGACGAACTGGGGCAGTACGAAATCGAACAGCAGACCTCCGACCAGGACATGCAGGCGTACCCGGACGGCTCCTCCCGGACATCCATGGGAACGTCCGCACAGGGGCAGTCGCACGCTACAGCATCATCCGACGCCTCGGGCACATCCAGGCCATCGGCCACCGGAGGCAGACGCCGTACCGGCAGCCACACCTCCGGCGGGTGGAAGCAGCAGCAGGCATCAGCGGGCACTCCAGCCAACACCGCAACCGACAGGCCGGAGCTTGACCGCAACGACAGCCTGAGCCCGACCCCGGACAAGCCATCCACCAAGCCGGTCCAGACCGGCACGTCGATGTGCCTCGACGCCAGGGAGATCGAGGCCAACCAGGGAGAAGGCGATGGCTACATCTCGGGGGTCAACTCCTCCTGGACATGGTCCCACGCAGGATGGGCAGGCTCGGCGAAACGTGGCTATGAGCATCAACCCGAATGGATAAAGAGCCAGTTCGGCTGGATGCGCGACGTACCGGACAGCAAGTGGACCCTGCTGATGCCCTGGTACGCCGCGGGCACCAAGTCCGGCAACAACAGCAGTTCGCAGGTCGAGATCGGCAACATGTCCGTTCAATACTACTCGGCAAGCAAGAAGCGCTGGATTCCGCTCGGCGCCAACATGAAGGCCTCTGGCGGCACCTATGCTTCCGGGAAAAGCGGGGCCGGCACGCCCGAAAAGGCGACCGGAAGCACGGTGTCCATCCCGTCCGGCCAGTTCGCACATGGCTGGTTCAACTTCGTGCAGATGCCGCCCAACGACGAAGTGCAGGCCATATCCGTCGCCGTCCAGGCCAGATCCAGGACCGGTTCCCCAGTACTGGTCTCTGCCGGTGCAGACTACTACCCGAACGACTGGCAGAAACGAAACGGCAATGCACCCCTGATGCCCGGCGTGGGCACTGGTGCCCCACGGCTTGTCGGCAATGACTGGTCCACCGTGTCATTCACCACGCTTTCCAACCAGACGCATGACGGCACCGGCATCTCCCCCGAGGAACTGCGCCGCAGCCGGCCACATTGCAACTGAAAGGCATGGAATGGTTCATTCCGACCCATGTCGAGTGCACACGCCTTCCAATCATCCGCAATCAATGGAACGCCCCCCCTCCAGGTCAACCACAGGCAACTCCGGAGACTGAAAAATGGAAAGAAATGATGGTGTCATCAGGCTGCTCAGGATCTTTCACTGGACGAACATGCTCGTCATCGGCATCTTCGTCGTCTGGGTTGCCGGAAGCTTCATTCACACCCTCGATCAGGGTATCGGCTACGCCATCTCCAACGCACTTGTTGCTGCCCTGATCTCCCTTTTCCTGGTTGCAGGGGCTCTCTGGCTCGTCAACCTGACGGTTGGAAACCTCATGAGATCTCTTGCCGTCAGAAAGCTGAAGGAGCAGTTCGGCAACTACCTGACTGCCGACTTCGAGCACACCTGGAAGCAGCCTCCGGGCATCTTCGCCATCAGTACCCGGAACAGCTTCATGATCGCCAGCTATCCAGAGACGGGTTACGTGCCGATCAGGCTGACCAAGGATGACATCCAGTCCATCAAGGTTGAACGGAACGTCGACCGCATCGAGACGAAAACGAAACATCGTGGCAACCTGTCCATGCACGGCGGAATGTTCGGCTACAACTTCGGCAGCTCATCCAGATCCATCAGCAAGGTGAAGGAAGCAGCCTTTCTCGAAATCCAGTACCTGACTGCCCAGGACGAGCCAGAAATCCTGGTCATCCCCTTTGGTGAGGACCGCATCACGGCAGAGAAGGCGCAGAGCATGTTGCAGAGGTTCTGAGGCCGCCGAAGCGCCTGTCTGGACGGCACGATGACCGAACGTCTGACTTTCGTGCCATCCAAAAAACATATAGCTCAACCGATTGAAGAAACGGGAAACACCATGACCGTCCCCAATTCGAGAAGGACACGCCTGGATATCGCATTCGGGATCGTGACCGACATCATTCAAGACTACGTCTACAGCCTTCGAATAGAAGAGCAAAGACCCGAGCGTAATGAGCCATACATCTCTGAAATCAAGAAGAAGATAGATGAGATGAATGAAGTACGCGACTCGCTATTGTCTCTCGACAAGGAAGTCATTGAACGGACCATCGAGAAGTATGAGCCCGTTCTCAAGGAACTCAATAAAGACCCCTTTCAGGAGGCCATGCAATTCGATATAGCATCGAACATCCTGGGGACAATCATTGGATGTCATGCCGTAAAGATTGCCCATGAGAGGAAGAAGCCAAACCCCGACAGGTCGCTGATTGCCGCTTCGGAAAAGGTGCAAGACGAAATGCGGAAACTCAGAAACTCATTGTACTTCAGCGATCAGAAAGAGGTCGAACGGGTGATCAAGGAATACGGGCCGCTATCACGTGAACTCTGGAGGCAGGGGGGCGGTATCTGACATGGAAGAACAGGGCGGCGAGCCGAAAGCCGAACGTATCTACCAGAAGTTCAGAAAACAGGGCCTGGAAAGCACATCTGCCCAGGAACATCCAAGGGCCATCCTGTTGGGTGGGCAGCCTGGATCGGGAAAGTCCTCCCTGTTGACAGCAATCGGAAAAGAGCTGGCAGATAAGGGCGGTGCGGTCGTCATTGATGCCGATACCGGCGCGACCACCTGCGCCGCCGCCGAAATCTACCTGCGCGGCCGCGTGCGTGATGTTGCCGAGCGCAAACTCACCATCCCGACCAGCGGCGCGGTGGAAATCGGCGTCTGGCTGACCGAAACCGTCGTCACCGAACTCGAAGACCCCACCCTGCGCGACCCCTGCGAAGGCACGCGCAACTACGACGAGCCGGGGGCGGCACGCCTGCGCGTCAGCGCCGTTTGGGGATTGTCCACCGACGGCGGCACCGGCAATTTTTACCGCGTGTACGAGGTCGAAGACGGCCACCTCAAAATCAAGACCGCGCCGCCTGACCTTTCTGGCTTCGCCGCCGCCCTCGCCCGTTACGACCGCGACAACAACGGTGGCCATTACGTCATCGACGGCCTGCGGCTGGTGTGGGTATCGGCGACCGACAGCGAAGAAACCTACTCGCTGCAAGAAGGCAAGGCGCACGTCTATGGCCATGAAATCGAGCTGGCCACCGCCTTGCGCCTGCGCTACCCGTTTGACCCCGACCTGCAACTCATCCAGTCCGAGCCGCACCAATACAACGGCGGCGCCACCGGCAAGATGCGGATCAATGTAGATCGCGCCCCGATCCACGACGCGCGCAAACTATCCATCCACCGCGAGAAAACCGAAACCGTACTGCACGGCAGCTATGCGGGCGTCGCCGATGCCCTGCCCGACCCGGCCGTCATTGAAATCGTCAAGGTGCAACAGGGCAGCACCACCTACAAACAGACCAAAGATTACAACTTGGTCGCCGGACAAATCGACTGGTCGCCCGCCGGCGCCGAACCCGCACCGGGCTCCAGTTACGAAGTGACCTATAAACACATCACCCAGATCACCCCCATTGATCCGGACGAGCGTGGTTTTACCGTAGAAGGTGCGGTCGAAGGCTCGCTGATATTGATCGACTACCAATGGCGTCTGCCGCGCACCGATACCCTCACCATCGACCGCAACGGCGCACTGACCCGCATCAAGGGGATGCCGCGCCGCTTTAACCCTAAAGCGACTCCCGCCGTGAGCGGGCAACTGGAGTTGGCGCAGTTACAGCACACTTGGTTTAAGGATGCGCCAACGGCGGTGAAAAACACCGCGATCGCGGCAGTCAGTATGGGCACCCTGCAAGACATGCGCGCCGACATCTTCGACCTGTACGACCACGTCGCCATCTTGCGTCTGCAAACCCGCGCCATAGCCACCGCCCCGG
>ERZ773043.791-NODE-791-length-18548-cov-9.635376_pt1 | contig 18548 bp, 28 predicted proteins | sample MGYA00580636_ERZ773043 | MGnify/ENA primary metagenome ERZ773043 (study PRJEB29015, sample SAMEA2737992) | human oral metagenome | biome: human oral; feature: human-associated habitat; material: dental | place: China | collected 2065 ...
AATCAAAAACATTATAAAATACCTCCTTTTATTTTCTTTAAACCGAAGTTACAAAATAAAAACGAATATAACAAAACTATAATAATTGCTAATATTTGAGGTTTAAAATAAAGTTTTATTATTTCTACATCTATTTTAGCACTTAAAACTACAAATGTCAACAAAATCGGAGGCGCAATACATATCCAACAAAAAATTTCCGTAATTAATGTTATTTCAAAATTTCCGCTACTCACTTTTTCTGTTAATGATAATAATATACTGATGAGACCAAAAAAAAGCAAAGTAATGCATTCGTTAAAATTATTGATTTTAAAAAGCAATGTCATCGTATTGAAAATTATCAAAACGCTTTTAAAGAAACCTATAAGAAAAACACTTGGCATATTTCTTTTTCTATGTTTCATTTTCTTTATAAACTCTTTTTCTTGTTGTTCTTTAAGTGCGCCTTTATCTTGTTTTATATCTCTTACCATTTTTCTCCTATTCTACAACTTTTTTAATATTTTAACAATCATTTCTCAAACCTACTCTTTAACTCCACCAATATCGTCAATGCTTTTATATTAATATTTTGCATACTTTTTCATTTCTTCTAGCACTTGTAATCCTAAATCACAATCTCTCGCAATTTCATAACTAACTTCTTGTTGATATTTCATCAGTTCGGCTGCAAATTCATTGGCTTCGTTCTCCAGTTCTGGACTGTAATTAAAAAAATTAATTTTCATAAGAAGTTTATTTTTTGAATTATGATAAAGTGCATGTCCCAATTCGTGACACAAGACAACCAATTGAGAATACTCATCTAATTTTTCGTTTATAACAATGTATTTTCTTCTTAATACTCTGCTAAAAAAACCTTTTACATCTTTGTAATAAACGTATTTAATCTCAATACGCAATCTTTCACACAATACATAAGGATTACTCGTATTGTATTTTTCTATCAAGTTCTTTACCCTAAGTTTCATATTTCTACGTTTTCTCATATAAAACCTCTATTTTCTTTTGTTTTTCATTTTAGCGTCAAAAAAAAGTTCTTGCAAAGTATCATGCAATCTTTTTTTGTCTTCATCACTCACACTAGCATCGTTAAAAAAATAAGCTGCACTATTCATAACTTCATCCAATTGGACTTTTTCTCGCCTGCTTAATTTGGCAACTCTTACATCTTCTCCTTCGTTTAATAATCCTGCCAATTTATACATTTCAACTAAATTAAGTCCTAATATTTCAGAAATACCTTTCAAGACTTCTGCTTTTATACTCTCTGTTATTCCGTTCTCGTAACGTGATAATGAAGATTCTGCATATTTTATCCCCTTTTGTTTCAGCAATTCAGATATTTTATCTCTAGCTATATTTTTTTGTAGTCTTGTATCTCTTATTATCTTTCTTAACTTTTCTTTATCTTCCATATTTGTTACTCCTAATCTACATTTTATAGTATATTATACCTTAAAAAATTGCATAGTTGCAACTTTTTTCAAAAAAATATCTTGCATTATTGCAAGTTATGTGATATAATTGTTTTGTAGATGAAAGAAAAGCAATAAACATCTATATTTTTTTCAAAACTAGCCTTGCATTGTTGCAAGAAAAACTATAAATGGGAGATGATAAAAATGACAGCTTTAGAAAAAGAAGTAAGAGGCATAATATTTGATTTACTTGATGATGAAGAACTAAAGATAAATGATAACGACGAAATTGAATACACCCAAGAATGGCTGAACAACTGGCTTATGAGCTGGATATTGGACGGCTACACAACTAAGGAAGTTATGAAAATTCGTGAATATTTTGAGAACTTTGAATATGAAGAACAAGTTGAAAAAAGTTATCAAGTTGGAGTAATAACATACGACAACGGACATCAGGAAGCAGAGTGGGAAGATGAAATTGTGGATGTAACTATAATAACTAAAAAAATAGCGTAGGAGGAATAATGAAATACACTTTATACAAAGATGATAAATTCATAATGCAAAGAAAACATTTTTATCCCATAAAAATGTATCTTATAAAATCTTTGGGAATAAAAAATATTTATATCCCACATAAAGACTTAATGGAAATGGCTAAAAAAATAATTATAAAATGGAGGTAGAAAGTGAGGAAAAACAATGAAGAAAAGAAGAACATTATCAGGAACAGGAATGATATCCGTATTTGCAACTTGCAGGGCAGGAAATATATTTGCAGCATTGGTTTTACTAACTATATCTGCTACTTGCCTGTATCTTGGCAAGGCATTCGATAGAGAAATATGGGAGTAGGTGGGAAAAATGAGAACGTTCGTGAAAATATTTAATGCTGATAAAGATACAGAAACATTGGAGAAAGAAATAAATGAATTTATCAAAGATAAGAAAGTTATAGACATAAAATACTCTATTTCATCTTATGCGCTCTGTGACGAATACTATTCAGGTGGAGGAACAGATTATAGTGTTCTCTTGATATATAAAATAAAGGGGTAGGAAAAATGGAGTTTGAAAAAATAACAACAGTCAACAAATAATTGACAGTTCAAGTGGCTGTCAACTGATAGTTGATAACCAGTGAGGAGGAATAAAAATGAATTTTGAATCAGTAACATTAGTAAACAGCAATAACGAGAAAGTAAAAAAAGAGAAAGAGGCTAAAAAATTAGTAAACAGAATTAAGAGATTATTTAAAAAGTAACTGATGTTTTACCAAGCCCATAAGCGATTGTGGGTTTGGATAAGATATTATCTTAGGACAATCACAAGTGTTAATTTAATCGTGCTATCTATTAACCTCTGCATACCAGTACACACAGTACACTGCTTGAGGTATGCAGAAAAAACTGGCAAATTCCTTTCTTAATTTTATTAATTTTATGTTTCTCAGATAGATAGCACAATTAAGTTAATACAAAAAATTTTTAGTTAGGAGGAATATGGATAACAAGAATAAATATGTCAAGAAAATAAAATGCAAGTTATTTAACGATAACTTTCAGAACTACAAAAAGTACCACATACCTAAAAAGGCACAGCTTGTAATTGCAGATATTCCATATAATTTGGGAAATAATGCCTTTGCAAGCAGTCCAGAATGGTATGTGGACGGAGACAACAAAAAAGGCGAAAGCAAAAAGGCAGGATCGAGTTTTTTCAAGACTGACATAAACTTCAATCTCGCTGAATACATGCATTTCTGCTCAAAGCTATTGATAAAAGAGCCGAAAGAAAAAGGAAAAGCTCCAGCAATGATAATATTCTGTGCATTCCAGCAAATCGACACGCTTGTGAAGTACGCCAAAAAGCACGGATTTAACAACTATTATCCGCTGGTGTTCATAAAACATGGCAGTTCACAAGTGCTAAAGGCTAATATGAAAATAGTTGGAGCAACAGAATACGCCTTAGTATTTTACAGGGATAAATTACCAAAATTCAACAACAACGGCAAAATGATTAAGAACTGGTTTGAATGGAAGCCTGATTCAAAATCGGAATATCCGAAAGTGCATCCGACACAAAAGCCAGTAAACTTATTAAAAACATTAATAAGAATATTTACAGATCCTGGAGACACTGTAATTGACCCAGTCGCTGGAAGCGGAAGCACATTAAGAGCGGCAAAAGAACTAAACAGAAATAGTTATGGATTTGAAGTGGAAAAAGAGTTTTACAAGAAAGCGACCGCTGAAATGCTAAAGGAAGATGAAGTAAAACAATTAAACTTATTTTAGGAGAGTGATTAAATTGAGCATAAGAGAACAGCTGGAAAAAGAAATGGATCAAGAAGGAATTAATGAAATCAAAGATAAAACAACAAAAGATGGAATTTTGCGACTTCTTAGAGAAAGCGGAGTTCCTGAAGAAAAATTAAATGAAGTTTATAACACTTTATTTGAAAAAGTTAAAAAGGAAAGAATTTTTCCAAAAAAAGAAATTGAAGAATGGTGCAAACAAATAAAAAAAGATATAGATGAAACTGGCAAGTTTACACCGTTATTCGATTATTTGTAAAGGAGAGGGTTAATATTTTGACAACGAAGAACGCAATCAAGTGGATAATTCTAATTGTAGCAACCGCTCTAATGCAGATTGAAGTAATTAGAGTTAAAGGGCATTGGATATTTGGCGGCAATGTGGTATTTCCATTTTTAATGGCTATATTGCTGTGGTACGTGCCAAACAGAATTACAGATTTTAAGGGTCTTGTAAAAGGGGAAAATTTTAAAGGAGAAAAACTATGTGGATAAAAATTAAAGACGATTTATATAATTTATTGAATTTTCACGCTATAAGAAAAGGTGATTTTGATATAATACTCAATCATTTTGACAGAGTTTTCAATATTCATTTTGATACACAGGATGAATGTGATAGAGAATTTGAGAGAATTGAAAAAATATTGCTGGAGGGAAAATAAATGCAATATAGGGAAATAAGTTATGCCAGCGAAAAAGAATGGTTAAATATAAGAAAAAAAGGAATTGGTGGAAGCGATGCAGGAGCAATAATGGGAAAAAATAAATATAGAAATATTATTGATGTCTGGAAAGACAAAACTGGAAGAGCAAAAAATAATTTCACAAGTCCTGCGGCTCAAAGAGGTAAAAACCTCGAAAAAAATATATTTGATTCCTACAAAGAAGACCATCCTGATAAAAAAATATTAGAAGTTAATAAAATGTATGTTCATTCAAAATATAACTTCATACGGGCTAATTTGGACGGAGAAATTGTTTATGAAGGTAAAAAAGGAATACTTGAAATAAAGACAACTACAATTAACAAATGGAACAAATATATCGAAGAATGGCAAAATAACATTCCTGAAAGCTATTTATATCAAATTTTACATTACTTTTTAGTAACTGGCTATGAATATGCCGTATTGGTTGCTGAAATAAAATTTGAATGTTTTAAAAGCGAAAATACAACACCGTTTGATCTAGATAAAAGATTACAGACAATTGTAATCAATAGAACTGATTGGGAAGATGAAATACAGGAACTTTTAAATAAAGAGATTGAATTTTGGGAATGTGTCAGAAACGATACAGAACCAAGAATGATAAAAACTTATGGAGGTTAACGAAATGACGGAAGAAAGAAAAAAAGAATTAAAAAATAAATACAAAAATAACGAGATTAAAATTTTGGAATTAAATGAGGAAGAAATACTTTTTTTATATGATGAGTGTAATGATTATAGAAGTTTTAACGAAGAAGAAATAGGAGATATAATTTCTTGGGTCGGAGAAAAAATTAGTTCAGAGGAAGTAGACAGAAGAAGATGGCACGAAGATTTGTTAATTGTAAAAAAAATTGGTGATAGATTTTTTGAGTTTGAATACGGTAGTGGACTTACTGAAGATATAGAAAATGATTATAGTTTTTCGGAAATGAGAGAAATATTTTTCAAAAATAAAGATGTAACCACATTGGTTAAACTGCCTAAAATGGAGTTTGTTTTTGACAGTGCAAAAATAACTCCGGCTAAAATTGATAAATCTATGATTGATTTTGAAAAAGCTGAAAAAGAAGTTGAAGAAATTGAAAAACTTTATGATGTAGTGTTTGATGATGTAGCTGCTGTAAAAAAATATAGAGAAGAAGTAGCGAGTAAAAAAGCAAATGCCGACAAATTCAAAAAAGATTTGATGGATTATTTAACGGCAGACACTAAAGAAATCAATCAAAAACTTATCAATTTAATTAAAAGAGTCGACGCAGTAAGAAAATACCTTTACGAAAAAGAAAAGGAAATGGACAATGCAAAAAGGGAAAAGATAAAATCTATCAAAGAGTTAGTTTTCAAAGACAAACCTGAGTACTTGATGTACTTGATAGATAATAAAAAATGGGAAAACAAAACTTTTAAGGAAACAAATATCGAAGCTGAAATACAGCAACAATATGATGAACTGATTAAAAAAGAAAACTTTATAAAACAAGAAATTGAAAAAGCAAATAAAGAAATTGAATTTAAAATATTATTTGAAAATGTAAAACATTTAATAAAAGAAGAGTATACAGTTATTTCAGAAGCTATCACAAATAAAATAAACGAAATTAAAGAAACTGAAGAAAATTTGAGAAAAAAAGTGGAAGAAAAAGCAGAAAAAGAGAAACAACAGGAAATTGAAGCCTTAAAGCAACAACAGGAACAAGAAAAGCAAGAAACAGTTGCTAAAGCTGTTAAAGAAAAAGAAGTTAAAGAAAATTCAAATGATAATTTTGAAAAAACAGACACATATATCTGTATAAAAGTAAACGGACTTACAAAAGAAGCAACTAACGATTTACTGAAAGTAATTAAAAAACACAACTTGAAATATATAAAGGAGATGAAATAAAATGGCAGGAACTTTAACAAATCCTAAAAAACAAACAAAAGGAACAGTGGGTACAACTACACTAAAATCATTGATAAACGACGAAAGAACAAAAAATAAATTCAAAGAATTACTAGGAAACAAGGCGGCTGGATTCTTAACTTCACTACTGAACACTACAAACGGAAATGCACAATTACAAGAAGCAGAGCCACAAAGCGTTTTGAAGGCTGGAGCAATAGCTGCAACATTAGATTTACCAATTGATCCAAACTTAGGTTTCGCCTATGTTGTGCCTTATAAAAGAAAATACAAGGATAATCACGGCAACTGGCAAGAAAAAAACGAAGCACAATTTCAATTGGGCTACAAAGGATTTATACAACTTGCAATTAGAACTGGACAATATAAAAAAATTAATGTTACAGAACTTCACGAAGGACAGTTTGAAAGCTATGATCCTATTACAGATGAGCTTAAATATAATCTTGATGGAAAAATAAGCGATGAAGTAACTCACTATATTGCATATTTTCAAACTACAAACGGATTCGAGAAATACAATGTAATGAGTAAGGAAGAAGTAAGAGAACATGCTAAGAAATTCAGTAAAACATTTCTTAAAAGTTCTTCAAGTTGGCAAACTAATTTTGACAGCATGGCAAAGAAAACTGTATTAAAATTATTGCTGAGTAAATTTGGAATTTTAAGCATTGAAATGCAGACAGCACAGAAAGTAGACCAGGCTGTTATAAAAGAAGTTGAACCAAACGGAAATGTGGAAGTCGAATATGTAGACAGTCCTGACAATGCAGACGATATTATTGAAGAAGAAACAGCAAATAACGATGCTCAAAGCGATGATGAAATCGTTGAGAATTTTAATTCAGAAGATTTATTTTAAAAAAAGCAAGGGTTAATTGAGGCACTTTTTGTAACAAACAGGAGGAGAACAAATGAGCAAATACAAGGTAGGATTTTATGCAAACAGCAATGCGAATGCTTTCTGTACAAATGCCAAAGTCATAGATTTAGTCGATGATTACGGCTATACAGAGAAAGAGGCGGAAGAAATAATAAATGATGAGAAAAAGCTGGAAGAAGAATTCGATACTTGGTTATGGAATACTATAGAAGCAGGCTTTCAAATTCTTGAAACAGAAGAGGAAGTTGAAGACTGGAAAAGGATGGATCAATGATAAAACACGCCGAAATTTACAAAATCAAAATCGAAAATGAAATAAGATTTATAGCAAAAGTTTTTATTGATAGAGAAGAAATGCAAGAAGAAAGTTTTAGCAGTCCAACTTTTGAAGAGACTGCTAAACACGTTTTGAAAGATTGTGTTATATCGAGTTATATTGATATGACGGAAATGGAGGGATAGTGATGACAGAATTAACAGAACCGCTTTATACAGTAAAAGAAACAGCTGAATTTTTTAAATGCAGTCCTGGAACAATTTATAAATTAAAAAATGAAGGCAAATTGGTTGCATTAAAATTCGGACATTTAAAAATAACGAGAGAATCAATTTTAAATTTGATTGGGGATGAAAACTTTGGCAAAAAACAAGAATATACGGAAAAGGGGTAAGAAGTATTACTATAAAGTTATGGTTACAGAAAAAGATGGCTCTCGTAAGCAACGAGAGTTTGCTGGCTCTGAAAGTTTAAAAGAAACTGAAAAAATGAGAATTGAAGCACAGGCAAAATATAACAAAAAACAATTTATTCCATCAAGCAATATGCTTTTATTTGATCTATTAGATTTATGGCAAAAAGAAACTTCTTATAACTTGAGAGAATCAACTATAATTAATCGACAAAAACGTATAAGACAACTAAAGAAATGGTTTAAAAACGAAAAAATAAGCAAGATGAGCAGATTCAAAATTCAAAAAACTTTTAACGAACTTTCAGAAACAGAATTAAAAAAATCGTATATTTCTAATCTATACGGTACTCTAAAACTTTCGTTTGAATATGCCATTAATATTTTAGAGATATTAGAAGATAATCCTTGTAACAGAATTGTAATTACAGGAAAAAAATCTAAAGATGAGCGGGCATATACTAAAGATGAATACATTACACTAAAAAAACACTTATTCAATAAAAGGAATAAAACTTATTATTACTTTTTTGTATTTGGAATAAAAACTGGTATGAGATGTGGCGAAATGTTGGCTTTAAAATGGAACGACATTGATTTTGAGAATCAAATAATCAAAATTACAAAAGGCTCATTTTTTAGAAAAAAAGAATTTGTTATCAGTGAGCCAAAAAACAAAAATAGTATAAGGGATATTTATGTAGACGATGAAGTTATAGAAATTTTGAATACATTAAAAAATATTCAGAATGAAAATAAGAGTACATACAAGCAGCACTACAATGATACTAATTTTATTTTCCAGTTGCCTAACGGAAATAATTTAGGCAAAGGATTCATTACAACATTTTACAAGAATATAAAAGAAATAGTAGAAATAAATGCCCCTATACACTCAATGAGACATACCCATATAACCTGGCTTATTGAAGATAATGCGAATCTGAAAAGTATACAATACAGAGTTGGACATAGTGATATAAAAACTACGCTTAATATTTATACTCACGTGACTAAGAAAATGAAAAAAGATGTGGCAGAAGCCACTAAAAAATTTTAAAAAAATTTGCCCTAAAAATTAAAAATTAGGGCAAATACTATGGCAAATATAAAATATAATTTTATAAAGTGCTTGTTTATAACTATTTTTTCTTAGTTTCTTGGAATTTTTCCCAGATTCCTGCTTTTGTTAAAATGCTTTTAACAGTTTCAGTTGGTTGAGCTCCATTTGATAAGTATTTTAAGATTTCTTCCTCTTTTAATACTACTTGTTTTCCCTCTTCAGCAAGCGGATTGAATGTTCCTAAATAAGCAACTGCTTTTCCATCTCTTTTTGATAAAGCTTCCATAGCCGCTATTCTATAAAAAGGAACTTTTTTTCTTCCTAATCTAGTTAATCTTAATTTTAACATTAAATTTTACCTCCATTTATTTAATAACTTGAAAATTTATTATTTTAAGTATAATATGATTATACTAAAATTTTTTTAAGTTGTCAAGTTTTTTTTCCTTACACTATATTTTTTTTAAAGTTGTTTTCATTATCTCATCGTTTATATCCTCTATTGTTCTTAATTTGTCGTCTTTAACGCAGGAAATTACATTCCATTTATATTTTACTGACAATTCTTTTGCTACTTCATAGGCATTTTTCAAGTAATTTTTATCTTTTTCGTGAATATCCTTCTCTTTTTCTCCAGTTATCTTATTCTCCCTGTTTTTCATAAGCTGCTGGCTAAATTCAAAAGGAATATCCAGGAAAAATACAACATCTGGCTCTGGTATCGCTATTTTTCCCCATTCCAAGTCTATTAGCCAGTTCAAATATATTTCACGTTCAGATTTATCCAAAATTTTTGGCACCTGATGAATCATGTTTGAAATTGTATACCTGTCGCTAATCACGATTCCCCCATCATTGTAAAACTCTTCCCAATCAGTCTTAAACGAGGCAAATCTGTCAACTGAATAAAGTACAGAAGCCGCATAAGCATTGACACTTTCGGCTGTTTTTCCAAATTCGCCTGCAAGATACATTTTTACAGGCTCAGAAGCTCTGCTTTCATAATTTGGAAAAGATATTTTTTTTACTTTTCCTTCCCCTTTTATTTCTTTTAATTTTTTATAAAGCAATTCTGCCTGTGTCTGTTTTCCACTTCCATCTGTGCCTTCTATAATTATCAATTTTCCCATTTTTATTTCCTTTATTTTTCAAAAATATAGCAGCCTTATTTAAAAGACTGCTAAAATTCTAAGCTGTATTTTTATTTTCTAATTTTACTTTTTAATCCAAGGCATAAGTTTTCTTAATTCAGCCCCAACTTTTTCTACATCATGATTTGCAAATTCTGCTCTCTTTTCTTTCAAGAACGGTTGTCCTGCTTTTGAGTCTGCTAAGAAGTCGTTTGCAAATTTACCTGATTGAATATCTGCTAATACTTGTTTCATAGCTTCTTTTGTTTCAGCAGTTATAATTTTTGGCCCTGTAATATAATCTCCGTATTCAGCAGTATTTGAAATTGAACTTCTCATTGTTGCTAGTCCACCTTCGTAAATTAAGTCTACGATAAGCTTCATTTCGTGTAAACATTCAAAATAAGCATTTACAGGATCATATCCAGCTTCTGTCAATACTTCAAATCCTACTTTCATAAGTTCTACTACTCCACCACATAATACAGCCTGTTCCCCAAATAAATCTGTTTCTGTTTCTTGTTTGAATGTAGTTTCAAGGATTCCTGATCTTCCTCCACCAATAGCTGATGCCCATGCTTTGGCAACTTCCATTGTGTCTCCTTTAGCATCTTGATAAACAGCTACTAGACAAGGTACTCCACTTCCTTCTTGGAAAGTTCTTCTTACCAAGTGTCCAGGACCTTTCGGTGCAACCATAAATACACTTATATCCTCTCTTGGAACAATTTTTCCAAAATGAATATTAAATCCGTGTCCAAATGCGATGTAAGTTCCTTCTTTCAAGTTTGGTGCAATATCAGATGCATATACATCAGCCTGAATTTCATCTGGAATCAAAATCATAACTATATCTGCACCTTTTACAGCATCTGCTGTTTCTTTTACTGTAAATCCAGCTTCAGTAGCTTCATCCCAAGATTTTGAACCTTTTCTAAGTCCAACAGTTACATCAAATCCACCTTCTCTTAAATTTAGAGAATGTGCATGCCCTTGCGAACCATACCCTAATACAGTAATTTTTTTACCTTCCAATTTACTCAAATCACAGTCAGCATCATAATAAACTGTTGTTCCTAAAATATTTCCTGCCATTTTTTATCCTCCTAAATTTTATATGTATATATTATACACTTTTTAAAAATTTTTGCAAATATTTCTTTTTAATGTAACTATATATTTTATATATTTTTGAATTTTATTTTTCTTTTTATATAAATCTTACTTAATATTCTTGCATAAACACAGATAATAAGATATAATAAACAAAAAAAAATCTAACTAGAGGAGACGATTTTTATGATAAAATCTATAAATAATATAACTTTAAGACATTTAAATGGTATTTATATTCAAAAAGACGAACTAAAAAAAATTGATAATAACAGCAATTTCTTTGATGAAAATAGAAATACATTGTCTGTTAGTGAATTTGCAACTATCGTAAAAAAATTTCAAGGATTTGGCTACACTTTTGAAAAAGACTTGGCTTATATAATCTCTAGATTGGATAGAGAATATGCAATTTTATTATGTGAAGAAGTATTGGAAAATATAAAAGAGTTTAAATCTGACAAAAATTATACCATTTTTTATAAAAATTTTCCAAATGAAGTGATAAATATGGAAACAGCCGATATTTATTTAAATCAGATTTTACACTACTGGTTTGGATATTTACCACATGAAAAAAATGAAAATCCTGAAAAAGAAGATTTAGGATCAGAACCAGCTGAATTATTTACACTTTCTCATTTAAAGTTTGCAGGAGATCAAGAAATTGAAACACTTTTTGTAAACTTACTTTCAAGTAATATTACACTTTCCCAGCAATATTTAGATGATGTTTGTTTTCTATCTGACGGATTTTCTGATGAAGAACTTGAAGAATATTGTGATAATATTCAAATGAAAGAAACTTTGACAACGCTTGCCAGTTATACTTTGAAACATAGAAATTTTTTGGCTGGAAATTTTAACACTGCAACTGATATTTTACGGTTAATTACGAAAATTTCAAATGATAAACTTAATGAAAATAATATTTTGAATACAAAACATATCCATTTTAAATATTTTAATCGAACCGAATTAAATTTAATTATGGAAAAATTAGATAGTATTTCAAATATTTTACCAGATATTAAAAGATACAGAAAAGTTTGGCATAAGTTTTTTATATTTTATGCGAAAAAAATTAATTTGAAAAAATATAAAAATGTTAGAAAAGCAGTTGATATGCTATTTGGAGAGTTTTCTTTTGAAACAGAAAAAGGATATTTTAATAAAATGAGCGTTAACATTCAAAATCTGAACAATGATGAATTGAAAATTTTTATTACCAAATTTTCAAAATACTCTGGAGATTATGTCAGAAATGTTTTATCCCTTTTAAATAATGCCAACGAAACTCAATATGAAATTATTACAAACGGATTAAAAAATTGTATGAAAGATGTAAATAATCGTATTCTTTTTCAACTTTATGATAGAATTTTGAATTTATTGGAAAAAGAAAATTTGAAAAATATTGTTAAAAAACAGGAAATAAGTGAAGAAAAAAGTAAAAATTTTTTTAACATTAGAAATATTTTTAGAAATGCCATTAATAAAGAAGAAAAATTAGAAAAAAAAGAAATTGAAAATAATCAAATTGAGAAAGAAAATGAAATTATTCCAAGAGTTGTAAATAGTAAAGGAATTTGGAGAAAATTAGATGAAACTGTATTTTTGAATGAAAATTTACTAAAATTTTTACTTGAAACTGTAAAAAATGGAATTTTGGAAAATTTAAAATTAAAAAATCCGCTAGAAAATATTTTCATTGATGAAAGCTATAAAAATATTACAGTTACAACAAGTGAAAAAGACAGTAATATTTCGCTTAAGCCGATGACAAGAGGATCAAGATTTTCATTTAATAATGATGCAGAAGTTTTAAGATTTTTTGTTGGCTGGAAAAACATTAAAGAAAAGAAAAATGAAGTGCGGGTTGATATTGATTTATCGGTTATTTGTTTTGATGAAAATTTCAAATTTTTGAAAACAGTCGCTTATTATAATCAAGTTGAACCTAATTTTGTATTTAGTGGGGATATTACAAATGCACCAAACGGAGCTTTGGAATTTATTGATGTTTATAATTTGGAAAAATTGAAAAATTCTGACACTCGTTATGTTCTTATGGAAATCCGTTCATATAATGGATTTTCTTTTGAAGAAATTGGAAGTGTGTATGCTGGAGTGCTTGAACTGACAAAGAAAGAGGCTATGAGTGACAAAAATCTTTATTCATCAGCAGTTACACAAGGTTTTCAAATTTTGTCAAATACAAGAACAACTAATACAATTTTGATTGATTTTGAAAAAAATGAATATATATGGATTGATATGAATATGCCTGTTTCTGAAAACTTTTCTTCCAATAATTATTTGAATCAAACAGATATTGCCCATTTGGAAGATGTACTTAAATATTTTGTGAATAAAAAATATGTTACAATGTATGAACTTTTACAATTAAATGCAATAGCCAGAGGAACACAGGTTTTTGAAAAAGAAAATGCAGATATTATTTTCGATAAAGTTGATAATAATAATCCGTTGCCTTTGAATGATATTTTAGCAAATTATATTTAAATAAAATAAAAGAAAAATAAACTATAAAATTTCATTTGATATTTAGTAAATTTTATGATATTATCAATACAAGATGTTATTGTCAAAAGGATGTTCCTACTTCTATCTATTTGGATCATTGTGGGTTCGACTCCCACTCTATGAACATTACATACAATAACATTCCGTCAAAAAGTTATTCCTACTTCTATCAATTTGGAAGGGTTCTGCCGATAGCCCATAAAATTATCGGCTCCTTTTGAATAACACATACGGAAAAAAAATTGCTGTCAATAAATTGTTCCTACTTCTAAAGGGGTTCGATTCCCCATTTTCTTTGGATGATTCAGAACAATACATACAGCAATTTTTTATTTAATATTTTTACTGAGCATTTACATAAGCATCTTTCACTTTACATGCCTTTACATCTCCCGAATTTAGAACAGCCCTAAATTCCCATTTTTTATTTTTATCAATCGAGTCAGTGCTATCCACAGCATCTCCGACTTTTGTTCCTTTTTTATCAAAGCAAGGGATTTCAATAGTAACATTTTCCTTTTTAGTTCCACTATTTGTTAAAACTCCTGTTACAATTGTTGTATTCCCATCATTTTCAACTTTCGCCTTAGAAAATTTATACTTAACGCCTTTTGCATTAATTTCTCCATCATTTCCGCCAATTATCCCACCGATAATATTTCCAGTAGTTTTAATTACCGCTCCTGTAACAGTTCCAGCCGCCTTAATTGTCCCTCCAGCAATACTTCCTGCCGCTCCAACAACTCCACAAGATGAAAGAACTAAAGCCGTTCCCATTATCATTATTATTTTTTTCATAATTTATAAATCCTTTCAATATTTTTTGCTTTAATACTTACAAATATTTACTTGCTTCTTTAATACTTAATTTTGCCATTTTTTCTTTATTTTCTTCAATAAAAGTTTTTACCCACTCAGGATTAGTCTTGCTATAATCTCTCAATGCCCAGCCTATCGCCTTATTAATAAAAAATTCAGCCTGCCCCAGATTATTCTTTAAAATCTTTTCCAGTAATTCAGTATTTGTTTTTTCTTTTCTCAGAAGCTGATGATCAATAGCAATTCTTCTAAGCCAAATATTTTCATCAAGGCTCCATTCCAGCAATATTTTATTCACATTTGAATCCTTTAATGCCAAAGCTCCTATTGTCATATCTAAATTGTCTATCGTATCCCACCACGATTTTTTCAAGATTAACTGTTTAAGATTTGGAATATCATCTATTGTCAACTTATCTTTCATATTCTTTAGGTAATCTGCTGCAATATACTGAAATTCCCTGTACTTATTTTCCCAGCATTTATTTACAAATTCCCAGTCGATTTTTTCTCCATTCTTGTATTCCTTGAAAAAATTTTTAAATATTTCCCGTCTTTCTGGTGTCTTGATTCCAATGTATTCAAATTTATTAAGCATATATTTTGACATTCTTTGAGCCTGTTCTTCATTTTTATGCTGAATCATTTCTTCATAAAGTTTATTAAAATCCATAAGTTTCCTCTTTTTTTATTTTATTAAAAACATTAATTTCTATTGATTACAAAATTCTAATTTCTTAAGCCGTTTTAATCTTGCTTAAAAATTTTTTTATTTTTTCTAATACTTCTTTTATTTTAAACTTTAATTTATTATGTTTTAAATATAGAATTTTTATAAATCTACAATTCCTTTTCATGTATTAATTTATGTTCTTTGCTATTTATATAATCTTTATGTTTATGATTATGCTTTTTCTCTGATATAAAATGACTATGCTCATGTTCATGCGTGATAATATGAGTATGTGTTTTTCCATCATGCGTATGAACAATTATGTGAGAATGACTATGACTGTGACGTTTAACCATTGTATCATATACAACAATTACGCTGCCGGTTATCATAAAAACAAGACCAATGAAATATACCAAAGTAAGTTTTTCTCCATTTACTATAAATGCTAAAAAAGTTCCTACAAACGGAGCTACAGCATAATATGCACTAGTTTTTGCAGCGCCTAAATCCCTCTGTGCCCTGATATACATAAAAATACTGAGTCCGTATGCCACAAATCCAAGTAGCAAAGCAGCTATTATATATTTGATTTCAGGAATTTTTTCTCCCAAAATAAGGGCGACTATAAATGAGCCGCTGCCAGAGAAAAAGCCTTTCAGCAAAACAATCTCATAAGTACTTTTATCTGAAATTTTTCTAGTGCAGTTATTTTCAAGTCCCCAACAGCAAGTTGCCAGTATAACAAACAATGAACCTAATGAAAACTTGAAACTTTCAGCCCCTTCAACTGAAAGAACTATACTTGACACTGTGATAAAGCCAATAGCAATCCATAACTTTGATGTTACTTTTTCCCTAAATATTAAAAGAGCAATAATTGTTGTTGCTACAATTTCAAAGTTACCAAGCAGTGAAGCATTTGAGGCTGAACCAATATTTATACCAATCATTAGAAATACAGGTGCCGCAATATCAAGGACAATCATTCCAATAGTATAAGGAAGATCGTCCTTATTCAACTTTTTATACTTTTCTTCGGCTTTCCTACGAAACAAGTACATAATACCTACACCCATTCCAGCTCCCAAATATAGAAAAGATGCCATCAATGTTGGAGGAATCTTATTTAAAAGCACTTTAGAAAATGGTGTATTAATTGCATAAAAAATAGCCGCAAGCAATGCTAAAATTACCGCCATAAATTTTCTGCTTTTATCCATATTTAATAAATCAACTCCTTTTAGATAAATCCTAAATTTATCTCACAATCAGCCAAGGTCTTTCATTTTCCCATACAATCTTTACATCCAAACCAAACATCTGAGAAAGCAATTTACCTGTTAAAATATCCTTTTTAAGCCCTTTTGCCAAAATCTTTCCGTCGTGAAGAAGTACCACATGAGTTACCGATGGCATAATTTCTTCAATCTGATGAGTTACGTAAATAAACGGTATTGCATTATCATTTTTGGAATTTTCCTCAAGCACTTTCAAAAAATACTCTCTCGAAGTTACATCAAGCCCTGAACAAGGCTCGTCCAGTATAAGCAAATCAGGCTCATTCATAAATGCTCTTGCAAGCAATGTCCGTCGCTGCTCTCCTTGTGACAAAGTGCCAAAGTAATTATTTTTTATATATGAAATCTTAAAATCCTCAATAATCTTATCAGCCTTTTCCCTGTCCTCATCCGTAACTTCATCATAAATCCCAATCGAATTAAACTTTCCAGAAATTACAATATCTTCCAGTTTTTCGCCATTTAATGTGCTTGAAAAATTATTTAATGTGGAACTTACAAAACCAACTCGATTTTTTATTTTTTTCCAAGAATAATTACCAAATTTATGCCCAAAAACTCTCACTTCTCCAGAAGTTGGAAAAATGTAGGCTGGTATCATTCCAAGAAGAGTTGATTTTCCAGAACCATTAAGCCCCAGAAGTACCCAATTCTCACCTTTATTTATGTGCCAGTCAATTCCTTTCAATATTTCTCTTCCATTACGCTTAAAAGTTACATTTTCATAGTGTAATATTTCTTCCATAAAAATATCCCTCGTTTTCTTTTTATAATTTATTTAGTCACATGAAATCTAAATTCTTTTCCTGGATTTTTTATAGCTTCTTCTTTAAATTTTTTTACATTCTCGGATTTTTCACTACGTTTTGTATTATCTTTTGGCTTATTATTTACCACTCCACTATAGTGAAATCTCCAATCAGGAATAATTATTTTATCTTTCAAATCAACACTATAAATAAGTTTTTCATATATAACTCCCGAAAAATCTTGTCTTTTTTGATTTGTTTCTTCAGAATAACCACTACAAATAGCTACTTCTTGTAAATTTTTCTTTTTCGTTTTATCATAAATAATAACTTTTTTATTCTTTATTAATGAAATTAAAGTTTCTCTAAAATCAATATCTTTAAGTTGTTTCTTATCAATTTTACTTCCTAAGTTACTTAATTTAGGAACTTTATTTCGAATATTTTCTTTATTATTGTTATATTCCTGTATCAAATCTGATTTGTCAACAAAAAATTTATAATTTTTCATTTCTATTTCCACTTTGTTACTTTCATTAATTTCTATATTTCTTAAATCGACTATTTCTTCAATTGTTATACCAACTTCAGTTATTTTACCATTTTGATACCAAATTCTTATTTCTTCTTCCTTTGCAATAATTTGAAAAGATAAAATTAATAATAAAAATAATAAAATTTTTTTCATAAATTTATATTTGTTCCTTTCTTTTTCTCATAATGTAAACTTTATTAAATTCTATTAGCAATCTCAGTTCCCATTTCATCAGTTCCAACTTTCTGCATACCATCTGTATAAATATCAGCCGTTCTAAATCCTGCTTCCAGTACTTCTTCCACAGCTTTTTCTATCGCATCAGCCTCTTTTTGAAGATTAAATGAATATCTTAACATCATTACTGCTGAAAGTATTGTTGCTATTGGGTTTGCAATATTTTTTCCAGCTATATCAGGTGCTGAACCGTGACTTGGCTCATAAAGTCCAACTTTTCCATCTCCAAGACTCGCTGATGGCAGCATTCCAAGTGATCCTGTAAGCATTGAAGCCTCATCTGACAAAATATCCCCAAACATATTTTCAGTCAAAATTACATCAAATTGTCTAGGATTGGCAATCAGCTGCATTGCTGCATTATCTACATACATGTGCGAAACTTCCACTTCTGGATAATCTTTTGAAATTTCCTCCACTACTTTTCTCCACAATTTTGAAG
>ERZ773043.793-NODE-793-length-18545-cov-12.614711_pt1 | contig 18545 bp, 15 predicted proteins | sample MGYA00580636_ERZ773043 | MGnify/ENA primary metagenome ERZ773043 (study PRJEB29015, sample SAMEA2737992) | human oral metagenome | biome: human oral; feature: human-associated habitat; material: dental | place: China | collected 2065 ...
GGAAGGAACGACGCCGGAACGGCGGATGCTGGCGCTGCTGGGTGGCGGGCTGGTGGTGACGCTGGGCTGGGCGCTGCTGCAGCTCCGGGGCCGCCCGGTGGTGGGAGTGAACGGGGCGGTGGCGGCCGATACACCGGCGCGCCGGCGGCCACCCTTTTTCGAGAACGTGATGCATGCGATGCTGCAGATCGTGGCGGTGGGCTCGGGGGCGCCGATTGGCCGGGAGGTGGCACCACGGGAACTGGGTGCACTGTTTGCCGGGCGGATCGTGGATGGTCTGCGACTGGATGACGAGATGCGGCGCCTGCTGGTGGCCTGCGGGGCGGCGGCCGGTCTGGCCGGGGTGTATCAGGTGCCGCTGGCCGGGACGGTGTTTGCGCTGGAAATTCTGCTGGCGCGTTTCTCGATACGGTATGGGGTGGTTGCGCTGACGGTGTCGGTGATTGCGACGCTGGTGGCCCGTGTGACGGTATCGACCGAGACCTTCTATGTGCTGGGCCAGATCAGTAGCTCAGCGGTGTCGGTGGGTTGGTGTGCGCTGATCGGGGTGCTGGTGGGGTTGCCGGCGGCAGCCTTCCGGCGGGCTGTGCAGCACGTGGAGAAGCACCGGGCGCAGAAATGGCAGGTGCTGTGGGCACTGCCGCTGGCACTGGCGCTGACGGGGGTAGTGGCGATCTGGCTGCCACAGGTGCTGGGCAACGGCCGCTCGGCGGCGCAGACGGCGTATGACGGCACGACGCTGCAGCTCTGTCTGGCCCTGCTGGCGGGCAAGACGGCGGTGGTGCTGCTCACCCTGCGCAGTGGCGCCTATGGGGGGACGCTGACGCCCGGCGTGGCCATTGGCGCACTGGCTGGTCTGGCTGCGGGCCAGGGGCTGCATCTGCTGCCGGTATGGGATGTGCTGCCCGGTGTGGCCGGCGAGGCTAGTGTACTGGCGGCGGCCGTAGCGGGGTCGGTGGGTTTTCTGGCGGTGTCGATGAATGCGCCGCTGACAGCCTTTGCGCTGGTGATGGGGTTCACCGGACAGCATCATGCGGCGGTGCTGCCGCTGCTGGCGGCGGTGGCTGGGGCGATGGGGGCGGCATCGCTGTGGTCACGGCAGGAACAGGGGATCACCAGTCGCCGGTCCACAGGGAGGGCTGCGCCCGCTCCTGCTCATGGGCCAGGAGCTGCTGCTTGCGTGACAGGCCGCCCCCGTAGCCGACCAGGGTGCCATTCTTGCCGATGACCCGATGACAGGGGATGATGATGGAGACGCGGTTGGCGCCATTGGCCGCCGCCACGGCACGGACGGCACGCGGGTTGGAGAGCATCCGGGCTTCGTGCTGGTAGCTGATGGTCTGGCCGTAGGGGATGTCGCGCAGTACCGCCCAGACGCCCTGCTGGAAGGGGGTGCCCGGCGTGAAGAGCGGCACGCTGAAGACGCGCCGGGCACCCTGGAAATATTCGGTGATTTCGTGCTCGGCCTGGCGGGTGCCCTCGTTCTGGCCGGGGAGGATGTCGGTGGACATCAGCCGGCAGAGGTCGTCACGCTCGCGCTGCAGGCGGGCCGTGTCGGTGAATTCGAGCAGGCTGACGCCCAGGGGGCCGGCGATGACTTCCATGCGCCCCAATGGCGTGTCGAAACAGTGACTCAGCAGGGGCTCGGCATCAGGGAAGCGGCGCCGGGATGAGGCAGGCAGGGGGTGCATGGTTTTCTCCATGGCCGGGGCAGAAAGCCTGTACAGACCGGCCGCCGCGGGACACGGTGGGGTGGTGTCATCCCCAGAACTGCAGGGCCGGACAGTGGGACGCAGCCCACGAAAACTGCAGGGTCGGACAGCAGGACACAGCCCACGAAAACGGCGTTGCCAGACAGGGGGCACACAGTGGGACAATACCGGAGTTTGTCATGAACCCATTCGTGCGTCATGAACGCATTCGCTCCCGCGCTGGCAGCGTTGCCCTGCATGGCAAGGTGACCAGCCTTTCCTGCGCACGGCGCCCTGGATGCCCCTGCAAAAGCCCTGCGGCACTTTGGCTTCCATGCCCGGGCCATCCTGGGCCCGAAGCGCTCGCAGACTTTTGCGGAGGTTCCCTTGCAGCAGGCGGCCGGGGACATCGAGCGAATGAGTCCATGACACGCGCTCATGTACCGTTCCGTACCTTCTGGAGACACCATGTCCATTTCGGATTCTTCGGCTTCGTCTGCTTCCACGGTTTCTTCTGCGTTCCCGCTTCCCGATGCCAGTCTTCCCGATGCGCAGGGCTATTTTGGCCGCTACGGCGGACAGCTGGTGCCGCCTGCGCTGAAGCAGGCGATGGATGACATCAACACGGCCTACGAGACGATCCGTCAGCAGGCCGACTTTCAGAATGAGCTGGCGACGCTGATGGCCGATTATGTGGGCCGGCCCAGTCCGGTTTTTCATGCACGGCGGCTGTCGCAGCAGCTGGGCGGGGCGCAGATTCACCTGAAACGGGAGGATCTGAACCATACGGGCGCGCACAAGATCAATCACTGCCTGGGCGAGGCGCTGCTGGCGAAGTTCATGGGCAAGACGCGGGTGATTGCCGAGACGGGTGCCGGCCAGCATGGGGTGGCGCTGGCCACGGCCTGTGCACTGGTGGGCATTCCCTGCGAGATCCACATGGGTCAGGTGGACATCGAAAAGGAACATCCGAATGTGACGAAGATGCGCATTCTGGGCGCGAAGCTGGTGCCGGTGACACGCGGGGCAGCCACGCTGAAAGAGGCGGTGGACAGTGCCTTCGAGGTGTATCTGACCAATCCGAAGGATTTCATCTACGCCATCGGGTCGGTGGTGGGGCCGCACCCGTTCCCGAAAATGGTGCGGGATTTTCAGGCGATCGTCGGCCGCGAGGCGCGCCAGCAGTTTCTGGACCGGCATGGCCGGCTGCCGGACCATGTGGCGGCCTGCGTGGGTGGGGGGTCGAACGCAATCGGCATGTTCACGGCCTTCCTGAACGATGCCGGGGTGCATCTGGTGGGCGTGGAGCCGGCCGGTGAAGGGCTGGACAGGCCGGGGCGGCATGCGGCAACACTAACCCGCGGCAAGCCGGGCGAGATTCACGGGATGGCCTGCTATGTACTGGAAAAGGCCGATGGCACGCCGGATGCGGTGCACAGCATTGCGTCGGGTCTGGACTATCCGGGCGTGGGGCCGCAGCACAGTTACCTGAAGGACATCGGGCGCGTGGAATACACGACGGCCAGCGATGACGAGACGCTGCAGGCGTTCCTGACGCTGTCGCGGGTGGAGGGCATCATTCCGGCACTGGAAAGTGCCCATGCGGTGGCCTGGGCGATGCGTGAGGCACCGAAGCTGCCGGCCAGCCAGCACATTCTGGTGAACCTGTCGGGCCGCGGCGACAAGGACGCGGATTACGTGGCGCAGCGGCTCGGGCTGTAGCGCGTGTCCTGAACCCGGGCGTCCCCGTAAAACGCGCCTGGGAGCGCAGGCCAAGACGACAGGAGCTGCCAGGGGCTGCCCATGGCGGGGATGCAGCGGCACGGGAAAGGCTGACCAGTGCAGGTACGGCCTGCACCCGGAACGAAGGGCAGCTCATCCCGTCATGTCTCGCGACGCCGGTGGCGCAATCCATCTCTAAGCAGGGCCAGCAACCAGTGAACAGGGTGCCCCCGGATGGCAGCCGGAAAGTGACGTTCAGTCCGCTGCCTGCCCGAGTTCCGGAACGGCAGCGAGCAGCTGCCGGGTGTAGTCATGCTGCGGGGCGTCGAGCACGGTGTCTGCAGCGCCCTGCTCCACCAGCCGGCCCTGCTGCATGACACCGATGTCGTCGCACATGAAGCGGATGACGGCAAGATCGTGGCTGATGAGCAGATAGGTCAGGCCGAATTCATCCTGCAGGTCACGCATGAGGTTGAGCACCTGCGCCTGGACGGAAACATCGAGGGCCGAGGTGGGTTCGTCGCAGATGATGAAATCGGGCTGGCTGATGAGGGCGCGTGCGATGGCAATGCGCTGGCGCTGGCCGCCGGAGAACTGGTGCGGGTATTTGCGGGCATCATCAGGCGACATGCGCACGCGGCGCAGCATGTCGGCGACGCGCGCTTCGGTCTCGGCCGGGTCATCGGTGATGCCCAGCGCGTGCAGGGGTTCGGCGATGAGGCGCGCCACCCGCCAGCGGGGGTTCAGGCTGGCGTAGGGGTCCTGGAAGATCATCTGGCAACGGCGGCGCAGGGCCTGCTGCCGGGCTGGGTCCAGCCGGGTGGCCCCCGGGCCGCTGCGGGTGATGCCGTCGAAGACGATGCGTCCCTGATCGGGCGCCAGCAGCCCGGCCACCATGCGGGCGACGGTGGACTTGCCGGAACCCGATTCACCGACCAGGCCAAAGGTTCGGCCCCGGGCAATGGTGAAGCTGACCTGATCGACGGCCTGCAGAATGCGGCGCGGCTCGCGGCTGAGGAGGCGCTGGAGCCAGCCGGCCGACAGGTCGAAGCGGCGGGAGAGCTGCTCGACCTGCAGCAGGACGGACGCAACGCCCGCACCAGCCGCCGTTGCCGGGGAGGCCTCGCTGTCCCCCTCCTTGTCATGTACATGCCCTTCGCCGGCTGCTGTACGCAAAGGGACAAGCGGAGCCCCCGCCTCCGGCACAGGCAGGCGGTACTGGCGATGACGGGCGCTGGGAATGGCGCCCATCAGGGCGCGGGTGTAAGGATGCGCGGGACGGTCGAGAATCTGGCGCACCGGGCCGGTCTCGATGACGCGCCCCTCGTACATGACCATCACGCGGTCGGCCGTTTCGGCAATGACGCCCATGTCGTGCGTGATCAGCAGCACCGACAGGCCACGCTGGTGACACAGGCGCCGCAGCAGCGCCATGATCTGCGCCTGGACGGACACATCCAGCGCGGTGGTGGGCTCGTCGGCGATGAGCAGTGCCGGATCGGCCGCCAGCGCCAGGGCAATGGCCACCCGCTGGCGCTGGCCGCCGGAGAGCTGGTGCGGGTACTGGGACAGACGCCAGTCGGGCTGCGGGATATCGACTTCGGCCAGCAGTTGCAGCGCCCGCTCGCGGGCCTGGGCGGTGGACAGCGGCAGGTGGGTGCGAATGGTTTCGGTGAGCTGCTGGCCGATGGTGAGTACCGGGTTCAGGCTGGTGAGCGGATTCTGAAACACCATGGCGATGCGGCGGCCGCGCAGGCGGCGCATGGCCTCGCCCCGCAGGGCGTCGATGCGCTCGCCGTTGAGGCTGATCCGGCCCTGGGCCACCCGTCCGGGCGGATCGATGAGGCCCATGACGGCCAGGCCGGTCAGGGACTTGCCGGCGCCGGATTCGCCGACCACGCCGAGAATTTCGCCGGGCGCCACGCAAAAGGACACCTGATGCAGGACCTGATGCGGCCCGCGGTGGGTGTCGAAGATCACGTCGAGCGCCTCGACCTGCAGCAGTGGAGGATCCTGCCGGGCAGGTGGGATCGTACGCGTGGCGGCATGGTGGTGGCAGCCCGTCTCATCCGGATCGGGGCGATGCGGGCGGGCGCGATGGGTGAAGGGGCTGCTCAGCATGTTCGTATCCTCATGGGCTCAGTGCCGGCGCGGGTCGAGGGCATCGCGCAGCCAGTCACCCACCAGATTGACGGAGAGCGCCAGTGCCAGCAGCATCAGCGCAGGAAAGAGCAGGATCCACCACTCGCCGGAGAACAGGAACCCCTGGCCGATGCGGATCAGCGTCCCCAGCGAGGGCTGCGTGGGCGGCAGGCCGACGCCCAGATAGGAAAGCGTGGATTCGGCAACGATGGCCAGCGCCAGGCTGATGGTGCCGATGACCAGCACCGGCGCCAGCACGTTGGGCAGGATGTGCTGGCACAGGATGACGGGAGAGGGCCGCCCCAGCAGGCGCGCGGCAGCCACGTAGTCCTTCTGTTTCTCGACCATGACGGCGCCCCGCACCGTGCGGGCGTACTGCACCCAGTCGGACAGGGCGATGGCGGCGATGATGACGTAGATGGCCATGTCGTCGCGGTAGCCCGCAGGCAGCGCGCCCCGCGCAATGCCGAAGATGAGCAGCGCCACCAGCAGGACGGGAAAGGTCAGCTGCACGTCGGCCAGGCGCATGATGAGCGCATCCACCCAGCCTCCCCGATAGCCGGCCAGCACGCCCAGACCGACACCGATGAGCATGGACAGCAGCACGGATACGCCCCCGACCAGCACCGACATGCGCAGGCCGTAGAGGATGGCCGAGAGCACGTCCCTGCCCTGATCGTCCGCCCCCAGCCAGTAGGTGCGACCGGAGATGCCCGCCTCGCCCGGACGGGTGAAGGCGTCGAGCAGGTCCAGCGCCGCCGGGTCGAACGGGTTCTGCGAAGCCAGCCACGGGGCCAGCACGGCCAGCAGCACGCAGGCTGTCAGCACCAGCAGGGCAAGCTGGGTCAGGCGGGAGGTGGCCAGACTGCGCAACAGCAGCGAGTCGGACTGGCGCCAGGGCATGCGCGTGCGGGCCGGGCGAGAGGGTGGGACAGGCAGGGAAGCGTCGGGCACGGTGCAACCTGTTTGGGAGTGGGTACAGCACTGCAGGGGGGGATTTCATCGCCGCCGCAGACGGGGATCGGCCCAGACGCAGAGCAGGTCCACGACCAGGTTGATGGTGACGTACAGCAGGCCGATCAGCAGCAGGTAGGCCGCGATGACGGGCACATCGACACCCTGGATCGAGCTGATGAACAGCAGGCCCAGCCCCGGCCACTGGAAGACGGTTTCGGTGACGATGGCAAAGGCGATCAGCGAGCCCAGCTGCAGGCCGATGATGGTGATGACGGGAATGAGCGTGTTGCGCAGTGCATGCCGCCCGTAGAGGGCGGCACGGGTGAGGCCCCGTGCGCGCGCAAAGCGGATGTGGTCGCGCCCCAGGACATCGAGCATTTCGGTACGCACCAACCGCATGATCAGCGTGAGCTTGAAAAACCCCAGGGTGATGGCCGGCAGGACCAGTGCCGACAGGCCCGAGCGGGTGAGCAGCCCGGTCTGCCAGCCACCCACGGGGGTGAGGGTGCCGCGCCCGAAGGCCGGCAGCCACTGCAGCTCGACGGAGAACAGGTAGATGAGCCCGATGCCGATCAGAAACGTGGGCAGCGAGACCCCCACCAGCGACACGCCCATGACGGCCCGCGCCGTCAGGGTGCCGTTGCGGATGGCCGTCAGCACGCCGAGGCCGATCCCGCCCACGATGGCGAACAGGGCCGCCGCCAGCGACAGCTCGACCGTGGCCGGCACGCGGGCCGCGATGACCGACAGCACGGGTTCGTGGAAGCGGTAGGACACACCGAACTGGCCCTGCAGAACCTGCTTCAGCCAGGCACCGTACTGGACCAGCACCGGCTGGTCGAACCCCAGCCGGGCCATCAGGGCCTCGCGCTCGGCCACGGAGGCATCGTCCCCCAGCAGGCTGACCGTGGGGTCGCCGAGGTAGCGAAAGACCAGAAAGGCCACCATCGAGACCACCAGCAGCACCAGAACCGACTGGCCCAGCCGGGCAAGGAGACGGGCGATCATGGCAGCAGGGCAAGGGCGACGCGTGTCATGGCTTCATTCATTGCCGCGTGGGTCCCTGGACGGTCACGAACTTGAAATACGTGATGTTGTTGGGGTGCAGGGGCACCTCGATGCCGCGGCGTGCGGCGGACGTGATCATCTGATCGTGCAGGGGGATGTAGAACCCCGCCTGTTTCGTGGCCTCCCAGATGCGCCCGATGGTGGCGTTGCGTTTGTTGCGGTCGGCCTCGGTGGACAGCGACTCGATCTGCGCGTCGATGCCGGCATTGCTGTAGCCGGTGATGTTCCAGGTGCCCAGACGGTTCTTGCCGCGGGTGTGGACCAGATAGTCGAACACGTAGGCGGAATCGTGGGTGGGCACACCCCAGCCATACAGATAGAAATCGCTTTCCCCTTTGGTCAGGACGGCATTGTGCAGGGCGAAGGGCCGGGCCTGCACGGTGACCTTGACGCCGATGCGCCCCAGAAAGCCCGCCACGGCGGTGGCAATGGCCTCGTCGTTGACGTAACGGTCATTGGGGGCGTCGAGCGTGAGGGTGAAACCCTGCGGGTAGCCCGCCTCGGCCAGCAGCTGGCGTGCACGGGCCGGATCGGCCTTCGGAAAAGCGGCCAGGGCCTCGGTATAGCCATTGACGAAGGGAGGCGCCAGAATGCCGGTCGGGCTGGACAGCCCCCGCATGACGGCCTTCCTGATGGCATCGCGGTCGATGGCCAGCGCCAGCGCCTCACGCACCCGGGCATCGGCCAGCGGGTTGCGGTCCTTCACGGACGAATGGCGCAGCACCTTCGAACCGACATCCAGCCCCAGGAAGATGGTGCGATTCTCCAGGCCGCTCTTCACCATGAGGTGCTCATCGGCCTTCAGGCGGGCTACGTCCTGGGCCGGCACGTCCTGCAGGAAATCGACCTCACCCGACAGCAGTGCCGCCACCCGTGTGGCCGCCGACTTGATCGGCACATACTGCAGCTCGGTCACGTCCAGCGGAAACTGGCCCTTGCCCCAGTAGGCGGGATACGCCTTCAGCACGGTGCGGGCATCGGCCTCGCGGGAGGCCAGCGTGTAGGGGCCGGTGCCGTTGACGTGGCGGGTGGCGTAGTTTTCGGCGCTGGCCGCCGTGTCCTGCGGCACTTCCGCATGATGGGCCTTCGTCCAGGCCTCGCTCATGATGAAGAGGTTGGTGAGGTTGTCCGGCAGGATCAGATCCGGGCCATGGGTGCGGATGTGGACCGTGAGCGGATCGACGGCCACCACCTCCTCGACGGAGGACAGCAGCGACTTCATCTGCGAACTGGGGGCCTGGGCCCGTTTGAGCGAGAACACCACATCGGCCGCGGTGAGCGGGGTGCCATCGTGGAATTTCACGTCGGGGCGCAGTTTGAATTCCCAGACGGCGGGGTCATCGGTCTGCTTCCAGTGGGTGGCAATGGCCCCCTGCAGCGAGTTGTCGGCCAGCCGGATGAGCAGCGGCTCGTACATCTGGTGCAGCAGGTTGAAGTTCAGGCCCACGTTGACGGCATGCGGGTCGAGCGTGGCGGGGTCGGCCGAGCGGGCCCAGCGGACGGTGGCTGCCTGGGGAGCCGCCAGCGGCAGCAGCGTGGCGGACAGCAGGGAGGCAGCAAGCAGTTTCTTGATCATGTCGGTCCTTGTCATGAGGGACCGAACATGGTGGCGCGTGCAGCAGGACAGGGAGCGAAGATGAACCTGCATGCCCGTCCCGCCCGTAAGGCTGCCATCCCCGGCTGCCCCATGGCAGCCAGCCCATGTCCGGACGCCCTCGAATGAACAGCAACGGCGGCTGTTCTTCAGGAACCGAAAGGATGACGGATTTCCGCCGGCCCCAACAGGGGCAGACCCGGGCATCGGTGCGCATCGATATGCGGTTTTTGCATATGAAACACGGCCCTGCCCGCCCGGTGTGCGCCATGGACGGGTCCGCGCCTGTGCACCGGCCCACAGGGTGGACGTGATGGCGCATGGCCGGTGACAGGGAGCCCCTGGCACAGCTCGCGGACAGACCTCCCGTGAACCAGCGGTTCGCGGCTCATCCCGTCATGTCTCGCGGCACGGGGGCGGAGGGATGACTAGCTCGCGGTTGACCGGCGGCCGCTGACGGCGACCACCACCCGATCACAGAAAGGTGAACACCTCGCCCTGCGGCAGGCGGGATTTGGGGGCGGTGGCGTTGAGATCGCCGTCGGCGTGGTAACCCAGGGTGACGATCGCCAGGCTGCGCAGCCCCTGGGCAGGCAGGTTCAGATCCTCATCCAGCGCAGCCTCATTGAAGCCTTCGATAGGGGTGGCATCGACACCGGCACTGGCCGCCGCCAGCAGAAAGAAGCCCAGTGCCAGATAGACCTGACGTGCCGTCCATTCGGGCCCGTCATGGCGGGTCTCCTGATGCAGACGCACGTATTCATTGATGACGGCCGTACGCTGGGCCCTCGCTTCGGGAGACGCAAAGCGGCCAGCATCAGCCTCGTGCGCGAGCACATTGTCCAGATGGGCATCCGGCAGGTGCGTGCGGGCGCAGAAGACCACCACATGGGAGGCGGCCCTGGTCTTGTCGGCGTTGTAGGGGTTCCGGGGCTCCATGCAGCGAGCGATGCGCTCACGCGCTTCGGCACTTTCGGCGACGAAGAAGTGCCATGGCTGCGAATTGACGGACGATGGCGACAGGCGCAGCACCTCGAGCAGGTCGGCCACCACCGCGGGCGGAACCTTGCGTGCAGGATCGTAGAGCTTGGTAGCGTAGCGCTGGCGGGCAGCATCGAGGATGTGCATGATAGGGAACTCCGTAAAAGACAGGGACACGGGCCAGGGACTGCGGTCACGATCACAGTCACGGCAGCCGGAGCGCTGACCGGCGTCAGGCACAGGCGTCCGCGGCCCGGACAGGGATCGGCGCCAGCAGCCAGTACCGGCACCAGCACCAGCACCAGCACCGGCCACCAGCCGCCAGCCGCCAGCCGCCAGCCGCCAGCCGCCAGCCAAAAAGCATACCGGGCAACCGCGGGATGATCATCAAGTCTACCGGAGCAGGCAAAACCCCCGCCCCACAAGAAAAGAATCTCCCACCCGCAAGCAGCCACCTTTCGCCCACGAGAAAGCGGGCGCCACACGCCTGAACGGGCCTCACGTCCCGGAACGCTGGCCTCCTCACCAGCCCCCCCTTTGACCAGAACAGAGCGCCCCTTTGCAATGACCCAGCGAAACCTTCCCGGAGCAGCCCCCCTGCACCGGACGGCAAGGGCCATCCGTACGCCATGGACGACACAAATGACTTTCAACACAGATACAAAGCAGGCTCAGATATTGACTTTTCCAAAAACAGTTCTGTTTGCACAACACATATGCAGGCACGGCCGATCATGACGCCATCCTGATGCCATCCAGCCGGCATTGGCGGTGAAATTCGTTCATTGGGTGAAATGGCACGCTGCAGCCCCCTCTTCCGGCCGGGGCGCACAATGCACCACAGTCAGGCAAAAGAGGCGAAAACGGCCGTGCAACCTGTTGGCAGACAGCCTACAAACCTACCCAAACAGAGATACATCTCGTATTTTTATAGCAACTTTCTTTTGCAACTCGTTAAATTTAACCATTTTTATAGATTTACAGCGCCTGACAGGCCTCCATCACGCCAAAACAGGGGGCGATTGGGTCTACATTCTGGGTCGTGGCTGTTTGCGCAACGATTTTTCACCTCTTCCTCAACCCGCTTCTCCCGCATTGCGACGCTCCGGCCCCGTGCTGCCTCGCTTTTTTTGCCCATGAACGTAACCAAGGGTAATTTGGAACACCATTGCAGGGACACCACGCCCACCGGCCAGGCCGCCAGTCCCAACCGCTGGAAAGGTACCGGAGCCCTGATGCCCGGCCCGGCAGCCCCCATGGAACCGTCTCGGCTGAACACCTGGCTGCATACGCAGATCCGGCGTTGCCAGCCGGTTGCCTTCGCCTGCCTGGTCGCCCTGCTCTGCCAGAGCAGCCCGGCGGAAGCACAGCCTTCCGTTCACTGTCGACATGCCTTGCGATCACTGCACATGAGCCTGCACGCCGGAACATGATTTCCGTTGATCGGACCGGGAGATTTCCCGCCGGTGAAATGACCTGCAGGCCGATGCTGCGTCATACCGCTTCGATTCATCTGCTTCCCTTGTTCTCTTCTGACACCTTCAACGCCATGAAAAAGCCATCCTTCAACCCGTCGCCGCTCGCTCTTGGTCTGTTTGCCGCTCTGGTCATCGCCGCACCGGCGCAGGCCCAGGTCTGCGCCACGCCAGCCCGCATGATTGCCGACCAGGGCCAGGGCGATGCCTATCTGGCCGGCATCAACCCATCGTGGACGTGGTCCCATGCGGGTTATTCCGTCAGCTCGCTGGGAGGCTACGACCACTGGCCGTCGTGGGAGAAGGCCCGTCTGCCGCAGTTCCGCTACGTGAAGGGCGCCTGGGAGCGGCTGATGCCGTGGTTCGTGATCTCGGGGCCGAGCGGCAGCCGGACGCCTGCCCACATCGAGATGGGCCAGATGTCCGTGTACTACTTCTCGCGCAACATGCAGCGCTGGGTGCTGCTGGCCAAGGACATGCGCCCGGACATCGGCACCTGCACGGCCGACACGGCGCTCACTGACTGCCACATGACCAGCTCGCCCTCCGCCACGGCCTACTCACCCAATCCGCTGCACGGCTGGTACAGCTTCGTGAAGGTGCCGCAGGATGCCCAGGCGCTGTCGGTGAGCGTGCAGGCCCGCGTGGTCAGCGGCGGCCGTGCGCTGATGACCGTGGGCGCCGACTACTATCCGCCGGCGGGCGTGAGCACCCGAGGCGTGGCCCTGTCGGCGGCCGGCAACTCGGCACCGCGCTATCTGCAGAATGGCTGGACCACCGTGACGATGACGACACTGGCCGAACAGGTGACCGACCGTGGCACGGGAATCAGCCAGTCGCTGCTGCAACGCAATTCTCCGCAGTGCAGCAACCCGCAGAGCTGAGCGGGATACGGTTACGGGGCCACCCGCAGGTGGCCTGATGCCCCCCCTCCAGCCTGGCCCCCTCTGGCTGGATGCATCCTTTCAGCCTGACACCTCCCGCCGCCCCGGCGCTTCCCGATACAAAAGGGGTGGACACGGCATCACGCCCGTCCGCCCCTTTTCATGAAGCCCCTGCCTGCGCATCAGTGCGAGCGCATGCGTAAACCGGCATCAGCACGCGCGCGTGCATGAACCCGGAAGCGGAGAATCAGCCCCCGTTTGCCAGCCCGCTCTCGACCAGCTCGGCGGCGCGCAGCACGGCACGGGCCTTCATCTCGGTTTCCTGCCATTCCTTCTCGGGCACAGAATCGAAGACGACGCCGGCGGCGGCCTGCACGTTGAGCACGCCATCCTTCAGCACCCCGGTGCGGATGGCAATGGCCACATCCATCTCGCCGGAATAGCTGAGGTAGCCGCAGGCGCCGCCATAGATGCCGCGCTTGACCGGCTCCAGCTCCTCGATCAGCTCCATGGCCCGCACCTTCGGCGCTCCGGTGAGCGTGCCCGCCGGGAAGGTGGCCCGCAGCACGTCGATGGCGTCCATCTCCCGCTCCAGCTCGCCCTGCACGTTGGACACGATGTGGATGACGTGCGAGTACTTCTCGATGGCCATCTGTTCGGTGACCTTGACGGTCCCGACCTTCGCCAGCCGGCCGATGTCATTGCGGGCCAGATCGATGAGCATCAGGTGCTCGGCCCGCTCTTTCGGGTCGGCCAGCAGGTCGGCTGCGGCGGCGGCATCCTCGGCCTCGGTGAGACCACGCTTGCGGGTACCGGCAATGGGGCGCAGGGTGACGATGGGCTCGGGCTTGCGCTCCTGGCGCACGAGGATTTCGGGGGACGAGCCGGCCACCTGGAAATCGCCGAAGTCGTAGTAATACATGTACGGCGACGGATTGATCGAACGCAGCGCCCGGTACAGCGACAGGGCCGAGTGCTGGAACGGCTTGCGCAGCAGCTGCCCGATCTGCACCTGCATCAGGTCACCGGCCATGATGTGCTCGCGGGCCCGGGCGGCGGTGGCCAGATAGTCTTCCTTCGCAAAGGGACGCTCGATGGGGGTGTGGACATCAGGACGCCCCCCCTGCCCCATCACCAGATCGTCGGCAGGCACGGCGCTGCGCATGCGCAGCCGCAGGGTGTCGAGCCGTTCGCGCGCACGACTCCAGGCTTCGGGCTCGGCCGGGTTGGCGTAGACGATCAGATAGATCATGCCGCTGAGGTTGTCGACGATGGCCAGCTCGTCCACCACCAGCATCAGCAGGTCAGGCACACCGATGGGATCGGGCTTTTCGGTGTTGCCCACCTTCGGCTCGATGAAGTGCACCACGTCGTAGCCGAAATAGCCGGCCAGCCCGCCACAGAAGCGCGGCAGGCCGGGCAGCAGGTGGACCTTCGTGCGCTTCTGGTACTGCTGGATGAAGTCCAGCGGGTCACCCTCGGTGGTTTCGATGACCTGCCCGTCACGCAGCACCTCGATATGGGCGCCCTTGGCCCGGATGGCGGTGCGTGCCGGCAGGCCGATGAACGAATAGCGGCCAAAGCGCTCGCCGCCCACCACGGATTCGAGCAGGAAGGAGTTGCGCCGACTTTCGGTGCCGGTGAGCTTCAGGTAGAGGCCCAGCGGCGTGTCGAAGTCTGCCAGCGTCTGCAGCATCACGGGAATGCGGTTGTAGCCCTGGGTCGCCAGGGCCTTGAATTCGAGTTCGGTCATGTATGGTCTCCTTGAAGGGCCACCCAGTCCGCCAGCTGGTCGATGGTCTGGATGACGGCATCGGCATCCACCGAATCCAGCGGCCGGCCCTCGTTGTAGCCGTAGGGCAGGATGACCACCGGCATGCCGGCGGCACGGGCTGCCTGGGTGTCGTTGAGGGAATCGCCCACCATCAGCACGTCGGCCGGTGTCAGCGTCAGGCGGCGGCAGGCTTCGAGCAGCTGGCCGGGATCGGGTTTGCGCACCGGCAGCGAATCTCCCCCGATGGAAAAGGCAAAGAACGGCGCCAGCCCGAACTGCACCAGCAGCGGTTCGATATAGGCAAAGGGCTTGTTGGTGACCACCGCCATCGGCAGACCCTGCGCCTGCAGCTTCTGCAGCCCCTCCAGCACACCGGGATAGAGGCGCGCCGCCTGGCCATTGACCCGGTGATAGTTGGCGTGGAAGCGCTCGCGCGCCGCGTCGAAGGCCGGCGTGCCGATGGCAGCGGGCGCCCCGGCCGCCGCCAGCATGCGTTCGATCAGCCGGTCGGCCCCCTTTCCCACATACGTGGCCACCTCCTCCAGAGGGCGGGGGGCATGCCCCAGATCGGTCAGCATGGCGTTGGCCGCCGCCGCCAGATCGGGGATGGTGTCGAGCAGGGTGCCGTCGAGATCGAAGCAGAGCGCCCGGACCAGGGCCAGACGGGCCTGCAGGGCAGGCGGGAGAGAAGCATTCATGTTGAACAGACAGAAATACGCCGGGGCAGCCAGTCAACCCCGTCCACGCACAGGCAGGGAGAGCGACATGTCAGCGCTGGCCCGGAAAGAACCGAAGGCGAGGCATGCCCGCCGGAGCACGGAAAGGCACGGGATCCTCAGAAAAGCGTGGTGAGCCTCTGAAACAGTCTGCGCGCGCCTTGTGCCCCTGCACCGGGAAGCCAGAGACATCCTGCCGACATTCTCAGACTCCCGCCAGCGCCTCACGGAAGCGCTTCAGGATGCCATGGTACCCCCCATCCGCATCGGGCGCGCCGAACACGGCGGAGCCGGCCACGAAGGTGTCGGCCCCGGCCCGGGCGATGTCGGCGATGTTGTCGACCTTGACGCCGCCATCGACCTCCAGCCAGATCTCGCGGCCGCTGCGTGCCCTCTCGGCATCGATGCGGCGCCGGGCCTCGCGCAGCTTGTCGAGCGTGGACGGGATGAACGACTGACCACCAAAACCCGGGTTGACCGACATCAGCAGCACAATGTCGATCTGGTGCAGGGTGTGATCCAGCCAGGTGAGCGGCGTGGCCGGGTTGAACACCAGCCCCGCCTTGCAGCCCTTCGACCTGATGAGCTGCAGCGTGCGGTCCACATGCTGGCTGGCCTCGGGGTGGAAGGTGATGAGATCGGCCCCTGCATCGGCAAAGGCGGCCGCCAGATCGTCGACCGGCGAGACCATCAGATGCACGTCGATGGGCATGCGGATGTGCGGACGCAGCGCCTTGCACACCATCGGCCCCACGGTGAGGTTGGGCACATAGTGGTTGTCCATCACGTCGAAATGCAGAATGTCCGCGCCGGCGGCCTCGATGGCCTGCACTTCCTCTTTCAGCCGGCCGAAGTCTGCCGACAGCATGCTGGGTGCGATCCGGAAAGTCATGTGTGTGCCCTGCCTCATGGCATCAGTTGAATGGATAGAATCCGATTGTATTGAATGCAGGAGCTGCCCATGAGTACGGAAAACCGTTATGCGATGGACATCACCGTCGAGACCCAGTACGTGGAAGAACACTCCGAGCCCATGGCCGGGGTCTTTTCCTTTTCCTATACGATCACCATCACCAACCGCGGTACCGTGGGCACCCAGCTGATCAGCCGTCACTGGATCATCGAGGACGACACCGGCGAGCGGCGCGAGGTGAAGGGGCTGGGCGTGGTGGGCCAGCAGCCGCTGCTGCGTCCGGGCGAGAGCTTCCGCTACACCAGCGGCAGCCAGCTGCCCACGCCGGGCGGTTCGATGCAGGGCAGCTATTTCTTCGTGGCCGAGGACGGCGCACGCTTCGACGCCGAGATCCCGCCGTTTCCGCTGAACATGGCGCGCACGCTGCACTGACAGGCCTTTCCTCCTTCCTTTCCCTGCCGTACCGACATGCCCTTCAAGAAGCTCCTGCTGGCCTCGCTCGTGATCCTGGCCGCCTGCGGCACCGCCCCGAAGAAAACCGGCCCGGGCGCCCCGCTGACCCCGCGCGACATTCCGGCCAGCCAGCTGCCCGGACTGGACACCGATGACCTGCAGGGCCTGTCGGATGCCATCCAGCGCCAGTGCGCGCTGCCCCGTCCGCCGGGCAAGTGGCCGCTGCTGTGTGGTGAATTCCGCCTGCTGGGCAGGGACGATGGCGCTCTGCGCCAGTGGATCGGCGAGCGCTTCATCGCCCGCGAGCTGCAGGACAGCAGCCTGCCCGACGGCCTGCTGACCGGCTATTACGAACCTCTGCTGACCGGCAGCCGCTTTCAGGAACGCCCCGGACAGACCCCGCTGCGTGCGCTGCCCGGCGACCTGCTGACCATCGACCTTTCCGCCGTGGCCCCGCAGCTCAAGGGAATGCGCCTGCGTGGCCGGCTGAACGGGCAGAAGGTAGTGCCCTATGCAGACCGCCGCGAGATCGAGACCCGCGAGGGGCGCGATGGCGTGGGCGCCCTGCAGCCGGTGATCGCCTGGGCGGACGACCCGGTGGACGCCTTCTTTCTGGAAATCCAGGGCTCGGGCCGCGTGCAGCTGCGCGATGGTTCGCTGATCCGCCTCGGCTATGCCGACCAGAACGGCCACCCCTATCAGGCCATCGGCCGCACACTGGTCAGGCGCGGCGCACTGAAGAAGGAAGAAGTGACGGGCCCCGCCATCCAGCAGTGGCTGCGCGAGCACCCGGCCCAGGCCCGCGAGGTGATGCAGACCAATCCGGGGGTGGTGTTCTTCCGTGAACTGCCGGTGGATCCGGCCGATCCGGAAGCCGGCCCCGTGGGTGCACTGGGTGTACCGCTGACCCCGGAACGTTCACTGGCCGTGGACCGCAGCCGGATTCCGCTGGGTTCGGCCGTGTTCATCCAGAGCACGCACCCGGTGAGCCAGCAGCCGATGAGCCGGATGATGCTGGCACAGGACACCGGCGGCGCCATCAAGGGCAGCCGCCGGGCCGATTTCTTCTGGGGCTTCGGTCACGAAGCCGGGGTCAATGCCGGTCTGCTGAAGGCGCCGGTGCGGATGTGGGTGCTGGTGCCGCGGTGACAGTCACGGGAACAGAGGGGATATTATCATCAGAATAAGGTGCCCCCTCATCCACCTCTTTTTTATCCTGATTTTTATTACCATACTCAGCCAACCACCAAGAATTATAGACAAGACTCAAAGCCAGCCACCAAACATAAACCGCATATACAGAAGTAAAGTCCTCGTCATTTAACAAGCCATGGGAAACTTGATTGCGCAAATTAACCCCATAAGGCGACCCAAAGAGCGCCCTAAACTCAAACAGCAAGCTCTCGTCAAATAGCTCCCTCGCCTTTTCATGCTGAAGAAGATTACTCAAACCAATTTCAAACTCCACCCCGTTGCTGTCACGATTTATAGTGCTCTCCCCCGCCAGTTTAAGCCTCCATCTAACCATATTTTCGAACTGAGGAAGCAACAGATGAACAGCCGATACAAAATCTCGATCGTACCCAAAATACAAAGCCCGACCAAAAACACGCGCCCTCCCAAAAGGAACAAACGGAGACCCCTCCGCAAGACGAATGAAATCATATTCAAGCAACCTATGCTCCAGAGCCAAGACATCCAACGCGGGTATCAATAAACCCAGAACAGAAACGCTTATTCTCCTCAAATACTCCTCAATAGAAATCCATTCAATAGCATCCGGACCAGAACAAGAACTACCATCCAAACTTGCCCCAGAGATTTTTCCAACAGTTCGCCCTCCTTCTTTAATAATTCTATCGAACATCATACTAATACTTGGGTATTTTAGCTGATTACCAGCCCTCTCCTTCATCTTTTTCAAATCAGGCTTCTCTATCATGTGGCAAAACACCAAAAAAGCCTCTTCGAACGATTTACCGGCCACACCACCCCTGGCCGAACCCACAAGCTCGGATAAATCACAATAACCGACTCGAACATCTGCCATATCCGTTACAAGCCTTGTGATTCCCCACATCTTTGATCACATGGACATTCCCAGAACGATGTCATCAAGCCGGCGCATCCCCTTCCAGATAACCTCGTTCCCCGGTGGCCTGTCATTCTTTCTGG
>ERZ773043.795-NODE-795-length-18481-cov-2.742809_pt1 | contig 18481 bp, 16 predicted proteins | sample MGYA00580636_ERZ773043 | MGnify/ENA primary metagenome ERZ773043 (study PRJEB29015, sample SAMEA2737992) | human oral metagenome | biome: human oral; feature: human-associated habitat; material: dental | place: China | collected 2065 ...
CAAGGCGGTAAATTTAATCTCATGCCGCTGCCGCTGCGCCCCGCCATCTCAAAGCTGCTTGAAGTAAGCCCCGCCGCGCCCATATCCTGGATGCCCACGACGTAATCGGTTTTAAAAAGCTCCAAGCACGCCTCCATCAGCAGCTTTTCGGCGAACGGATCGCCCACCTGCACGGTCGGGCGCAGAGATTTGTTTGCGTCATTAAAGCTATCGCTCGCCATCACGGCTCCTCCGAGCCCGTCGCGCCCGGTTTTGGAGCCTACGTAGATCACGCTATTGCCCGCGCCTTCGGCCCTGCCGTAGAAAATTTCATCCTTTTTAACGATACCCAGAGCAAAGGCATTAACTAAAATGTTGCCGTCAAAGCTCTTATCAAAGCTCGTCTCGCCGCCTATCGTAGGGATACCCATGCAGTTGCCGTAGTGCGCGATACCTGCGACTGCTCCTTTTAGCAGATAGCGCTGCTTGCGCGCATTTTCGCTTCTTCCTCGCACCTCGCCGAAACGAAGCGAGTTCATATTGGCTTCGACGCGCGCGCCCATCGTAAAGATATCGCGCAGTATCCCGCCCACGCCTGTCGCAGCGCCCTGAAAAGGCTCGATGAAGCTAGGGTGGTTGTGGCTTTCCATCTTAAAAACTGCAGCCATGCCGCCGCCGATGTCGATGACGCCTGCGTTTTCGCCGGGACCCTGGATAACCCAAGGCGCCTTGGTCGGAAAGCCGCTTAAGTATTTTTTGCTCGATTTGTAGCTGCAGTGCTCGCTCCACATCGCGCTAAAAATCCCAAGCTCGAGCAGATTCGGCTCGCGACCTAAAATTTTTAAAATTTTTTCATATTCTTCGTCTGAAATTTTATGTGCCGCTATCGTTTTTTTATCCATTTTTTCGCCCTTTTCGCCGTTAAATTTAGGTCGCAATGATAGCTAAAATTTTCTATCATTTCGATTAATCTTCGCCCTTTTTAAGATACTTCTCGTAAAGTTTCGCCTCTTTTAAAAACGCGTAAAATGCGTTAATATTTGCTGTGATAAATCCCTTGCGCCCGTCAAAAAGCGATCTGCGCAAAATGTATGATTTAAAAAACGCAAACGGATAGATCAGCAAAAGCTTCGCAAGGCTCGGCTTTTTGCCCTTCTCAAAATCCCCCTGCGCGCGCAGCGTGGAGTAGTTGTTGTTTTTCATAACGAGCTCGGCGATCGGCTTTTCGCTAAAGTGATTAATGCAAAATTTGCTCTTTTTCACCGCGCCTTTTATGATCGAAATTTGCGCGTGCACCCCCATATTTTTATACTCGCCGCACTCTTTGCGAAAGAAGCGGATGTGGGTGTTTTTATGCACGAGATCGGAGCATCTGCGCCCTAGCGAGTATTCATGAAATTTAATATCCAGCGCCGAGTAATCGCTCTGGCTCATAAACTCCTCTATCTCGCCCTTTAGCTCAGGACTTACCTCCTCGTCGCCGTCGAGATTTAGCACCCATTCGTTGCTACATAGCGAAAACGCGTAGTTTTTCTGCACCCCCTCGCCCTGCCAGTCGTGGTGGTAAATTTTATCGGTAAATTTACGCGCGATTTGCAGCGTGGCATCGGTGCTGCCGCTATCGACAATTATGATCTCGGCAAAATCCGCCACGCTACGCAGCATACGCTCGATATGGCGCTCCTCATTCATCACTATCGCATAAACGGACGCTTTAATCATAGTTTGTTCCTTATCCTCGTAAATTTCAGCCAAAAATCAAAAAACCCCTCCGTGCCCAAAATGCCGATACGCTTTACGGCGTATTTGTCGTCGCCCGCCTCGTAAAGTCCGCGCTTGACGACTACCGCGCCTTTAAAATTTGATCTGGCGATATTTAAAATTTCGTCGTTAAGCTTACCGTACGGGTAGGCAAACACCTCGCAAGGCTGCCCGCAAATGCTTGCTACGCGAGCTTTGGACGTGATGATCTCATCTGCTGCGAGCTGCGGATCGCTCGCGTAGGTAAGGTCTAAATTTACGTGGTGCATCGTATGCGCGCCAAACTCCACCAGCCCGCTTGCTTGCATTTTTAAAATTTGCTCCTCGCTTAGCATCCGCGCAAGATGAGCGGTGTTAGCGCGCTCCCAGTCGTTTTGCACGGCGTCCGGCACCAAAAATATGCTCGCTTTAAAATCGTATTTTTTTAAAATTTCAAAGGCGTTGGTAAAGTTATTTTCAAACCCGTCGTCGAAGGTGATGCAAACCGCCTTTTTAGGCAACCGCTCTAGCGCGATAAGCTCGCTAAGCTTAAAGCTTTTAAAGCCGTTTTTCGCAAGCCACGCGATCTGTCTTTCAAAATCCGCAGGTCTTAGCCGCCATTTGTCGAATTTATCGCCCTTGTGCTCCTCTACGCTATGATACATCAGCACCCGCGCCTTATGCCAACCCTGCGGGATCCGCCACCAGTTATACCGCAGCGAAACGCCCACCGCGGCGGCAAAGATCAGAAACGCCGCAAAATAAATCATCTGAATTTCTCTCCGTTTTTATAGACGAACTCGCACCACTCGTAAGGCTCGCTGTAAAAATCGCCCCGATCGTTTTTATCTTTTTTGCTTAACACGCCGTGACGTTCGCCGCCGCCCTCACTGCATTTTTCATCAGAAATTTCACCGCAAGCATCTGCGCCGAAGCTCTCTTCAAAAATCGTCTCAAGCATAAATTTTGCCACTCGGGCGGCGTTTGCGATCTTTAGCGTCTTGGCTCTGCCGCGCCGCGCTATATTTACGTATTCGCCGCTAGCAAGAAGGCGTTTGATCTTTGAAAAACAATCCGTAGGACCGTCAAAATAAACTATCTCCGAGCCGTCCTCATAAAGCCGCTCAAACCCCGCGATCTTGGGGCTAAAAGTGCAGACGCCGCATCCTAAAAACTGCGCCATGCGGTCGCTCGCGCCGAGCAATTTACGAGCACTCGCACACTCAAGCTCGTCGTCGCGATTAAAATTTATCGCGATCTTCGCAGCCGCGATCTCGCGATGAAATTTATCGCCGAATACGACAGGCGCGCCGAGGCTCGCAAAAATTTTAAGCCTAAGCCCTTCTTTTTCACAAAAATCGCGCAGCAAAAGCGCAAATTTATACCTCACGTCCTCTTGATAATCGCGCGCTATGTAGATCACATCAGTCGTTTTAGCAGCGTCTAGGCACTTATCAAACGCCGCGTCGGAGATGTTTGGGAAAAAGGCGAATTTTGCGCCGTATCTCGCCGAAAGATCGCGCAGCTTCAGCGCATTCGCCCAAAAAAACACGTCGATGAAGCTTAGCTTTTCAAAAAATTCCCGTTTTTCTTGCAGATGATCGACGTACCAGATCGCGATTTTGATCTTAGGAAGTGCCAATTTTATCGCCCGCAGCGCGCTAAGACCGATCTTTTCGCCCTTGCCGATTAAAAGCAGATCGGCGCCGATGTTTTCGCAGATACGCACGAGCTTGGCGTTCATCTTCTCTAGCCCGCTGTTTTTCAGCCCGCAAAAGCGTAGGCTCCGCTCCCAATCGCGGTAGCTAAAATCATAAACGAAGTGCCCGCCGCGGATGAGCCCGTGGCTGATCTTGCGCTCCATGCCGTAGAAAAAACTGCCGTCGTCGTATTCGTTGAAAATGCCGCAATGCACGATCTTTAGGCTTCGCATAACAGCTCCTCGTAGTAATTTTTAAGCGAGCTAATATAATTTTGCAGCGTCAAAGTTTGCTTAAGACCGGCATGTTTTTGCGCGAAAGCCCGGGCGTATTTGCCGTAAGTGCGGTAAATTTCATCGATTTTAGCGCCCAGAGCCGCCGCCTCGCATAAAAACTCCTCGCTTAAAATTTCCGAAATTCCGCCCACGCGGGTAGATATCAGCACGGGCGAATAAAAAATACCTTCGATCAAAATCACCGGAAAGCCCTCCTTGCGCGAGCTGATGACGTGCAGGTGCGACGTGCTCAGAGCTGCCGCAACGTCGTCGCAAAAGCCGCACAGCCGCACGCGGTCCTGTAATTTTAGCGAATCGATTAAATTTTGTAAATTTTGCCTCTCGCCGCCCTGACCGTAAATTTTAAGCTCGAAATCGAATTTCAGCTCGCTTGCGGCGCGGATCAAAAGATCAAAACCCTTGATCTTATCGAGCCTACCGACCGCGACGATGCTAAATTTAAAATTTTCCGCCGCCGCGTTTGCGCCCTGTCGCGATACGAATACGCTACTAGTCTTATTTTGCGATGCGTCCGCATCGAAAGCCCTATCTTGCGATACACTCGCCCCATCAGGCGTATCTTGCGATGCAAATACAGTGCCAGTCATATTTTGCGACGTATTCGCAGCGCCAGCCGAGTCGCTGCGCGCGTCCTTTGTTTCCTTGAGCGCTTCGTTTGCGGCACCCTCCAAGTCCTTGCAGCGCGCGAGAATTTCATGATTTTCAAACTCCCGCCGCGGCTCTATGCCGAAATATATCACCTTCGCGGCGTGATTTATCGTGGTTGCGACCTTGCGCGAGGCTGCGATGACGTTTCGCACGCGATCAAAAACGGGCGCCTTGCGGTCGTTGTGTTTGGTCGCGACAAGCTTAAGGCTTAGAAATTTTTCGACCACGAAGCCGATCTGTGCGGCTTTGGCGCCGTGCGAATGTAAAATTTCAAATCCGCCCGAGCGTAAAAACCGATAAATTTCAGCGAACAAAAACGGATTGTAGCGCTTGTCGCGGCTTTTGTACTCATAAATTTGCACGCGCGCATCCAAGCGCTGTAAAAACTCGCATCGCGCGGGCACGATGAGCGCCGCCTGTTCGCTCTTGCAAAGCTCATTTAGCGAGTCGATCACGATCTTTTCGACGCCGCCGTAAAATCTGGAGCAGCAAAGATAGGCGATTTTCATCTATTTCTGCCCTTCTTCATCTTCAAAATGAAGCTAAAAAGCCCCTGCCTGCCGCTAACCATGATGCGCGGAATTTCAAAATTTGAGTAGTGAGGGCGCAACACGTCGTTTTGCGTCGTGACGGCGCAGCTAAAGCCCGCCTCGCGCGCGCAGCGCACGCTAATCTCGTCGTAAAAGCCGAACGGATAGGCAAAGGCGCTGCAAGAAATCTCAAATTTCGCCTCTATTTCGCGCTTTGATTCGCTCATCTGGCGCAGCTGCTCTACCGCGTCTAAGCTAGGCAAGTTTGCGTGATCGAGCGTATGTGAGCCGATCTCGATGAGCCCGCTTTGCAAAAGCTCGCGAACCTCCTCGTCGCTTAGCATCTCCTCGCGATTTAGCTCGTCGCTTGATTTTTTCAGATCCTTATCGGTCGCCCAATCCCCGTCAAAGCGCCTGTTTACGATGAAAATCGTCGCCTTAAAGCCGTACTTTTGCAAAAGAGGCAGGGCACCCGTAAGATTATCGCGATACCCGTCGTCGAAAGTAATACAAACCGCCTTTGCAGGCTTGCTACCCAAGCTTGCAAGCTCGCTTAAAGTGTAGCTAGTAAAGCCATTTCGCTTCAGCCACGCAAGCTGTTTTTCAAACGCGGCGAGGCTTACGCGCAAGCGGTTAAATTTAGAGGCACGCTTTGGCAGATGCTCGCGTATCATATGATACATCAGCACGCGCGGATACTCGTAGGGCAGGTCCTTTGCCCACCACGCAAAGCGTAGGCTAAACCACGCAAAAAGCGCCGCAAAAGCCAAAACTGCCGCGTAGATCATCGCTCAATCCTCATGCGATAAGCCAAAAAACTCAAAATCGTAGCCAGACTTAGCGCTTCTTTCGACAGATACGCGCCGTGATCGAACTGACAGTCTATCAAAAGATAGATCAGAAGCGTAAGAACCCCAAACTGCCTACTTTGAATGCACTCCTTAAAAATGCTAAATAAGATCGCGCCGTAAAAGAAGAGGCCGAGCGCGCCGCTATAAAGTAAAATTTCTAAAAATAGATTGTGCGGTGCGTTGTATTCAGGATGCTCAAGGACCGGGGAGCCCGGCAAATTTATATATGAGCCCAGCCCATAGCCTAAGATAGGCTTTTCTTGCGCCATCTCTAAAATATAGCTCCAAATCACGGTTCTGCCCGAGGAGTTGCCGCTAAATAGCGCTGCTAGCCTTTGCTCAAACGACGGCGAAAGTGCGAGTAAAACGGCAAAAAGCGCGATGAAACCTACCGTGAAAAGCAGGTATTTTTTGTTTAGGCTCTTTAAATTTAGCGCGCCGTAAAACACAAGCGCGCAAAACGCGCCGACCCACGCCGCTCTGGAAAATGAAAAGATCATAAAAAATGCAAATAAAAATAGAGTTGCAAATTTAAGCGCCAAAGGCCGCCGTATCGCCACCGCGCTAAGGCAGAGCCCAAAGCCCATAAAAAGCCCTAAAATATTGCGGTTCGAAAGCGCTCCGCTAAGACCTCCGCGAACAGAGTCACTTGAAAAGACGATTGCGTCGCTGCTACTTACAAACTGATAGATCGCGCTCGCCGATAAAATTCCAAGCCCCACGAACAAAAAAGCAAAAACGGCGTTTTGATCAAAAAATTTAAGCTTGTAAAAATAGCAAAGCGCCAAAAATATTGTGCCGTATCGAAGCACGAAAAATAGCGTGCTCTGCCATGCTTTTTTTGAGATAACAGCCTCGTTTAGGAGGTTTGAGATCGCTAGCGTCGCCACTAAACAGACGAAGCAGATCGCGATAAATCGCGTTTTTTTCAAAATTTCGCTTAGAATTTCGTAGTTTTTAAAATATAATAGATGCGCCAAAAAGAGTAAATTTAGCGCCGCAAAGGAGATCTGATAGACTGCGTTTTTAAAAAACAGCGACGCGCACCAAAGAAGCAGCAGCGTTAAAAATGTGATCCTCCAGCCGCTAAGTGCGCCGTTTTCGTAAAAAAATTTTTTCATATTAAACTCTCATAAACCTTTATCGTTTTTTCTACCATTTGCTCTAGGCTGAAGTTTTGCGAAACGTAGCCGTAGCCGTCAAATTTCAGCTCGCGTGCGGGGGCAAACAGCCCCGCCAGCGCCTGCGCGTCGCCCACGTCAAAAAAATAACCGTTTTCGCCCTCTCTTACGATATCCAGCGCGCCGCCGTGACGGGTCGCGATCACGGGGCAGTTTAGCGCGATCGCCTCAGCCATCGAGCGCCCGAAGCTCTCGGGCTTGCTTGAAGCACTTACCATGACCGATGAGAGCGAGTAAATTTCGGCTACCTTGCTCTGCGAGCCCGTAAAAATTACGCGCTCGTCTAGTCCAAGCCCCTCTACGAGCGATTTTAGCTCGGAAAAATACTCGTCGCGATCCGCTCTCACACCGCCTACGATCAAAATTTTGAGATTTTGTTCGCTTGCCAAAGCCGCGGCGCGGATCAGGGTTTTGTAATCCTTAATCTGCGTGATGCGCCCAACGCCCGAGACGATGAAATCATCCTGCGCGAGGTGGAATTTTTCGCGAAATTCCGCGATAAAGCGCTCGTCTAAATTTTTGGGGTTAAATTTTACCAGATCGATGCCGCGCGGAATGATCGTGATCTTGGCTGCGTCTACGCCGTAGCTTCGCACCACGTGATCGCGCGTATAGCCGCTAGGGCAGATGATCGCGTCCGCATCCGTCATGATTTTGCTGTAGAAATTTACGGAATTTATCCCATGCACGGTGCTTACGATCTTTGCACGCGGGCGGGCAAATTTAACCAGCCATGCCGGCACGCGGGAGCGGACATGCACGATATCAGGAGCGATCCTGCTTAAAATTTTACGCAGCTTTAAAACGCGCGCCGCAACGCTTAGGATACTTTTGGAGCAAACGTCGAGCCGTACGTGCACGCCGCCCTCGTTTTCTATCTCGGGCGCCAATTTGCCGCCGTTACTGATAACGAAATTTTCGATGCCGCGCCGCGCAAACTCCCTATTTAGCTCGACTACGCCGCGCTCGACGCCGCCTTCGTTCAGCTCGGGCAGGATTTGCACGACCCTCATATTTTTATCTCCCTCACAAACGCCTTAAGATCGTACTTCGCAGTCTTTTTTAGCGCTTCATCGTAGCGCCTAGCATGCCCAGTAGAAACGAGAGCGCTTATAAAATCGTCAAATTTATTATGAGCGTCTTTGCGTTTTAAACTCAAAATGGCTACGTTCGCGCTCCCGTTAGATACGGCCTCGCTTATCATCGAGACGCTGTCCTCGCTGATAAAGACCCACTCGCACTGCGCCAAAAAATCGCCGATCGGATTTATGGGCTCGCGGCTATAAATCACGCTGTAATCCCAGCTGAGCTTTTCTAGCGCACTCTCGGTAGCCCGCGGCGTGCGCGGAGAGGTCGTTAGCGCAAACTCGCAGTCCGCAAACTGCGCCCTTACGGTCTCTATCTGCTTTAAAATTTCATCCCCCATCTCAAAGCAGGAATTCGGCCCGCCGATGATAAATCCTACCGCCTTGCGCTGCGGCCGGTACAGCCCCTGCGGGCGCGAAAAGCTAAGCGAGACGGGCGAAATTTTAAGATTTGCGCGCGGCTTTGGGCGATCATGCGCGCCTGCGATGATGACGCTAAAATCCTTGCGGTAGCCCTTCGGATACATTAGCGCTATACTCGGCTTTGCGTATCTGCGCGCGTAAAATTTCAGCGCGTAATAGCTCGTAGAGCCCGCTCCTACGAACAGATCAAAATCTGCGAAATTTAAATTGCGATCCGCCGCGGCGTCTAAATTTGCGCTATCTGATACGGCGTCTGAATTAGTGCCATTCGGCGCGGCATCTAAATTTATGCTATCTGATGCAGCGGGGCTGTTTAAAGAGGTATTATTTAAATTTGATCCGTTTTTATGGTCCGCCGCCGTGTCGCCCCCACCGAGATCGCACTTAAAAATTTTAAAATAAAGCCCGAAAAAATCAAGCGCGTAGGAGCAGAGTTTAAGAAGCTTGTTTGCGTAAGCGATCCTACAAAGGCAAAACTCAAGCGCTTTTAGCTCGCAAAATGCGATGCTTTGGTTCTCGTGCCCCTTGCGGCCGTCGCTTAAGATGAGCGCTTTTCGATACGGATTTTTAGCGGCGGGCGGATTTGCAGCGGAGTTTTCGCTGTTTAAATTTAGAGGTCCGCCGCCTGCGTGCCACGCGTAATCTGAGGCGCCCGATCTTAAATTTTTATCACTAAAGCTTTCACGGCGTAAAATGCAAGAGGGACAGCCGCAAATCGATATGAAATTTTTGAGGTCCAAATTTTTGCCTGCTCGCGCGACGGCGATCGCCATAGAGCTTTCGCGATTTAAAATTTTACCTTCTCGCGCGGCACCGTATAAATTTACGGCGCTTTGCTCTTTTGCAAAAAGGCGCGAGCTCTGCGGCGCGGATAAATTTCTCACGATGCCCCGTCTGCTCTCGCCTCTTGAAATTTGCCGCGCCATCAGTCCATCTTCCATCGTTTGTGTATCCAAAACCACTGCTGCGGCGCGGTTCGCACGACCTCTTCGAAAATGTCGTTGCACTTTTGCGTGATAAACAGCTCGGCTTCGTCCTTATTTAGCCCTTCAGGTAGCGGCGGGAAATCCTTGATCACGATCTCGTAGCGATCATCCTCTCCGCGGCGCGCAAAAATTGGTATCAGCACGGGGCGAAATTTCAAATAAAGCGACGCGATAGTCTTCGTGGTGTAGCACTGTCGTCCAAAAAAGGTCGTAATCAGGCTGTTTTTAGGGCCCGGCTTTTGATCGGGCAGAATGCCTACGTTGCGCCCCTGCTTTAGCGCCTGCACGAGCCTGCGCATCGCATCATCCTTGTAGATAAGATCGTTGCCGTAGCGCTCGCGAAACGGCGCCACTAGCCGCTCTTCGATCAGCTCGTTATCACTGCGACGCCCGACTACCGAGACGGGAAAGCCATTGGCGCCGAAAAAATTAGCTAGAATTTCCCAATTTCCAAAATGTGCGGTAAAAAATAAAATCCCGTGCGGATTATCACCTTTTAGCTTTCGGACGCGCTCTAGCGCCTGCTCGCCGTTTGAAATCAGATCATCAAATTTTAGTCTGCCGTTGTAAAATAAAAGCGTGTCGGTAAGCGTCCTAGCGATACTGCGAAAATTCTCGATCGCAAGAGCGTGAAGCTCACTTTCGCTTTTTTGCGGATAGGCGGCGCGAAGGTTGTCTTGTGCGACTTTAACGCGCCTACTAAGCTTCCACGATGCAAAAAGTGCGAGCTTATCGAAAAATGCGAATATGAAGCTTTTCGGCGCGAATTTTGCAAATTTTATCAGACCCAGCGCCAAAAAATATTGGATTTTTTCCTTCATAAAGACCTCGTTTTAAATGCGAGATTATATTGAATTTTGGCTAATTAGTAGCTAAAACGCTATTTGCCGAGGCAAAAATTGCTAAACATTTCGTCTAAAATTTCATCTCGCTCAAATGGACGCGAAATACGTGCAATCGCCTCAATCGCGCGATTTATCTCAAATGCAAAAAGCTCAAGCTCGCCGCAAGACAGGCGCTCGCTCGCGTTTTTAAGAGCCGCAAGCGCGCTCTCGCAAGATAGAATTTGCCGCTCGTTGCTTAGCATAAGGCCATCGAAATTTTGAGAATTTAAGTAGCTCTGCAGCGCGGTTAAAATTTTATCCACGCCCTCGTTTGCAGAAATTTCAAGTGGCGCAAAAATGGAATTTGCTTGGGTATTTTGCCTAACGGAATTTATTGCAGAGCTATTAGGAGCGATGGAATTTGCAGAATTTTGTTTGGAATCATCTTTCGTAAAATTCTCCGCAGCACAGCTTGCAGTAGCGCGCTCGGTATTTGGCGACGCTAGTCCCGCTTTTGCGGCGGAATTCTGCCCCACCAGATTTATGGAATTCGCAAGAGCTATTTGGCTTGTAGGCGCGGAATTTGTGGAAGTAGAATTTTGCGCGCTTAAGTCACGCTTTAAATTTTTAGCTTTTAAATTCTGCGCGCAGGAATTTAAAGAAGCGTCGCAGGTCCGACTTTGCTTTAAATTTTCGGCTGTGAAATTCTCTGATATGGGATTTTCGGCTGCGAAATTTTTTGCAGAAAAAGTCTCTAAATCCTCGTCAAGATCCTCTGCGCTAGGATGAAATTTACGCGGCAAGTCGCATTTATTTAAAACGTAGATGATTTTTTTGTCTTTTTGTTCACGCAATATTTTTAAGATCTGCGCGTCCTCGGCGTCCCATTCGCGACTTGCGTCAAACACTGCCAAAATCACGTCTGCCTCGCTTGCAGCGCGAAGCGAATATGAAATGCCGATACTTTCGAGCTTTGAGCCGCTGTGTCTGATACCTGCAGTATCGACTATACGGATTAGATGAGTGCCTATCTGCAGGCTTTCTTCGATGAGATCGCGCGTAGTGCCCGCTTCGTCGCTCACGATAGCGCGACTAAAGCTCAGCATAGAGTTTAAAATGCTTGATTTACCGACATTAGGCTTACCCACAATCGCTACTTTAAAGCCCTCGATTAGCCCTCTTCGGCTGCGGCTGATGCGAGTGATTTTTTCTAGCGAAGCGATATTTTGGCTAAGCATTTCTTGCGAGTTTTGCAGCACATCTGCGGGCAGATCATCCTCCGCGTAATCGATGCAAACCTCGACGAAGGCCAACGTCTTAACCAGAGCTGCGCGCAGATTTGCGACGAAGTCTGCCAGCTCGCCTCGCAAGCTGCGCGCTAAAGCTTTAGCCGCACTTTGCGAGCGCGAATTAATCAGATCGCTTATGGCTTCGGCTTTACTAAGATCCATTTTACCGTTTAAAAACGCTCGCTTACTAAACTCGCCCGGATTTGCTATGCGCGCACCCAGAGCCAGCACGGCATCTAACGCCAAGGACGAAGCCGTAAAGCCGCCGTGGGTCTGCACTTCTACGACATCCTCGCCGGTAAAGCTATGCGGAGCTTTAAAATATATCAAAATCGCCTCGCCGAACGCTTCGCCACTCTCGTCAAAAAGATTCACAAGCGTGGCATAGCGAGGTCGCAAACAGCTGCGATGTGAAAGGCTTAGAGCGATAGATAGCGCTTCCTCGCCTGAAATTCTAACTATGCAAATTCCGCCGATGCCGTGAGCCGTAGCGATAGCGGCGATAGTCTCGCTCACGATTAGCTTTTTTCGTCTACGATGACGATTTTGCCGCTACGCGTGGATTTGATACCCACAAAACGATCCGGATATGCTTGTTTTAGCTTGTCGGCTACGATTTTGATAAATGCGCCATCAAAAGCCTTCGTGACGATACGCTCATTTCTGGAGCGTTCCACGAGCGCATTTACATAAGAATCGATAAATCGTTCTTGATTTTGTAAAAATTCCGCGATTTCAAAAACCACAGCAAGATCATATCTGATGCTGATCCAGTTGTAAATCATATACGAAAGCGCCTTGTAGCGGTGCCCCTCTTTGCCTATCAAAAGCGCGCTATCCTCGCCTTGCAGCTTGATATAGACGGTATTTTCGTCGATTTTGCTAACATCGCTAACTTCAATATTAAACTCGCTTGATCTAAAAAGTGCAGATAGCTTCTCTTTGATATCGGATAGAATTTCATCCGTCACAACGCCCTTTTGCTTTTCTTTGCGATGTTTAGAATGCGTGGCGCGCGAACTTTGAGACTCTGATTTGTCGCCCTGCTTTTTCTCTGCTTTGTCGGTTTTGCTTTGAGAGGCTTTAAATTCCGAATTTTCGCTAAATTTCTCCCCTTCCAAAACCGCTTCTATTACGGCATTTTTTTTAAAAAAGCCCAAAAATCCGCCGCTTGGATGCTGTAGCACGCGCACGTTAAGCTGCGTTACTGAGCATCCTAGCTCAGCTGCTGCTTTATTATATGCGTCTTTTAAATTTTCTGCTTCAATTATCATGATTTTTTCTCCGCTATTTGAGCTTGTTTATGCCTAGCAAAGGCTTTATTAATGACGTATTGCTGGATAATGGAGCAGAAATTATTTACCGTCCAGTATAACGTAAGACCCGCCGGGAACATTACTAAAAATATCGTAAAAATGAGCGGCAAGAATTTCATCATCTTCTCTTGCATCGGATCGGTAAATGTAGTCGGCGTAATCTTTTGCTGCAAAAACATCAAAATTCCCATCGTAATCGGCAGGATGTAATATGGATCTTTAAGCGACAGATCGTGTATCCAAAGCGCCCATTCAGCGCCCTTTAACTCGATCGCATTAAGCAGCACGCGGTAGATCGCTAAAAATACCGGTATCTGAAGCAGGATCGGTAAGCAGCCGCCCATTGGATTGGCGCCGTTTTTCTTATACAGATCCATCATATGCATCTGCAGCTTCTGCTTATCGTCCTTATATTTCTCCTGAAGCTCCTTCATCTTAGGTGCCAGATCTTTTAGCTTATTCATAGATAGCATTCCCTTGTAACTTAGCGGGAATAAGATTAGGCGGATGATGAGCGTAAGCACGACGATCGACCAGCCCCAGTTACCGATATAGCCGTGCAGCCAGTTTAGAAATTTAAACATCGGGCGGGCGATAAAGGTAAACCAGCCGTATTCGATAATGTGCGTAAGAGCAGGATTTATCGAGCTTAGCGTCGCGTGATCTTTCGCGCCGATATAGCCCGTAAGACTAAGATCGCCGTCCGAGCCTATGAAAACCTGCGAAATTTTATCTGCGTCAGTCACGGTCGCATTCAAGCTCTCTCCGTAAAATAGCGTCGTATAATAACGATCGGAGCTTGCAGCGATATTTACGCCACTTATTCGCTCATTTTTATCCACATCGCCATCTTTAAAAATTTCTACGCTTTCGCTTATAGCCTGCGAGCCCGTAAAAAATGAAGCGATTTTATCTGAAATTCCCGCTTCGCCCGGTTTTCCAACGATGACGCCGTGAACCGTATAGCTATCTACTTCTACGTTCGGGCGAGAGCCCGGAGTGATGAAATAAGGCACGCTGCCGTTTAATTTCACATCCAGCTTGTAGCTGCCGTTCGGGAAAAAGGTCAAATTTTTTGTTATTGCCACGGAACCCAAATTTTGACTTAAGCTCACGCTAGCTTCGCCGTTTCGCACATCTAGCTCGCTAGATGAAGCGCTGTAAGGAGTATCGAAAGCCATCGCGTTTAATGCCGCGTCCTCAAAGCGCACCTCAAGCGGCTTGGAGTGAGATTTGACATCGATTAAATTTAGCGCCTCGCCGTTTCCGTCACGAAATTTCGCATCGTTTAGCAGATACGAGCTTATGCGACCGAGCCCGTCGATTGTAAAATTTGCTTCTTTTCCGACTACGCGTACTAACGGCGCGGAGACGGAATTTGCGGTATTTAAATTTGCGCCCTGCGTGCCAGCGGCGGCGGAAGTTTGCGGAGCGGCCGTATTTTGCGCGCTCTGTGCCGCGGTCGCATTCGCCTCCATCGAGGCGCGAATTTTTGATAAATAAAAATGATCGTAAGCTACGAAAAATATGAGCGCAGTTGCTATTGCGATAGCAAGGCGTTTTGATTGAGGTAGTTTATCTAGCACTATTTTTCTCCTAGTCGTATGACGTAATATCTATTTTTTTTATATGGTATGAACCAAAGTTTAAATTCCTGCGCGCGCGCGTTAAAGCGGCCTTCGCAGGCTTTTGAAAATACGCAAAATTTAAAATTTCGCGCGATTATCGGATAATCTATGCCGCCGCTAAAGAGCGGATTGCATCTTAAAATTCTAGCCGTTACAGCGCAGAGTGCGCCAAAGACGCCGTTAAACTTAAACTCATAAAGCGCGTATTCCGAACAGCTCGGATAATAACGGCAACAGCACGGTAGCAAGGGCGAAATAAATTTTCGGTAAAACCCGATCGCGGCTATAAAAAATCTCTTCATTTTACTGCGCCGATCTTTTTAAACGCCCATTTTAAATTTCGCTCGATGTCTTCAAAGCTCATATCTATGATCTGCTTTTTTGCGATTAATATAAAAATTCCGCTAACAATGGCGTCTTTTTGATTATAAAACGCTGCGCGCAAACGTCTTTTAGCGTAATTTCGCGTAACTGAATTGCCTATTTTTTTACTGGCGACTGCGCTAAATCTGCGTTGTTCGCTAGCCAAAAAATACACAACAGCGCATTCGCAATGCCACTTTGCCGCACTTTTATAAACCTCCGAAAAAACCCTGCTATCGCTTATCGCAGCAAATTCGCCTACGCAGCCAATCTTCTTCTGCCTTTAGCGCGTCTTGCGCTTAAAACTCTGCGGCCGTTTTTTGTTTTCATACGGACGCGAAAGCCGTGAGTACGCTTTTTAGGGGTATTGTGGGGTTGGTACGTTCTTTTCATAACTGTTCCTTTAAGAAAATGTAAAGCGGAGATTTTATAGAAACTTTACTTAAAAACCGATAAACAAAAGCAGCCCTAGCGCCGATAAGCGTCGCCTTGCAGCTTTTTACGGCGCAGTTTTAAGTCCTTCTCATTTTTATTGTTTCGCTCCTTGATGTCTTGCATCGGCTGCTTTTTCATCGAAAAATCATCGTGGTCGCCTACGCCTTTTGATTCACGTTGCAAATTATTTTGCAGGCTTTGCCGATCTAATTCATTTTTTTGACGATTTAGCAGAATTTCACTATGGTTTTTCTCAAATTCTGATTGTTTATCGTTCGCAACGTAAGCTCTGGCGCTAAGGCTTACTGCACCATCTTGCGCACTTAGTACCATAGAATCAGCAAATATCGCGCCACAAAGCAGCCAAAATATCAAAGCCTTTTTCATTTGCGTTTAAATTTGCCTGCCATCGCGCGATAGATCGCCGCCTCGTTTTGAAGCGTCAAATATCTTTGATTTAGCTCGTTTATCTTGGCGTTTACGGCGTCGGTGCGGGCTTCTAGCATATCCTTTAGCTCGCTTGAGCCTGCTTCGTATTTCGCGGCGTAAAGATCGGCGATACGCGCCTTTTCATCGTAAGCAGCACTTAAATTTTTAAGGCTAGCCAGATTGATCTGGTAAATTCTATATAAATTTAGCACCTCATTCGTAGCGTTAGAAAGCGTCTGTTCGTAATTTACGACGTTTTTACGAAAAGCGATCTCCGAAATTTTAAGGCGGTTTTCAACCCTCGCATAATCCAAAAACGGCAGACTTATGCTTACGTTGCCACTTAAAAAATTTAGCTTGAAGCTATCGTTAGCGCTCACGCCTTGCCCATTAGTAAGCCCTGCGCCCAAATTCACGCTAGGAAAGAAATTTAACTTAGCGGTCTGTTCGTCGTAAAAGCTGGAATTTAGCCTAGCGATCGCAGCTCTAATGTCGGGGCGGTTAGCAAGCGCTGTGTAAGGTACATTTAGATCAACGCCTTGGAATTCTATGGAATTTATCGAATCTGTGTTATCATCAAATTGCAAGCTGGAGGAGATGAGATTCCTCATATATTTATGATTATCCTCGATATTTTTTTGAATGCTTAAGACCTTGTTTTCAAGCCCTAGGATAGAATTTTGAATTTGCCTGTAATCTAGCTGCTCGGACTTGCCGTAATCATATTTTGCCTTGATTATTTTTTCGATCTCTCGGTAATCGCTTAAATTCTGTTTTGTCCATTTTAGCGAATCGTTTAGATAAAGCATCTCGAAGTAGCCGCTTACGACGGAATTTATAAGAGTCAGGCGAGTATTTTCAAGGTCAAACTCGCTAGCTTTGGCATTCCAGCCCTCGGCATTTACCGCCGAGCGGATCTTGCCGAAAAGATCAAGCTCATAGCTTACGTTAAAACCAGAGCTATAGGTTTTGTTCCAGTTCGAGCCGGTGCTTATGTCGCGATTAGCGCCCGCACTCCACGAGCTACTTAGCGTAGGAAAAAGATCAGCCCTGCTTAGCCCTAAATTTGCATAAGCACTCTCAACATTTAAAGCCGCTGTTTTTAGATCGTAGTTATTCGCAAGGGCTTGATCTACAAGCTTATTTAAGTATGATTCGCCATATTTTTTATACCACAGCGTATCGATTTCATAGCTTGCATTTTCGTCCTTGAAATGCTCTACAGGCTTAAATTCGACCTCACTTTGATTTGAGGCACAACCGCCGATAAAAACAGCTAAAACGCCGCTTAAAATTACTTTGGAATTTATCATTTTCTCTCCTTGTTTATTCTTGTGCTAAAGCATCTATCGGATTTAATCTGCTGGCGTTTCTTGCCGGCAGATAGCCGAAAACTATACCGATCGCGGACGACGCCGCAAAGGCGATCACGAAAGGCGCAGTAGTAAATTTCATCGCAAAATCCGGGCTTATGGTATTAAACGCAAATCCAAGCGCCAAAGCGATTAAAATTCCTAAAGCTCCGCCGAGCGAGCAAAGCAAGATCGCCTCTATCAAAAACTGCTGCAAGATGTTGGATTGCTTCGCGCCGATCGCCATTCTGATACCGATCTCGCGCGTGCGCTCGGTAACGCTTACGAGCATGATATTCATCACGCCGATGCCGCCGACGACGAGCGAGATCACTGCGATCGATGAGATCAGAATCGTCATCGTGCCAGTGGTGCTTTGTATTGTTTGTTTGATAGTATCTGCGTTCATCGTATGAAAATCCCGCGAGCCGTGTCTTTGGATAAGTAGCTGAGTTAGGCTCTCTTCGGCTACTTGAGTATTGACATCGTCTTTTATTTTGATGGTGATAGAGCTGATTTTTCGATTGCCCGTGATTTTATTCATCACGGTTGAGTATGGCGCGTAAATTCTTAAATTTTCGTTGCTTCCGAAGGCGTTTTTATCCTTGCCCGAAACTCCTATGATCTTAAGTGGCTTACCCGAAAATAAAATCGTCTTTCCGATAGGATCGGAATTTTTAAAAAATGTTTTTTTAGTGTTTGGATCGATAATCGCGACAGAGGCAGAATTTTTAATATCATCGTCGCTAAAATTTCTACCATCTTCTATATCTATGCCATTAACCGCCAAAGAATTCACGCCGCCGCCGCGCAGTTGAGCCTTGGAGCTTAAATTAGCATATGTTGCCGTACCGCTTGCAGAAGCATTTGGTGTGGCATAATCGACGTAGGGCTGGCGCGCCAAAACTTTAGAATCGCTTATCGTAAGGGTGCTCACGAAGCCCGCACGCACGTCGCCGAAATTTTTACCGGGAAAGATATCGATCGTATTGGTGCCAATTTTACGGATCTCGGATAAAATTTGCTCCTCCGAACCCTTACCGAGAGCTACTACGCAGATAACCGAGGCGATGCCGATGATGATGCCTAACATCGTCAAAATCGATCTTAGTTTATGCGAAAATATCGCGCTAATGGACATTTTAAAGCTCTCGATGAGCTGATCTTTGCAAAATATAAAGGAATTTTTCGTTTTAATCTCCTCTTTTTTGCGCTCAAAAACCCGCCCAGCTTTTCTTTTATCACTTAAAATTTTACCGTCTTTTATCTCGATGATACGATCCGCAAATTCCGCAATATGCGCGTCATGCGTAACTATGATGATGGTGTGGCCCTCTTTGTGTAGCGCCGTTAAAATTTGCATCACCGTCTCGCCGCTTTTGCTATCAAGCGCGCCAGTAGGCTCATCGGCCAAAATCACTTCGCC
>ERZ773043.796-NODE-796-length-18475-cov-4.347883_pt1 | contig 18475 bp, 15 predicted proteins | sample MGYA00580636_ERZ773043 | MGnify/ENA primary metagenome ERZ773043 (study PRJEB29015, sample SAMEA2737992) | human oral metagenome | biome: human oral; feature: human-associated habitat; material: dental | place: China | collected 2065 ...
TTTCAGCTTCTCTAAGATTTTGTTTCTTTTCTTAATCAAAGCCGGGTGTGTGATACTTTTTAGCCTTGCTACCGAGCGGACGGTTTCGTCCTGAAAGTACAACCGCTCTATGATGTCCTTTTCTTCTGAATTGAGTCTTGATATGGCATTTCTGACTGCTTCAATAATCATCTGCGTTTCCACAATTTTTTCGAGATCAACACTTTCATCAATGATGTTCTCTGCAAAATGTCCATCCTGATCCAAGGACGAAAAAAAGAGCAAGTGGTTTTTTCTGTCCACCTGCTCTAAATACTTTTCATGTTCTCTTTCTCGCCAGTAGACTTTGTAAATATCTTCACTGACTTTTACCCTTTGTCCGTTTACATATAGATAAAATTCTTTTTTCTCTTTTTCCATTTTGAAGCCCTCCATTTCTTTTGACTGACCGTTTTTCAGACAAAAAAAAGGACTTCTGCATCCGGGCATAAGAAGTCCTCTAAAATATAAATTTACATCTTTATTATTGCAGCATCTATTTTCAAAACAAAAACTACTAACTAAACAATGATTTATTTTTATTAAACGGAAAAATTTTATTTTTTGAGATTTTGTAATCGCACAATAAGAGTTGTATTATCCAAATTTGTGCTTCTATTATTATGCAATTAAGTCTCATAACAATATTTCCCTCCCTTAAATAAGCCTACATGTTCAAATCTCCTTTATTATATTTTTATATGATATCAATAATAATAAATTAAATTGCATACAATGTAAAATTAAGTTTTTCTTAATATTTTGTGAATAAACTATGTAAGCAATTATACGGTTTTTATTATATTTATATTTTATTTATTTTAATAGGGATATAATTTAAACAGCCCTTATTAAAAACAAGGTGTACATTTTAAAATGTACACCTTGTTTTTATCTTAGCTATATCTACAAGTTCAATATGATCTGAACGATTTTCCATTGAGGCTGCAAGTGCCGAAGCCGTATCAAGTGATGTAAGCACGCTGACTCCTGTTTCTACAGCATTTCTCCTTATTATAAAACCGTCATGACTTCTTTTTGCCCCCTGTGCAGGAGTATCTATAACAAAATCTATCTCATGTCCGAGTATAAGATCCAGAAGATTTGGACTTTCCTGCTCTATTTTATTAATTCTGCGCACTCTCTTCACACCGCCGGATTCAAGTGCATCCGCTGTGCCCCTGGTTGCAAATATTCTGTATCCGAGTGCCTCAAATCTCTTTGCTATGCCTACCGCCTCTTCTTTATCGGAATCCTTTACAGTCATTATCATATTTTTATATTTCGGCAGTTTAATTCCCGCTCCCTCAAAAGCTTTATACAATGCCTCATTAAAGTTTTTAGCTATTCCCAGACACTCACCCGTGGATTTCATCTCAGGTCCAAGTGATATGTCGGCACCTCTGATTTTTTCAAATGAAAATACAGGCATTTTTATAGCAGTTAAATCAGACTCTTCCTGAAGCCCGTCAGTTATACCAAGGTCCTTAAGTTTTTTGCCGCATATTACTTTTACGGCAATCTCAACAACAGGTATGCCGGTAACCTTGCTTATATACGGAACTGTCCTTGAAGATCTGGGATTTACCTCAATCACATATACATCCTCTTTATCGGCTATAAACTGTATATTTATCATACCAAGCACATTAAGTGCCGTAGCAAGTTTTTTTGTATAGTCAACTATCTTACTTTTTACTTTATCTGATATACTCACTGCGGGATATACACTTATTGAGTCTCCTGAATGAACACCTGACCTTTCTATATGCTCCATTATACCAGGAATTAAAATATCAGTACCATCACATACCGCATCAACCTCTATTTCTTTTCCTACTATATATTTATCAACCAATATAGGATGTTCCTGTGCTATACGATTTATTATACCTATAAACTCATCTATATCATTATCATTTACCGCTATCTGCATGCCTTGACCGCCAAGTACATATGACGGACGTACAAGAACCGGATAATCCAAAGCATGTGCAGCCGCCTTTGCCTCTTCGGCAGTAAATACCGTCCTTCCTTCAGGTCTTGGGATATGGCAGCTTTCAAGTATCTCATCAAATTTTTCACGGTCCTCTGCCGCATTTACATCCTCAGGTGAAGTACCAAGTATATTAACTCCCATCTCAAGAAGATCTTTGGTAAGTTTTATAGCAGTCTGACCGCCAAACTGTACTACTGCAGCATCAGGTTTTTCAAGTCTTACAACAGACTCTACATCTTCAGATGTAAGCGGCTCAAAATACAGCTTATCTGCTATGTCAAAATCAGTACTTACTGTTTCCGGATTATTATTTATTATAATAGTCTCATAGCCTTCTTTTGCAAAACTCCATGTACAGTGCACTGAACAAAAATCAAATTCAACACCCTGTCCTATCCTTATAGGACCTGAACCTATAACAAGGACTTTTTTCTTTTTATCTTTTGCATTTTCAGAAATAATAACTTCATTCTCACTGCCGTAGCATGAATAATAATACGGTGTTTGAGATTCAAACTCACCTGCACAGGTATCAACCATCTTATAAGCGGCATGTATGCCATATTTGATACGAAGGCTTTTTACATCGGACTCACATTTTATTTTATCATCAGACGTAAGCTGTGATATCAGCTTATCGGTAAATTCCATGCACTTTGCTTTAAGCAAAAGCTCACGATCAAGTTTTTCTTCCTTCAGCCTGTTTTCTAATTTTACAATATTATCTACTTTTTTTATAAACCAGAGATCTATCATAGTTATATCATGTATTTCACTATAAGATATACCCTTTCGCAGTGCCTGTGCAACAATCCACATTCTCCTGTCGTCGGTTTTCTTAAGCATTTCCTTAAGTTCTTCCATGTCGTATGAACTGTAATCATAGCTTAAAAGTGAATCGACATTCTGTTCAAGTGAGCGTATGGCTTTCATAAGTGCACCCTCAAAATTAGTACATATGCTCATAACCTCGCCGGTTGCTTTCATCTGTGTACCGAGCACTCTTTTTGCTGCTATAAACTTATCAAACGGCAGTCTGGGCAGTTTTACAACCACATAATCAAGCATAGGTTCAAAAGAGGCATAAGTGCTTCCTGTAACCGAATTTTTTATCTCATCAAGATTATATCCAAGTGCTATCTTTGCCGCCACTTTTGCAATAGGATAACCCGTCGCCTTGCTTGCCAATGCCGAAGAACGGCTTACTCTTGGATTTACCTCTATAACACAGTATTCAAAACTTTCAGGATTCAGTGCATATTGTACATTACAACCGCCGGTTATTCCAAGTTCAGTTATTATCCTAAGTGCCGAGCTTCTCAGCATCTGATATTCCTTGTCGCCTAATGTCTGGCTGGGTGCAACTACTGCCGAATCTCCGGTATGTATACCTACAGGATCTATATTTTCCATATTGCAGACTGTAATTACATTGCCTATATTATCACGCATTACCTCATATTCAATCTCTTTCCAGCCCGATATGCACCTTTCAACAAGTACCTGTCCCACCCTTGAAAGTCTTAGTCCGTTTTCAAGCGTAACCTCAAGCTCCTGCCTGTTGTTTACTATACCTCCTCCTGAACCTCCGAGCGTATATGCAGGTCTTAATACCACAGGATATCCTATCTCCTGTGCATAATTAATTCCTGTTTCTATATCCTCAACTACCATAGAGGCTGCTATAGGTTCTCCTATTTTTTCCATGGTTTCTTTAAAGGTTTCACGATCCTCGGCTTTTTTAATAGTAAGAGCGGTTGTACCTATAAGTCTTACCCCATATTTTTTAAGTACACCGCTTTCTTCAAGCTCCATTGCCAGATTGAGCCCCGCCTGTCCTCCAAGTGTAGGCAGCAGCGAATCCGGCATTTCTTTTATTATAACACCTTCAAGGACAGCAGGAGTCAGTGGTTCTATATATACTCTATCGGCAATATCCTTGTCAGTCATTATGGTGGCAGGATTTGAGTTTAATAATACCACTTCTACGCCTTCTTCTCTTAATGAACGGCATGCCTGGGTTCCGGCATAGTCAAATTCAGCCGCCTGCCCTATTATTATAGGACCTGAACCTATCACAAGCACCTTTTTTATATCATGATTTCTTGGCATATTATCTGTTGTCCTCCATCATCTTTATAAATTTGTCAAATAAATAATCACTGTCATGCGGTCCAGGGCATGCCTCGGGATGGTACTGCACTGTAAATATATTTTTTCCTATATATCTAAGGCCCTCATTTGTCCCATCGTTTACATTTGTAAATGCCGCTTGTGCCACACTTTTATTAAGACTTTTTTCGTCAACTGCATAACCGTGGTTCTGTGAAGTTATATAAGTTCTGCCTGTTTCATGATCCTTTACGGGATGATTGCCACCCCTATGACCGTATTTAAGCTTATAAGTATCTCCGCCCAGTGCAAGTGCCATAAGCTGATGTCCCAGACATATTGCAAATATAGGTATATCTGAATCATAAAGCTTTTTTATCTGTTTTATAATTTGAGTATTTTCTTTAGGATCTCCCGGACCGTTACTCAGCATTATGCCGTCAGGCTTTGAATCTATTATCGTTTGTGCTTCTGTAAATGCCGGCCATACCGTTACATGGCACCCCCTTTTGTGAAGCGACTTTGCTATATTATCTTTTGCTCCGCAGTCAAGCAGTGCAACTTTCATGCCGTTCCCCGGAAGAGTATAACTTTTTTTACATGTAACCGCCTCAACCACTCCTTTTACCCTATATGCCCTTATACGTTCAATTACTTTATCAAAATCAGAACCCTGAGGCAGCTTCCTTGTTACCATTGCATTCATGGTCCCGTAGTCTCTTAATTTTTTAGTAAGATGCCTTGTGTCAATCCCAGATATACCCGGAATATCATATTTAAACATAAATTCTTCAAGCCCCGTCCTGCTTCTGAAATTACTTGATATATCTGAAAGCTCCCTTACTATCAGTGCCTGTGCACATGGTCTTACCGATTCCATATCTTCATAAGATACTCCATAACTGCCTATGATCGGATAAGTCATGACAACCGCCTGACCTGCATATGACGGATCCGTTAAAATCTCAGTATAGCCTGTCATAGATGTGTTAAAAACCAACTCGCTTACAATCTCTTTATCAGAGCCTATACCCATCCCTGAAAATATAGTTTTGTCTTCAAGTATCAGATATGCCTTCATATTATTTAAGCCTTTCGTTTTCTCTTATGTTTTATACTATTATATTAAAACCGGGCATCAGTTTTAATATAATAGAGTTACAGGTATGACAGGTTTTTAACCCTGTAAAAAAAGACATCAGAAGATGTCTTTTACAGCCCCTTTATTAAAAAGCAACCGGTTTTTTCCGGCAAATACCGACATCCTTAAGCTTTTTATTTTAAAGAAATGATGATTTTATCATTTTCTCTAATATAGCTGTATATGGATGTGCCTAAAATCACATAGGAACGATATAAAGTACATGCGATTTTATCACGGGAAACACTTTAACCGGTGTATCCCTAAATATGTAATATACCTTTTATAACTGCCGCAAAAAGGCAGCCAAAAACTCTTGAAGTATTATACATTAATATGCTTATACTGTAAAGCGATTATACAAAACGCTTATAGAGAGCGGAGCAAAAAGTTTATTTCCACAATGAAGGGGGCAAAGCGGATTTTAGTCTTAGACTTATAAAGCGGAAAAGATAAGTAAAAAAGTTCTATAAAAATCAGATACTTCAATCTGCAGCATTTGACTTTAATATCTTTCTTCTTTCTATGACCGCTTCAATTACAGGAACCATAAACAGTGCCACTATACCACCGGCAAATCCGTTATTATAAAGATTCATACCGCTGTAAACTACACCTACATTCAGTGCAACCGAAGAGTGCAAAAAGCCTGCAAGTATACCTGCAAATACACCAAATTCTCCCGCAATCGGAGCAAGTGTAGTTGAAAGTATAAGTGTCATAAGCGGTGCCGGATCTGTTATCACCCACAGCTTCATAGCAGAAGCTATAAAAACTCCAAACATTACCGGAGCGATATTTCTTATATGTTTTCCTGTTGCCGAAAAGCCCACTATTGTAAATATCGAACCTATTATAGGACCGTTTAAATCACCTTTTATAAATATTACAAACAGTGTGGCAAAAAGACCGTTTACACCCATATTAAAAATAACCGTAAAATCACTGAATTTATCTACAAAATCAGGGCTTTTTAATCCGCTGTGTTTAAGCAAAAGCATATATTCATGCATAAGTTTATTTTTCCCTGTATAAATTGCAAATAACATCATCATTATAAAAAATAACGGCAGTGCATATATAAATATACTATTATACTGAGTTGACCATAAAAGTCTTGATTCTATACCAATACCAAAAGATTTAAATATTGAAGCTATTATAGTAGCTATAATTCCGGCTGCAAAGCCTACGTTATACAATGAAAAACCTTTGTGTACCGCAAGTGTATGTATAGCTATGGGCAACAGTACATAACCTATCACAAGTCCTGTAAATATACTTAATGCAATTTGTTGCCATGCCCTCATATTCCCGGCATGCATTACCTGTGTAATTATAGGAGACAGGCAGGTCCCGTAACAGCCCACATACAGATATTTTTTCATTGACACACCATGCAGTATTGCATAAAGCAATATTCCCATAAGTATAAGCCATATATTGAGTATATTTTTCCCGAATAATGAAAACCCGAACATCATACAGCATGACGTTACGGCATGCCCGTTAAAATCTACCTTTCCAAAATAATGTATCGCTATTAAAAACAATGTAATAAAACCGGCATTTACAAAAGCCGCACCCGGACCTCCGACTTCAAAATAATCCGTTATAAGTATATCCGTTCCGGTTATTATAGCTATAAGTCCTTTAAAAATCTGTGCCGGGGTCTGTATTAAAAACCCTATAAGCATAAAATAAACCGGTATTATTGATATCAAAATAAATCTCTGATTATATGAAAAATGTTTTTTGTCTATATTAAGTACAACCTTGCGTCTTCGCATAATATATATACTTTCCTTTTGTATTGATTATATACCTTTATATTTAAACTTTTTATAAGTGTATATTAATTTTGAAATAAAATTATAATCCGCCATTACTATATCATAATTCTATTAAATATAACAGATATAATCAAAAAAAATAATAATATTCATACTTCAAGTTTTTTCGGGTAGGAAATACTATAAATTCTTTGACACAATTTATCAGGATTTTTTAATTGACATATATCATACAGTATGGTAGTATAGCATGGTGCCGGGCAATAGTATAGATAAGTGCATAAACCTTTTATACTATGTAGTTGAGGCATTTTAAATTTATATAGGGGAATAGTTCAATGGCTAGAGCAGCGGTCTCCAAAACCGCAAATGGGGGTTCGAGTCCCTCTTCCCCTGCTAAAAAAATAATTTAACAACAAATTATTAAAAACAAATAATACAGCAAAAAACCATGCCTTACAATACATCTCCCAGGCATGGTTTTTTATATGTTTATTTTATCAAATCTATCGCTTCTCTTATACTGCTGACACCTATCAGATTCATATCGGATAATCCTGAAACCTTATTAAGCAAACCGGCAGGCAGTATACAGGTTTTAAAGCCGAGCTTTTTTGCCTCCTTTATGCGAAGCTGTGCCATATTTACAGCTCTTACTTCACCGGCAAGACCCACTTCACCGAATATGACTGTATCATCATCAATACTTCTATCCTTAAGGCTTGATACCAGTGCCATAACAATAGGCAGATCAAGTGCAGGTTCATTCATCCTCATGCCGCCTGCTATATTTATGTAAGCATCATACCTGCTCATCTGAAGACGACACCTTTTTTCAATCACTGCCATAAGCAGATTCACTCTATTTACATCAGTACCTACTGAAGTACGCCTGGGCATACCAAATAAAGTAGGAGTTACAAGAGCCTGGGTTTCAAGAAGTATAGGCCGGCTTCCCTCCATAAGACAGGCAACTGCCGCACCTGATGCCCCCTCAGGTCTTCCTGAAAGCATATATTCAGAGGGATTTGCCACCTCTTTAAGACCGTCATTATACATCTCAAAAACGCCTATTTCATTTGTAGAGCCGAAGCGATTCTTTACTCCCCTCAGTATACGATAGGAGGCAAAGCGTTCTCCCTCAAAATACAGCACCGAATCAACCATATGCTCAAGCACTCTAGGTCCTGCAATCTGTCCTTCCTTTGTAACATGACCCACTAAAAATACTGCTATTGAATTTGATTTTGCCATCCTCATCAGCTGAGAAGTACACTCCCTTACCTGTGTGATACTTCCAGAAGAAGATGAAACATCCGGTTTATACATGGTCTGTATTGAATCAATTATAACAACCTGAGGTTGTTCAGACAATATTACATTCTCAATTACTGCCGTATCCGTTTCACACAGAAATTTAAGCTCACCTTTTATATCGCCTATTCTTTTTGTACGCAGCTTTATCTGTTTAAGGCTCTCCTCACCTGATATATAGAGTATCCTCCCTCCTGTTGCAGCAAGGTTTCGGCATACCTGAAGCAGTATAGTGGATTTTCCTATACCGGGATCACCTCCTATAAGAACCACAGAACCTGCGACTATACCGCCGCCAAGCACTCTGTCAAGCTCGGATAATCCGCTTGTATATCTGACATTTTCATCTGCCTCTATATCATCAATACAAACAGCACGAGGCAGCATTTTTTTTATTGTATTTCCCGGTTTTGCCGCCTCACTGCCAAACTTCATTTCCTCCATGCTGTTCCATACCTTACATGAAGGGCATTGACCAAGCCATTTTGCCGATTCAAAACCACATTCATTACAAAAAAATACGCTGCCTCTTGATTTAGCCATATTTACCTCTTTAATAATATTAAAATTAAAAACAACGGAAACAATTAATTAATAATCATTTACTTAGAATTTATTACTGTTTATCAGCCTTTACAATCTTTATCTCAGATACATTTCCGTCATCAAGCTCAACACCTATTACAAGCTTTCCGCTTAAATTGGTTTTCATCACGCCAATAGGAGAATTGTCTATGAAAACCTCATAATCGGTTTCCTCCTCAAGTCCTAAGGTTATCTGTGCATCAGCCGCTCCTTCTACCACAAAGCTTATAGTATTATTTGAGAACTTAAGATTATTCACACTCGTTCCGGGAATTGATTCATATATAAAATTACCGTTTTTTTCAAGTTTTGTTACCTCACTGTATGTCTTTACCTTGTAAAGATCTCCCTTATGAGCAAAATCCGATAATTTACTCTTTATTTTAAGTCTATGATTTCCAAAACTTAAGCCCCCGTCAGCTTCATTTTTTATCAGCTCTTCTACAACAGACATAATTAACCCCTCCTTAAACATAAATCGAACTAAGGAAATGCCTTATAATGCATCCCCTTATAATTTTAAATCAATTATATATTTAAATCAATAGTTAAGTACGGAGATTGACCGGATTAAATTTAAATTTAAAATAAAAATAATCCTGCCCTCTAAAGACAGAATCATTTTTTAATAAATATTAAATCAAGCTGATTCTTACCTTATACTGAATGTTCTCTCAGCCACTTTAAAAGCATCCTCAAGTGCCAAAGCATAAGTATTTTTCTGATCATCCTCTGAAATACTGTTATCATAATACATTTGTATATTTTCTTTTGAACTAAAGAAATTCATCACATTTCAGCAGTTTGCCGCCCAATTTTCTACCGCTGCAAGGTCTACATGGATTACATGTATATTTTCAGGAGAGTATTCCACTATTTCTTTATTTTTAATAGTTACATGAATCTCTTCTCCTGAAACCGGACATATAGAACTCATCTTAGTATCCTGTTCGAAAACAAAAGTAGAACCTAAAGCGTCAATGGCGCACATTGAAAAAAACTCCCTTCCATCTGCAAGTTCTACATGGTGATTGGTCGGCTTTTTTGAAACAGGATAAGCAAATACTATCTGTCCTTCTTCCAATACCAGCACATCTTTATCTACCAGGGATTTTAATATTTCTTTTTCTTCTCCTGCAAAATCATCTTGATGAAGAAGATCTTGTATAGAAATTATTCTATCAAGCATTTTTTTTCTAAACATACTTTCTCTGTCATCAAGTTTTTCATCTACATTTATTACTTTATTCAAATCTATTAAAGTATTCATTTAATATTATATTGCCCCTCTTTCCGATATTTTTTTAATCAGCATTTCGCAGTAATCTTTGTATTTTTCACAATACCTGTCTCTTGGTCTGGGAAGCTCATTCATTAACTCATGTACAATCTCCCCTTTATTTGTAGACATCAAAATAACTTTATCACTCAAATATACTGCCTCATCCACATCATGAGTTACCATAATCACAGTAACTTTCTCTTCTCTGCAAATATTTCCAATTTCTGACTGAAGAGAACGCCTCATTATAAGATCCAGGGCTCCAAGCGGCTCATCCATCAATAAAACTTTCGGTTTTCCTGCAAGTGCACGTACCAAAGCCGTCCTCTGTTTCATACCGCCTGATATTTGGTGAGGATATAAATCTTCATGCCCTTTTAGTTTAGAGATTTGAAGTAAATGTTCAAGCCTCTCACTCTCCTCGTCTTTAGGAATCTTTTGCTGTTTCATCGGAAATAAAATATTGTTTTTTACACTCATCCATGGGAAAAGAGCATAATTTTGAAATACAAATGCTCTGTCGGGATTTGCCCCGTTTACCACTTCCCCATCAAGTTCAACAACACCTGAATCATTTTTTTCAAAACCGGCAATTATTGAAAGCATGGTCGTCTTGCCGCAGCCGGAAGGACCAAGTAATGTAACGAATTCCCCATCTTCCACATTAAAACTGATATTATCCAAAACTTTTTTTTCTTGTTTTTGATTTGTAAATGTTTTACAAATATTTTTTACCTGCAGCTTCATGACATATACCTCCATCTTGTAAGGTATCTGTTAAGAAGCTGCAATAATATATCAATTATATAACCGATTATTGCAGATATAAACATCAGTGCAATCAATACATCCGTCTGCATCATAGATTGTGCTTCAACCATAGAGTAACCAAGACCGGCACTCGTCGCAATAAACTCCGCTCATATAACCGACATCCAGCCGCTTCCTATGGCAAGTCTTGCACCCACAAGCATATCGGGCAATGCTCCCGGAATAACTATATTACAAAAAATACTCCATTTATTCGCCCCCATGGTTTTTGCAGCATTATAGTAATCCTTGGATATCCCTAACACTCCTTGATTTGTATTTAATATCACTTGAAACAATCCATTAAGTGCTATCATAAACAGAGTAGGTCCCTCTCCTATTCCAAGCCATATAATCGTCAAAGGAACCCATGCCATCATAGGAATCTGTCTTAATGAATTCATCAGACCTCCAAATACATAGTTGAATGTCTTTGACAGTCCCATAGCTATACCTATAGGAATTCCTACAATCAGTGCAATTAGCCAGCCTTTTATAACACGCATAAGAGTAATCCATACATTGCTCATAATCTTTGTATTTCCTAAACTGCTTACAAAAGCCTTTGCCGTAGCAAGCGGAGTAGGCAGTAACAGCGGTATGGAAATCTTTCTGGCTGCAATATACCAACTGATAAGCAGCAATAGGTAGAACCCTATTTTTATAAAACCATCGCTGATATTTAGTTTTATTATTTTTTTATTTTCAGTAGTTTTACCTTCCAAGTTTCTCCGTCAACCTCCTTCAAATCAGTATATCTTGCAATATGACTATTCCTTTTTGCCACGTCTTCATTTAATATATCCACCGCTTCATTGTAAACTTTTGCAAATGCTTTAAAATCCGAACTGTCCTTGTAGCCCTTTACCGCTACAAGGACAAAAGTATCTCCAAGGTCCGGATATTCTCTGATCCCTTCTAAACCGCCGCTTTTTGCAATATCTATAAATACAGCATCTACCTGCTTACTTTCATAAGCGTATGCAAGTGCCGTTCTGTTTGTTTGAATAATTAAACTTTCCGGATATATACTTAGTAAATACTCTTCATGAAAGAACTTACTTTGCTGTATTGCAATCTTTTTAATGTGCTCATTTTTTTTAACTATCACATCCGTATTTTGAAATAAAGGACAAACTATCTCCAAATCCTTATTATTCTCCACCAGAGTCTTAGCCGCATCCTTACAGAGTATAGCCATAGAATAAACTTCCGTACTCAATGCCCATTGAGAAGTTTTAGCTCAGCAGTCTCTTATAAAAAACGGCTTTATTTTCTTATTTGGCTCTAGGCTCTCTTCCCTGATTATAAAATCTATTACAAATCCGGACATATCATCAGCTGCACCTATGCCTATACCCTGACTTTTTTTATTTTCATAATAGTGAAAGCGAAAAATAACTATAAAAGCAACAATACATAAAACAGGCATAAAAGCAAAGCTTTTACGGATCGACTTCATTAGCTTTCTTTTCAAATTCCTCGTAGGTCATACCAACCGGAAAATTTTTATCTACATTATTTTTAATAAATTCCTCAAAATTATCCAAGTTCGCCTCGTTGTAAATATCCCTTTCAATAACGTCTTCCATATCCGGAAGGTTTTTTATAAGATTAAACTTTTTATATACATCATAGGCATGAGTAAATTCCTCCTCATTAAGCTGCCATGTGAGGGTTCTTCCCTCTTCAATACATTTTTTATAAATTGTCATCAAAGACACTTCATAGGGTACATTATAGTATTTAGAGAAGATTTCCGCCGCTTTTTTGGGATGTTCATATATGTACTTGATACTGTCCTGATGTGCTTTAAGCAGTTCAACTGCCAAATCACGATGTTCTTTTATAAAATTTTTATTAAGTGCAAAACCGCAGCAAATTCCCATGGCACCATCCATCTCATAGTAGGTTCCCATAATCTTTCCTACTTTATTGAACTCTGCCATAGATCCCCATGGATCACAGCAGGTATATGCCTTTATCTGTCCGGTGCTAAGTGCCAAATAGCTGTCTGAGTCTGAACCGGTCTGTATAAGTTCATACTTTGCAGGGTCTGCTGACAGATTAAGTGTTTGTGCATATCCTGCCAGCCAGCTTTCTGAAGTTGAGGGATCAGGCATAGCCACTTTCTGGCTGTAAAGATCTTCAGGTTTTTCAATATCATTTGCCACAACTAAATACATAGATCCGCCTATATGATTGTTGGCAGCATATACTATAGGTGAACCTTCACCATTTGCAGCCACCAGACCTCTTGCTCCTATATAGCCTGCATCCATCTGCCCTGCTGCCATTGCCTGAGGTACTTTCCCGTTTCCTGTAAGCTTGACATTTAAATTATGTGCCTTATATATGCCCGCCGCCTCTCCTACGGGTCCTGCTACCATATGATCACAGTTATAATAGCCTACATTGATCTCATAGTTACTTGCAGTAACAGAGTCCTTGGATTCACCTTTTCCACCCGTTTCAGAGGTTTGGGATTTCGCACAGCCTGATACAGTAAATACAGACATTAATAATAAACCCCACATAACATAATTTTTTTTCATCAAAGTATTCTCCTCTTTATTTTTTTAACAACAGTTATCCATATCTTCGCTGAACAAATCCCTTATTTCAAGGTCTTCTTCCAAACGATAGATTGCGTAACCGTAATTGCCATTTTTTGATCCTGAAATTATAAATTCAATATTATCTTTATCATCAATATTTTTAAACTTAATCTCTACATTCTCTCTAGGTGCAACAGCGGTTTTTGAAAGAATATAATCGTTCTCATCTTTATATATAAGTACTATGCTGTAATTTTTCTCATCTCCCTTTGGATTATAGACTACAACCAAATCTTTTTTTCCGTCATTATTAACATCTTCCTGTGCCGCACGGATTATTGTCTGATTTTCAAATTCTTTCTGATACTTTTTTAAAAAAGGGTGATTTACATCTACTCCTATTCCCCTGACAGCCTGAATATTTTTTTCTTTAGAATATATTATAAATCCGATTGCCAGTAAAATAACAACTGCCGTTGCCCAAATTGCTGTTTTTTTCATGCCTTCCTCATTTCTTTCCAAGTCATAATCTTATAATACATAGCAATTATAAAGAAAATCAAAATAATTCCCGTGCATAAATACTGCACTTCTTTAGGAAAAATAACCATCAAACGATTTGCACTTTTTATTGAATAATCTATTCTGTCAATACTAATCTGAGGCTCATAATCAGGCAATAAAATAAGATTGGTAATATAACCTAAAAATACTGCACAAACAGTTACCAGAACACCATAAATAACTGCCGACCTTTTACCTATCATCCTATATATACTAAGCAGCTCCGCAATATTGGTTGATGCACCTGCAATTAAAAATGTAACTGCCGAGCCGGGAGAAGCACCTGCTGCAATAAGTGCCGCAATAAAAGGGATATGACCGACTGCACAAACATACATAACGGTAGCAAGTACGGCAATATTTATAAGAGATAATGCACTTGGATTCCCCAAATACTCCTGAATTAAGGAAGAAGGGAAACTTACCATAATAAAGCCTGCCATTAGCATACCCGTAACCACATACTTGCTGATAACTAATGCAAAATCATTAATCATCCAGTTAAATCCGGACCTAAGCTTTTCTGATACGCTTCTCTTATCCTCCCTCATATCGCTTCTAAACCCTCCGTCCTCGCTGTATGCAGGAGCATAAAAAAGCTCCCTGCCGCTTGTCATGTTTGCAATCCAACCGATAAAAACAGGAAAGGTAAGCCCTATAATAAAATATATGATTGTAATCTTTCTGCCCAGTAGTCCATAAGATAATATAAGTGCTATCGGATTAATTACAGGAGTTGCCGTCATAAAGCAAAGTACCGGTCCTACATATGCACCTGCATAGTACATACTTATACCTAAGGGGACTGTTCCGCAACTGCAAATGGGTAAAATAACACCTGAAACCATTACCTTAAACAGTGCCAAGAAACTCTTATTTCCTAAATGCTTGTGAAGTTTTTCAACCGGAATCAAATCATGCAAAGCACCGGCAATAATATAGCTTATAACTATCCACGCCGATGCCGTATTTATTAAATTAAATGATGCACGAACGATATTAAACAGATATTCTGTCATTCCATATCCTCCTACGTATCAAGCTCGTAAATTGCATCATCAATTGCCTTATCAATGCTTTTCCTGTTTAAATTTTTAATAAAAATTTTTTCATTAATGATCATAGTTCCGACATAAATCATGCCATATTTTCTTATGTAATCCATATCCTTTCCTGTCCGATACATTTTTAACTCTATTTTATCTCCATATCTTTCAGCTGACGATTGAACCAATCGTCCTATAGAATCACATGAAGGTCAAGTATTAATAAACTCTACCTTTATCTTTTTCATAATTTTAACTCCAAAATTATCATAATACTTACTCTTTAATGCAGTCTAGCACAGCAATTTGTCATTGTCAAGGTATTCCTGTATAACATAGAGATAAAACGTAAAATATTGAAATAAAAATAGTGAATTGTTACTTTTTAAATTTTCTTGTATACCGCCTTTTAACAAAGTATTATAAAACCCCCACGTTTTATATAAAAAAAAGAAACAATCTATTGGCATTTTTTAATATACTGCCTTAGTTTGTTTCTTTTAATTTAAAACTATAATGAAAAGCTTTTTTAATTTCCTACCTGTACTTCTGTCTTTATATCCGGGATATTAGAAGATTTCGGCATAAATACTATGCTTTTTTCTCCGTCATTTTCAGCTATATCCGCAAGCACCGTATCTTTATTTTTTATACTGCCGTCAAGAACCGATTCTGCAAGCTTATCTTCAAGATAATTTTGAAGTGTTCTCTTTAACGGTCTTGCTCCGTACTTTTTATCATAACCTTTATCAATTAAAAAGTCTTTTGCGGTATCGCTCACTTCCAGTCTCATATCCATTTGTTCAATTGTTCTCTTATTTATATCTCTTAAAAGAATTTCAAGAATCTCATGCATATTTTCCTTTGTAAGCTGATGAAATACTATGGTTTCATCTATACGATTTAAAAATTCAGGCTTAAAAAGCCTGCCAAGCTCTTCAAGCACACCTTCCTTCATCTTCTTATGGTCGGCTGCATCATCAACGGCGGAGGTAAATCCCAAAAGCTTAGGTGATACTATACGTTCTGCACCTACATTGCTCGTCATTATTATTATAGTATTTTTAAAATCAATTCTTCTGCCATGTGCATCAGTGATATGACCATCATCAAGCACCTGTAAAAGCACATTAAATACATCAGGATGAGCCTTTTCAACCTCGTCAAATAATATAACGCTGTAAGGGTTTCTTCTTACTTTTTCAGAAAGCTGTCCCCCCTCATCATAGCCTATATATCCCGGAGGTGAACCGACCATCTTTGATACGGAATGTCTTTCCATGTATTCGCTCATATCAACTCTTATAAGTGCATTCTCAGTCCCGAACATACATTCCGCAAGTGCCTTGCTCAGTTCAGTCTTTCCTACACCTGTAGGTCCAAGGAATAAAAATGAACCTATAGGTCTTCTCGGATCCTTAAGTCCCACCCTGCCACGTCTTATAGCCTTTGATACCGCATTTACAGCCTCATCCTGTCCTATAACCCGTGCATGTAACATAGTTTCAAGTTCCTTAAGCCTCTGTGTTTCCTCCTGAGCAAGTTTCTTTACAGGAATCTTTGTCCATAATGCAACTACATCGGCTATATCGGACTCTGTAATTACAAGCTTCCTGTTTTTCTTATCTTTATCCCATTTTTCACGCAGTTTTTCTATCTTCTCAAGCTTTTTTTCCTGTTTTTTCTTTATTTCACCGGCTTTTTCATACTTTTCAGCCTTTACCGCCTCTTCTTTTTTAACCTCAAGCAAAGAAATTTCAGAATTTAACTTTTTAATTTCTTCAGGCTCCATATAGCTTTCAAGCCTTGCCCTTGAAGAAGCCTCATCTATAAGGTCAATAGCTTTATCAGGCAAAAATCTGTCCGATACATACCTTGAGGACAGCTTAACCGCCGCTTCAAGTGCATCATTGCTTATAGTGAGCTTATGGTGCTCCTCATATTTAGGTCTGAGCCCTACAAGTATCTGATATGCCTCCTCTTGATTTGGCTCATCCACTGTTATAGGCTGGAAACGTCTCTCAAGTGCGGCATCCTTTTCAATATATTTTCTGTATTCTTCAAGTGTGGTTGCACCTATAAGCTGTATCTCACCTCTTGCAAGTGCAGGTTTTAATATATTTGAGGCATCCATGCTTCCTTCAGCACCACCTGCACCTATTATAGTATGCAGTTCATCTATAAATAAAATCACATCTTTTGCAAATGTAACTTCATTTATTACTTTTTTAATTCTCTCTTCAAATTCTCCCCTATATTTTGAACCTGCTATCATAGCTGCAAGGTCAAGGGTTACAACTCTCTTTTCAAGTATATTTTCAGGTACATCTTCTGCCACAATACTCTGTGCAAGCCCTTCAACCACTGCCGTTTTGCCGACTCCGGGTTCCCCTATAAGGCATGGATTATTTTTAGTTCTCCTGCTCAGAACCTGCATAAGTCTATTTATCTCATTTTGTCTGCCTATAACAGGATCAAGCCTGCCTTTTCTGGCAAGTTCGGTAAGATCCCTTGAATATTTATCAAGCACCTGTGTATCAGACTGTGTCTGTTGAAAATCGTTTTTCTTTGACTGCTGATAAGGCATTTCAGATGTTCCGTATTTAAGTCCGCTCTGTCGTGTACCGTCTCCCATACTTCCAAGTATATCAACATATAACTTTTGTATATTAACACTCATTGTATGTAAAAGCTTTGCCGCTATACAATTTACATTTTTTATAATTGATATAAGTATATGCTCAGTCCCTACAAGAGGTTTTTTAAATCTTACAGCCTCCTTATATGCGTTATCAAGCACAATAGCTGCCATAGGTGTATAGTTTTGTTTTCCATCCATAGCAACATTATAATTTGATGATATAAGCTGATCTATAAGACTCCTTAATTTTTCTTCGGTAACTCCGTTTTCTATGAGTATTTTTGCGGCAACCCCGCTGCCTTCCTGCAAAAGTCCGAGAAGTATATGTTCAGTGCCTACCGAAACATGCGAAAGTTCACGAGCTGCTTTTTCTGCAAGTTCAAGTGCCAAAGCGGCTTTTTGTGTATATCTATCCAATATTATACCTCCATAAAATGCTGTTTTCTGTAATTTATAATTTATATCTATATAAACCATGGTGATATAAGTATAAATTAATGCCGTTCATTTATAATTTATTAAATAATAATTTTTGAAGATATGAAAAAAATGATTTCATTTGTTGTAGTTAATTTTGCTATTATAGCATTTTTTAACTGGTTAGTACTTTGG
>ERZ773043.797-NODE-797-length-18454-cov-7.017447_pt1 | contig 18454 bp, 13 predicted proteins | sample MGYA00580636_ERZ773043 | MGnify/ENA primary metagenome ERZ773043 (study PRJEB29015, sample SAMEA2737992) | human oral metagenome | biome: human oral; feature: human-associated habitat; material: dental | place: China | collected 2065 ...
TGAAAAAATTCCTGATGATGCTGATGGTCGTGCTGGCCAGTTCGGTCATGTTCATCACCGACAGCGCCGAAGCCGCCCGGATCGGCGGCGGCCGCAGCATCGGTCGCCAGAACAGCACCATTCAACGTGCCGCGCCGGCTCAGCAGAACAACGCCATGGTCAACAACCGGCAACAGCAGGCTGCCAACCAGGCCAACAACGGCCGCCGGCCCGGCTTCGGCATGGGCCTGCTGGGCGGTCTGGCCGCCGGCCTGGGCCTCAGTGCCCTGGCCTCGGCCTTTGGCCTGGGTGAAGGCTCCGGCATCTTCCTGCTGATGCTCCTGCTGGCAGGTCTAGCCATCTTTGCCTTCCGCATGTTCGGCAAGCGCCTGCAGCAACAGCAGCAGACACAGGCGGCCGGCAGCGGGGCCCCGTTTGCCGGCAACCTGCGTGACGCCTTCAACAACAGCGGCAAGCCGGGACAGAACGACATGTTCCGTCAGAACAGCAACGCCGGTGGCCTGTTCAACCAGGGGCCGGCGGCCGGTGCCGCCCAGGCTCCTGTCGCTGCTGCCGACACGGGCGTCAGCGGCTACACCGCGGCCATGCAGGTGCCCGGTGGTTTCGACACCGAAGCCTTCGTGCGCCAGGCTAAGGTCCAGTTCGTCCGCCTGCAGGCTGCCTTCGACGCTCGCAACGCCGACGACCTGCGCGAGTTCACCTCGCCCGAGATGTTCGGCGAGCTGAACATCGACATGATGCAGCGCGGCAGCGCCCCGCAGACCACCGAAGTGGTCGAGCTGAACGCCGAACTGACCGGCATGCACCAGGAAGGCCCCATCCTGGTGGCCAGCGTGCTCTTCAGCGGCCTCATCCGCGAAGAGCCCAACAGCCCGGCCGAGCCGTTCTCCGAGATCTGGAACTTCACCCGCCCCGCCTCCGGCGCTTCCGGCTGGGTGCTGGCCGGCATCCAGCAGCCCAACTGATCGGCTGATCGGCATCCAGGCCACGGCGCCCCCAGTCGGCGCCGGGCAGGTCGGGGGCGGCACCTTCACGAAGCCCGCGCCCCCAACCCTGTAGGACAGACACCCGCCCCACGCTACATGCGTCGGGGCGGGTTTTTGTTTCAAGGGTGCCTCGTCATGAATCACACCGCGGGGGGCTTCCCTGGCTAAATGCCTGCAGTGTCAACGGGTAATTCCGTCCGCTCGTTCGTATCCGTGTCAGGCTGTGCCTTCAAGCTGGGCGCATGCCACCGACAGGAGCCAACAATGAGCAATACCCCCGACATCCTGAAGAATCCTCTCACCAACAAGGGCACGGCCTTCACCCTGGAAGAGCGCGCCCGGTATGGACTGACCGGCCGGCTGCCGGTGGCCGTGGAGACGCTGGAGCAGCAGGCCGCGCGCGCCTACCGCCAGTACTCCGGCTATGAAAGCGACATCGAGAAGTACGTCTACCTGGACCAGCTGCACAACCGCAACGAGGTGCTCTACTACCGGTTGCTGACTGATCACCTGGTGGAAATGCTGCCCATCGTTTACGACCCCACAGTCGGTGAGGCCATCAAGAAATGGAGCCGGGACTACCGTCGTTCGCGCGCCGTGTACCTGGATGTGAATCATCCCGAGAACGTTCGAGCATCCTTCGAAACGCTGGGTCTGGGGCCCGATGACGTGGACCTGCTGGTGGTCTCGGATGCAGAGGAGATTCTGGGCATCGGTGACTGGGGCGTGAACGGTACCGATATCTCCGTTGGCAAGCTGGCTGTCTACACGGCCGCCGCGGGTATCCACCCTGACCGGGTGATCGCCGTGAATCTGGACGTGGGCACCGACAACGAGCAGCTGCTCAACGATCCCGCCTACCTGGGCAATCGCCATGCCCGTGTGCGTGGCGAACGCTACGAGCGCCTCATCGATACCTATCTGCAGGTGGCCAGTGAAATGTTTCCCCGGGCGCTCCTGCACTTCGAGGACTTCGGGCCGGGCAACGCTCGCCGCATCCTGGTGAAAAACCGCGAGCGCTACCGCATCTTCAACGATGACATGCAAGGAACCGGCGCCATCGTCATGGCGGCCGTGATCTCCGGGCTGAAGGTGACGAAACAGGGCTTTGCCGATCAGCGGCTGGTGGTGTACGGCGCGGGTACCGCCGGCACCGGCATGGCCGACCAGATCAGCGCCGCCATGGAACGTGACGGCCTGAGCCGTGAAGAAGCCAGGAAGCGTGTCTGGCTGATCGACATCAACGGTCTGGTGACCGATGACATGCAGGGGTTGCCCGACTACCAGCAGGAATACGCCCGCCCGGCTGCCGAGGTTTCCAGCTGGAAACGGCAGGACGGCAAGATTGACCTGCTGGAGGTCGTGAAGCAGGTCAAGCCCAGCATCCTCATCGGAACCTCCACCGATCACGGAGCCTTCACCAAGGAGGTGATCGAGGCACTGTGCGCCGGCGTGGAGCGCCCCATTCTGCTGCCTCTGTCCAACCCCACCGAGCGCATCGAGGTCCTCCCGTCGGACGCCATCCCCTGGTCCGGCGGCAAGGCACTGGTGGCCACGGGCATTCCCGTCGAGCCCGTCAGCTACCAGGGGACGAAGTTCCATATTGGCCAGGGCAACAATGCGCTGCTCTACCCCGGTCTGGGCCTGGGTGTCATCGTTTCGGGGGCGCGGCACGTCACCGACGGCATGCTGCTGGCCGCAGCCCAGGCGGTGGCCGGGCAGGTCAACCCGCAGGAGCTGGGGGCCTCGCTGCTCCCGCCCGTGGACAATCTGCGCGCCTCGTCCGCCACTGTGGCAGTTGCCGTGGCCAAGCAGGCTGTGGCCGAGGGTGTGGCCACCCGCCAGCATGACAACTGGGTGCAGGCCGTGCAGGATGCCATGTGGCAGCCGGCATATCCGGCCGCTTCATGACAGGTGCGGTCCTGGAGCATGCCTCGTTATCTTCGGATGCCTATAATGGCCGCCAGTTCCGCCCGAGATACCACCATGTTCCAGATCCCGCTCCCCGTTGCCCAGCTGGTGCTGTCGGCCATCAACCACATCACCGGCCAGCAGCCCTGGCTACGTGAACTGCTGGCCAGCCATGCTGGCCACGTGGTGCGCATCCGGGCCTTGCCGCCCACCGCGGGCGGGCAGGGGGGCAAGGCAGCGCCCCGTCCCGCGAAGGCGGGCGCTGCCCCGCGTTCGGCCGCAGCCCCGAAGGTCAGCGCCGAACCGGCATCCGACGAGGGCTTTCTGCGTCTGCCCACCCTGCAGGCCGATGCCCGTATCGGCGTCGACGGCATGCTGACCGCTGTTTCCGGTGAAGAACCGGCCGTGGTGCTGACGGCGCGCCCCACCGTGGATGCGCTCTTTCGGGTGCTGCGCGAAGGCCCGCTGGCCTTGGGCGCCACGCTGCGCATCGAAGGCGATGTGATGCTGGCCCAGGCCCTGGGCGATGTGGCCAAGGCCCTGCACTGGGACGTGGAGGAAGACCTCAGCCAGGTGGTGGGCGACGTGGCGGCTCATCGTGCCGGCCAGTTCTGGCGCGATGCCCGCGTGCACGCCGCAGAGGTTGGCAGCCGGCTGCAGGACGCCCTGGCCGATCACCTGGCTTCAGGAACCGGCGTGCTGGTCTCGCGGCCCGAGTTCGAGGAATGGTCCGATGGCGTGCGCAGCCTGGCCCAGCGCCTGGATCGGCTGGAGGGAGCACGCGGGCGTTGAGCGGGGACGGCCAGGTCAGTCCGGGAAAGGCCGCCTCACGGTGAACAACGCTCGAAGAGCGCCTGAATCTCCCGGGCGTTACCCATCTTTGCTGCCAGGCAGAGCTGCAGGAGAATACGCGCCTTGCGGGCGTCCAGCCAGCCGGATGTGATGAAATCCAACGCATCATCACTGTCTTCCGGCCTGGCTTCGGTATTGCGTCCCACGTAGCCTTCCGGCACCCGACTGGCGCGCACCACCAGGCAACCCTCTCGACGCGCCTGGGCCAGCGCCGCCCGCATGGGCACCGGCATGGTGCCGATGCCCGTACCGGCCAGCACCAGCCCCTGGCAGCCCCGTGACTGCAGCCAGGCCACCATGGCCGGGTCGGCATCCACATGCTGGGGCACGATGCTCACCGGGGGCAGCGTCATCGATGCGGCATCGCCTTCCGCCGAGGCTGCCGTATCTGCCAGCGCCAACGTTGCAAACCGGCCCTGCAAGCCTGAGGCCGCCGGCGCCGGTTGCCAGCACGGCCGGTCCGCCTCCAGCCAGGCCACCGGCTGGCCAAAGCGCTGCGCAAAGGCATCCGTCCGGTTGGCATGCTGCTTGTACACCGCATCCGCACGCAGCACCCGGCCGCCAAAGCTCACGAACACCCCGCCGATGCCGGCCTGTCGTGCTGCCAGCGCAAAGCGGCAGGCATCATACAGATTGCCCGGTCCATCGGCACTGAGCGCGCTGGCCGGTCGCATCGCCCCCGTCAGCAGCACCGGCCGCGTGGCCGGCAGCACCAGCGACAGGAAGAATGCCGTCTCCTCCAGCGTGTCGGTGCCGTGCGTGATGACAATGGCATCGGGCGCCTCGTCACCGCTCAGCCACGCCCGCAGCCGGCCCGCCAGCTGCAGCCAGTGCGCCCCGCTCATCTGCTCGCTGGGAATCGAAAAGACCTGTTCGGTGGCCAGCCGCCCCTCCGGTACCAGTCCCGACAGCCCCGGCACGGAATCCAGAATCTGCCCGATGGGCAGCGCCCCCGCCTGGTAGCCGGCCGTGCTGCCTGCCGACGGGGCCACACCGGCAATGGTGCCGCCCGTGCCGATGATCAGGAGCGAAGGGGGAGAGGATGCAGAGGAGGAGGGCATGGCAGAGAGACCGGGGTGAATCGGGGGGAGCGGCAGACAGGGGGCGGTCGGTGCGTGGGTACGGCTCGCATGTGGAAAGGGCACGCATGCGAAAACGACCCGCATGCGGAAACGGCTCCCGTGCGGAAATGGTCGGTACCGACCGCACGGCAAGTGTAGCCCATGGGGTGTGCACTCATTCAGCACCCCTGGCATGGCCGGCGCCGCAAGGATGGCCGGGTAAAACCAGGGGGCAAAGCGCCGGAAGGAGGCGTTTGCTGGATACACTCGAAGAACCTGGCATCGGGCAGGCAGCGGCAGGACAGGGCCGCCTTTTCAGACCCGGATGACCCGGTACACATGAGCAGCCCGTAAAGATGCTGCCACCGAGGAAGACAGCGGCCACCCGCGCGGCCGACTGCCTGCCCGTAAAGCCACAGACAGGGGGCGACACCATGCGACAAGACCAGACCGACACCCGCGCCGAAACCGCCGTATCGGCCAGCAGGGCACGTTCCCCGCTCGGCGGCTGGTGGATATCCCTCGTCTACGGCCTGGTGCCCTCGGTCCTGGTCCTGACCCCCATCGACGGACGCCTTGGGCAGATCAGCCCCACCTCCATCGCCGGCGTGCTGGTCTATCTTGCCTTCACCCTGCTGCTGCTGCGCCAGTCGGCCCGCAATCGCATCGATGAACCCATCTGGTTCATCGTGCTGCTCTTTGTCTTTGCGGCTGCCATCCTGCTGTTTGGCCGGGGGGTGGCGGAGTGGTTGGGGGTGTGAGGGGAGGCTGGCGGACAGGTGTACTTCAGACTGACTGATCCGTGGCGTCGTGTGGATGATACGTAGCCCGGGGTCATCGTTGCCTGCAAGGAAGGTTTGGATGATGCTAACGCTGTCAGCAGAAGGGCGCTGATAGGCCCGATTTACTGCGTGATAGCATCGCCAAAAACACTTGACAGAACACGATGGCAAAGAAAGACGCCGCCAGGACAGGCAACGGAGGCAGTCTCGGCTTCGAGTCCGAGCTTTTCAAGGCAGCCGACAAACTGCGCGGCAACATGGAGCCCTCCGACTACAAACACGTCGCACTCGGGCTCATCTTTCTGAAGTACATCTCGGACGCCTTCGAGGCCAAGCACAACGAGTTGCTGGCCGAAGATGCGCAGGCCGCCGAGGACAAGGACGAATACCTTGCAGTGAACGTGTTCTGGGTGCCGAAAGAGGCGCGCTGGTCACACCTTCAGGCCAATGCCAAGTTACCGACCATCGGTACCCTGATCGATGACGCGATGCGTGCCATCGAGAAGGACAACGAGTCGCTCAAGGGCGTTCTGCCCAAGGACTATGCACGGCCTGCGCTCAACAAGGTGATGTTGGGCGAGCTGATCGACCTGATCTCCGGCATTACGCTGAACGAGGAGGGGCATGCTTCCCGGGACATCCTGGGGCGGGTGTATGAGTATTTCCTGGGCCAGTTTGCGGGTGCCGAAGGCAAGCGCGGTGGCGAGTTCTACACACCACGTTCTGTCGTGCGCGTGCTGGTCGCAATGCTGGAGCCCTACAAGGGGCGGATCTACGACCCCTGCTGCGGCTCGGGCGGGATGTTCGTCCAGTCGGAAAAGTTCGTGCAGGAGCACGGCGGCCGCATTGGTGACATCGCCATATACGGGCAGGAGTCGAACTACACCACCTGGCGGCTGGCCAAGATGAACCTGGCCGTTCGGGGAATCGACTCCGACATCCGGTGGAACAACGAGGGCAGCTTTCACAAGGACGAACTGCGCGACCTGAAGGCGGACTATATTCTGGCCAACCCACCCTTCAATGTGTCCGACTGGGGTGGGGATCGTCTGCGAGAAGACGTGCGCTGGACGTTTGGTGTGCCGCCCGTGGGCAATGCCAACTATGCCTGGCTTCAGCATATCTACCACCACCTTGCTCCCAAGGGTACGGCAGGCGTTGTGCTGGCTAATGGCTCGATGAGTTCCAACCAGTCCGGCGAAGGCGAAATCCGCAAGGCCATGCTTGAAGCCGATGTGGTGGACTGCATGGTGGCGCTGCCGGGGCAGCTATTCTATTCCACGCAGATTCCTGCCTGCCTGTGGTTCCTGACCCGCGAAAAGGCCCCTGGCAAGGGACGGCGCGACCGGCGTGGACAAGTGCTGTTCATTGACGCCCGCAAGATGGGTGAGCTGGTGGATAGAACCCGTCGTGAGCTGACCGACGCCGAGATCCAGAAGATTGCCGATACCTATCATGCCTGGCGTGGTGAAAAGAACGCAGGGGAATACGCGGACGTGGCGGGCTTCTGCAAATCAGCCCCCCTGGAAGACATCCGAAAACATGACCACGTCCTGACGCCAGGCCGTTATGTCGGGTCGGCTGAACAGGAAGACGACGGGGAGCCCTTTGAAGAAAAAATGCGGCGCCTCTCCGCCCTGTGGCGAGAGCAACGGGCGGAAGGAGCACGGCTGGATGCGCTGATCGAGACCAATCTGAAAGAGCTGGGCTTCTAATGCTGAAAATCAACCCAGAGCACGCACCGGGGGAGCTATGACGACCGAGAAACTGGGCATCAGCAACTTCGAAAGAGCCATGGCCCGGCTGGAAGAGGCATGCTACTTGCGAAATAAGCTGAAGGAACGACTGGCATGAGTGCCGAGATGCCGCCCATCGATATCCACCCCGATCACTGGAAGATCGTGCATCGTATCCTGCAGGAACATGTGCCGGATCTTGAGGTGTGGGCCTTTGGATCTCGCGCCAAGTGGAGCGCCAAGGAGTTCTCTGGCCTGGATCTGGCCGTCATTACCGACGAGCCATTGCCCCTTGATACCAGTGCGGCACTGAGCGAGGCGTTTTCTGAGTCTGATCTTCCCTGGAAGGTGGATGTGGTGGATTGGGCGAGTGTGGGTGATGGGTTCAAGCAGGTCATTGAGCGAGATAAGGTGGTTGTGAAGGAGAAAAGAAATAATTCGTCGGGTGCTTGGCGTAGTGTTCGTCTCGGTGATTTGTTTAGGGTTAAACATGGCTTTGCATTTAAGGGGGAGTATTTTACGGATAAGCGCCAGGAGACTGTTCTTGTCACTCCGGGGAATTTTTCTATTGGAGGTGGTTTTCAAGAGGGGAAGCGCAAGTATTACGCCGGTCCGGTTCCAGAAGGCTATGTTCTTGAACCGGGGCAGGTCATTGTTACGATGACAGACCTTAGTAAGGAATGCGATACGCTTGGGTATGCTGCTATCGTTCCTAAAGATTCGAACGTATGGCTTCATAATCAGCGCATTGGATTGCTTGAGTTCGATTCATCGGCCGGCGTGTCCCCGTTGTTCATGCACTATTTATTACGTACAAATGAATATAGATCATGGGTTGTGGGGTCTGCTACAGGAAGTACAGTAAAGCATACTTCGCCGAGTCGGATTGAGAGTTTTGTAGCCAATATCCCTCCGTTAGATGAGCAGCGCGCGATCGCCCACATCCTTGGCACGTTAGACGACAAGATCGAACTGAACCGCAAGCAGAACGAAACACTGGAGGCAATGGCGCGCGCCATGTTCAAAGCGTGGTTCGTGGACTTCGAGCCCGTGCGTGCCAAGATGGAAGGCCGCTGGAAGCGTGGTCAATCTCTGCCGGGGATGCCTGCGCACCTCTATGACCTCTTCCCGGATCGGATGGTCGAATCGGAGTTGGGGGAGATTCCGGAGGGGTGGAGTTTCTCGACAATTGGTAAGGAAGTGACTTTGTGTGGTGGTTCTACGCCAAGCACTAAGGAAACAGCTTTCTGGGAAAACGGAAAGCATTGTTGGGCAACGCCAAAAGATCTTTCTGGAAAGCGGTTTCCAGTTCTGATGGATACGGATCGGAAGATTACGGATGCAGGACTCGCAAAAATCAGTTCTGGGCTCTTGCCTGTTGGTACTGTTTTACTATCTTCTCGGGCACCTATAGGTTACTTGGCGATAGCGGAGGTGCCTACTGCAATAAATCAGGGGTTTATAGCCATGAAATGCAATGGGGTTCTGTCGAGCGTATTTGTTCTGATGTGGTGCGTTGAAAATATGGAGGCAATCATCGGAAAGTCTAATGGATCAACGTTTCAGGAGGTTAGCAAAAGCAGCTTTCGATCGCTTCCTGTGGTGATTTCGCCTGCCTTGATTTTGGACGGGTTTTTGAAGATTGTTGAGCCATTTTATAGAAAAATTGTTGTCAACGAGCGTGAATCCACGTTTCTTGCGAAGGTTCGCGATACTCTTCTTCCAAAACTAATTTCTGGTGGTGTACGTATCCAGAATGTAGAGTGATTCCTTGAGGATATGAGATTGTTATGATCGACACATTGAACTCCCTTGCCTTCTCAATGCAGGCAAATCCAGGCGTTTACGCACTACTTCTCGGGTCTGGTGTGTCTCGATCTGCAAAGATACGCACCGGCTGGGAGATAACGCTGGATCTGGTTTTGAAGCTGGCGGCTGCGCAAGGGGAGGGGGATGTATGCTCATTGAATCCAGAGAAATGGTATAGGGAGAGGTTTGGGAAAGATCCCGATTATTCGCATTTGCTTAATGAGCTTGCTAAGACACAATCAGAACGCCAGCAGTTGATCCGAGGCTACCTTGAGCCGACAGAGGAGGAACGGGCGGAAGGGTTGAAGATACCAACGCCTGCGCATAAGGCTATCGCTAGGCTGGTCGCTCAAGGGTACATCCGGGTGGTGATCACGACAAATTTTGATCGATTGATGGAAATGGCGCTGGACGCGGAAGGAATAGTGCCAACCGTCATAAGCACCGAGGATCAGGCGAACGGCGCAATGCCACTGATTCATCAGCGCTGCTGTGTTTTCAAGGTTCATGGGGACTATCTTGACACTCGAATCCGTAACACGGAAGCCGAGTTGAAAGCGTATCCTAAGGCATTTAACCTATTGCTGGACCGTATCCTTGATGAATTTGGGTTGATTGTCTGCGGTTGGTCGGCTGCCTGGGATCCGGCCTTGCAGCAGGCTATCGAACGCTCGAAGTCGCGTCGCTTCTCGCATTATTGGGCGATGCGAGGTGAGCCTACTGAGAAGGCTCAGAAACTGATCGAGCATCGGCAAGCGCTTCACGTCAATATCAGTGATGCTGATAGCTTCTTTTTAAAACTGGCAGGGCAAGTGCAAGCCATTTCCGAGGTTTCGCGCCAGAATCCAGTATCTGTAAAGATGAAGGTCGCAGAGCTTAAGAAGTATCTTGCGGATCCTGTCAATCGGATACGCCTGGACGACCTGATCAGTGATGAAGTCTCGCGTATTCTTGAGATTACGTCTGGTTCCGACTTCGACATCGTAGGTCATCCGCAGCTAGACAAAAATAGTTTTACGCACAGGGTTCGTGCATATGAGGCAGCCTGTGAAGGGTTGATTGCCATGGCGGCTGTTGGTGGGTATTGGGCTGAAGAGTGGCACTATCCTATTTGGAAGAAGGCGCTTGCGCGTCTGGGGTACGTTTCAGATGTGGGGGAAGATATATGGTGCAAGTTGAAGCGGTATCCGGCGACTTTGTTGCTATACTCACTTGGAGTTTCTGCATTGCATGCAGGGGGGAAAGGGATTTCGTTGCTATCGTCTTTGCTGGCGGTTGATCTGCAGAAGGAAGGGTTTGCTGATGAGAAGGCCGTTAATGTGCTTCCGCCGTTTTGTTTGTTCAATGAACCCGCCTTGGCTTCTATTTTGTTGGATGGTATGGAGAAAAAGCGTTGGCCTCTCAATGAATGGTTGATTCAGGTGCTGTATCCGTTCTTTCGCGTATCTGGTGTTTCTTATCAGAGGTTTCTTGATGTATTTGATGCTTTTGAAGTTTTGATTTCAATTAATTATCGTGTTTGTGATGTTGAGGGTGGGGGTGGTGAGAAATGGGTTCCTTTAGGGGTTTTTGCCTCTTGGTGTCCTGTTTATTCTTTCAGACGTCTTGATCTGTGCCTGGGTGCTTTGTTTTCGATTCTGGAAAAAGAAGGTGAGAAGTCTGTTTATATAGTGAGTGGTTTGCTTGGAAAGTCTCTTGAAGAGGCTCGTGATAATATGGTGTGGCTTAAGGATTGGGTAGAAAGTATTTCTCGATATTGATGCTCTCTTGTGTGACGAGGGCGGCTCCAAGCTGCTTCCCAAGTGTTTGTGAGTGTGGGGTTTCATCCTGAACAAAGGTTGTTTTCTATGACTCTTCCCGAATGGACCAACTTGGGTGTATTGCCACCCGTCCATCCCACGGAGACCGGGAATGGATTGAACCGTTCGCCGTACCCGATCACTCTTCAGGAGCTTTTGGACAGGTTTTCCATCTCTGCAGAGCGTATCGATGTCCTCAAGGGTTTTCTGAGCTATCGTGCGGCCTTGCATGCCGCCGGAATCGTTCGAGGCTTTCAATGGTTGGACGGCAGCTTCATGGAGAATGTGGAACGCCTTGAAGATCGGCCGCCTCGTGATATGGACGTGGTTACGTTCTTCCATATTCCGGAAGGGATTGATCAGCTAGCTTTGGTCGCGCGGTCTCGCGCTTTATTTTCTCCGCAAGAGACCAAACAGGCTTATCGGGTTGATGCCTATGCCATGTCTTTGGGTACGACACTGGTAGAACGACATGTCAAGATGATTGCCTACTGGTACAGCATGTGGTCACATCGGCGTGACGGGACATGGAAGGGGTTCGTGCAGGTGGACTTGGACCCAGAGCAGGATGCTGCAGTGCAGCAAAGTATCGTTACCCACGTGAACAGGGATCCATCATGATCAACGAAAGGAACTTCATCCTGGCCGAGATCACTGAGCTGGAAGCCTTGTTGGCTGCCACGCCGGAAGAGGATGTCATCGATCGAATGAGCCTGGAGTCCCGGCTTGCTGCGGCAAGGGAAGCGCTGGAGGTGCTGCCTCCTGAGGTTGTGCCTGCCAAGAAGGCTGTGCTGACGTTTCGCGGGAAACCTGTGGACGGCACCCATGGAATCAGCGCAAGTTTCGGCAGCAAGGCAGTAGGGGCGTTCTCGGACGCCTTTGCCGCTATCGCGGCCTCTCTGTCGGACGGGCTGCAGGCCATGGGACCAATCCCGGACAAGGCACGCAACCAGTTGCTGATCACCGGAACCGCCGTGGGGTCCTTCGGTTTCGAGTTTGAACTTCCTTCGACAGAGTCTAATGGTCAGGGGACCATTTTCCCTCTGCCGGACAAGGCCCAGGAAGCCATGGGGAAGCTCACATCCCTGCTCCAGCTGGCTGCCGAAGGTAGCGATGACGAGGTGGCCGCCGTGGTGGAGGAGGTGGCGCCGCGGGCTGTCAAGAAAGTGCATGAGTTTCTGGATTGGATGGCGCAGCAGCATTCGTGGTGCCGCTTGACGTCCTCCGACAAGACTTTTGGTTTCGCTGATTATCGGCAGCTCAAGGCCGCCAGTGAGCGTTTGAAGGATGACAATATTCGGGAAGAGAATGTCGAGGTAGTTGGTTCGTTCGCGGGAGTTCTGCCGGACAGCCGGAGCTTCGAGTTTCGTCGACAGGATGATGGAAGTGTCATTCGAGGCAAGATCGACAAAGGGATTCTCAACCCTGCGGTGCTCAATCAGCAGCTGAATCAGATGTCCACGGTTAGTTTCAAGGTGACGAGATTCGGCCAAGGGGCGGCGCGCTATACCCTTTTGTCGCTGGATAGTGTTCGTGCACTACATGATTGACCTCCCTTCTTCAATGGACTATTAACGTCATGGCCTTTCTGTCCGAAGCAGCAGTTGAGCAAGCCCTACTCGATCAGTTCCAGACATTGGGCTACCTCGTGGAGAGGGAAGAATCCATCGGCCCCGACGGCAAGCACCCCGAGCGCGAAAGCCACGACGAGGTCATTCTCAGGAAGCGGTTCGAGGGGGCAGTCGCACGCCTGAACCCCGGTCTGCCACCGGAGGCGCAGCAGGACGGCATCCGGCAGGTACTGCAGTCCGAGCTGCCTTCATTGCTGGAAGAGAACCGCCGCCTCCACAAGTTGATGACCGAAGGCGTGGATGTGGAGTATTACGCTGACGACGGCACGTTGACGGCGGGCAAGGTCAGGCTGATCGATTTTGAGCAGCCGGAGAACAATGATTGGCTGGCGGTGAGCCAGTTCACGGTTATCAGCGGCCAGTACCGTCGGCGGCCTGATGTGGTCGTGTTCCTGAATGGCCTGCCGGTGGGGGTGATCGAGCTGAAGGCGCCGGGTAGCGCAGGTGCACACCTGCGAGGGGCCTTCCAGCAGCTTCAGACGTACAAGTCCGAGATTCCGGCGCTCTTTCACACCAATGCGCTGCTGGTCACTTCGGATGGGATTGGTGCCCGTGTGGGTTCGCTCTCGGCGGATCTGGAGCGCTTCATGCCGTGGCGGACCACCGATGGCACGAAGGTCGCGCCGAAAGGAGAACCGGAACTTTCCACGCTGGTCGAAGGGGTGTTTGAGCACAGCCGCCTGCTTGAGCTGATTGGCAGTTTCACGGTGTTTGCCGAGACGGGGTCGGGGCTTGCCAAGATCATTGCGGGCTATCACCAGTTCCATGCGGTACGCCATGCGGTGGCTTCCACGATCCGGGCTGCAGGGGGCGTTCACGGCGTGGCCGAAGATCCCGCCAGGTACGGTTTGCCCAGTGTCAAGGCACAACGCCACGGGGACAAGCGCGCAGGCGTGATCTGGCATACCCAAGGCTCTGGCAAAAGCCTGCTGATGGCCTTCTACGCTGGCCAGCTGGTCAAGCATCCGGTCATGGCCAACCCCACACTGGTGGTGCTGACCGATCGTAACGATCTGGATGACCAGCTGTTCTCGACCTTCTCGATGTGCAAAGGCCTGATCCGCCAGACGCCGGTGCAGGCCAATAGCCGAGAGGAGCTGCAGCAGTTGTTGCAACGGGCTTCAGGTGGCGTGATCTTCACGACGTTGCAGAAGTTCGGCGAGACGGCAGAGCCGCTGACCACGCGCACCAACGTGGTGGTCATGGCGGACGAGGCGCACCGTAGTCAGTACGGTTTCAAGGCCAAAGTGGATGCCAAGACGGGAGAGATCGGCTATGGTTTTGCCAAGTACATGCGGGATGCGTTACCGAACGCATCCTTCATTGGCTTTACCGGTACCCCCATCGAGGCCGATGATGTCAATACCCCGGCGGTGTTCGGCAACTACATCGACGTTTACGACATTACCCGCGCGGTTGAGGACGGGGCGACGGTTCCGATCTACTACGAGTCGCGGTTGGCACGTATCGAGCTGGATGAGGCCGAAAAGCAGAAGATCGATGCTGAAGTCAATGATCTGACCGAGGGCGACTCGGAGGAAGACAAGGAGCGCTTCAAGAGGAAGTGGACCACGGTTGAAGCCCTGGTGGGCAGTGATAAACGCCTGGCGCGGGTGGCCAAGGACATGGTCGAACACTTCGAGAGCCGCGTGGAGGCTCTGCAAGGCAAGGCCATGGTGGTGTGCATGAGCCGCCGCATCTGTGTGAGGCTCTACGAGGAAATCGTCAAGCTGCGTCCAGACTGGCACAGCGAAGATGACAATGCGGGTGCGGTCAAGATCGTGATGACCGGGGCTGCCAGTGATCCGAAGGAATGGCAGCAGCACATCGGTAACAAGGCTCGGCGTGATCTTCTGGCCAAGCGGGCCCGAGATCCAAATGATCCGCTCAAGCTGGTGATCGTTCGGGACATGTGGCTGACCGGCTTTGATGCCCCCTGCATGCACACGATGTACGTGGACAAGCCCATGCAGGGCCATGGCCTGATGCAGGCAATTGCTCGCGTGAACCGTGTATTCCGAGACAAGCCCGCTGGGCTGATCGTGGACTACATTGGTATTGCACAAAGCCTGAAGTCAGCGCTGCAACGGTATTCCTTGAATGATCAGGCGAATACGGGTGTCGATGAGGCACAGGCCATTGCGGTGATGACGGAGAAGTTCGAGATCGTGCGTGACATGTACCACGGTTTCGATTACGCATCCGCACTGGGTGGTACGCCACAGGAGCGCCTGGCGATGATGGCCGGAGCAATCGAGTGGATTCTCGATCTTCAGCAGAAGTTGGCAGCGAAGGAACAGACCGAGGAGGGCAAGAAGAAGGCACACCGGCGCTACCAGGACGCCGTGCTGGCGCTGTCCAAGGCCTATGCGCTGGCGTCCGCCTCGGATGAGGCCAGGGAGATCCGGGAGGATGTGGGCTTCTTCCAGGCGATCCGCGTCGCGCTGATCAAGAGCCGCGAAAGTGCCAGCATGACCCCGCAAGCACGCGATCTGGCCATCCAGCAGATCGTCAGTCGCGCGGTGGTCTCCACCGAGATCGTGGACATTCTGGCCGCCTCCGGCATCAACAGCCAGGACATCTCCATTCTGTCGGACGAGTTTCTTGCCGAAGTCCAGCAGATGGAGAAGAAGAATCTGGCCCTGGAAGCGTTGCGTAAGCTGATCAACGACGGTGTTCGCTCGCGCAGCAAGACCAACGTCGTGGAGGCCAAGGCGTTCTCGGAGCGATTGGAGGATGCAGTGGCGCGTTATCACGCCAATGCCATCACTACGGTCGGGGTGCTGCAGGAGTTGATCGAGCTGGCCAAGGACATCCGGGCAGCGCGAGCGCGGGGCGAGGAGTCCGGGCTGTCAGAGGAGGAGATCGCTTTCTATGACGCCCTGGCCGAGAATGAAAGCGCGGTGCAGGTCATGGGAGACGACAAGCTCAGGCTGATCGCTCATGAGTTGCTGACCAGCCTGCGCGGTAGCGTGTCGGTCGACTGGGCCCGCCGGGAGCCAGCCCGTGCTCGGATGCGGGTGCTGGTCAAGCGCATTCTGCGCCGGTACGGCTACCCGCCCGACCTTCAGGATGCGGCCGTGCAGACGGTACTTCAGCAGGCCGAGGTGCTGTCGGCGGCGTGGTCGGCTTCCTATGAAGCGGAGGGTGAAAGCGAGTGAAGGGTGCATTGGCCTCTGAAAGGGCGGCCAAGCGCCTATCCCGACCACCCCACCGCCTCTACCGCCGATACACCTCCCGACGATTCCCGATGCGGATGACCATGATCAGCAGCCTGCCATCTTCGATGTTGCTGATGATTCGATAGTCGCCCACGCGGTATTTCCAGAAGGCCCCCAGTTTCGATCCTTTCAGGGCTTCGCCAATGCTGCGCGGATCGTCCAGGTGAGCAACGCGATCCTTCAGGAAGGAAAGGATGCGACGGGCAACCTGGGGGTCGACCTTGCCCAGTTCACGGGCCGCCGCAGGGTCGAATTCAATCTTCCAGACCATGGTGCTTCATCACGTCTTCCAGTGACAGGGTCTGGGTCTTGCCGCTGCGGATGTCGATCAGACGTTGTTCGGCCAGGTACAGGTCTTCCAGGTCATCCAGGTGTTCAAGGATGGCCTCCCGTGCATAGAAGGTCTTGGTGCGGCCTGTGGCCTGTGCCAGGGCGTCAAGGCGTTTTTCCACGTCGGCAGGCAAGCGGATGGCGAGCATGGCAGTTTCCGATATGTCCTTGTGTGCTATACAAATATAGCATCTGTCCCGCCAGGAATCCGCAGAAAGGTCGGCCGTTAGTCGAATCTCCATCATCCGGCGTCAGATTCCGCCGTTCAAGGGTCTGAGACGCGCGCCGATCAGGCACCCACCTGTCGCCCGATGCGTGCGCCCTCGGCGGACTCAGGGTTTTCCCTGAACCATCCCTTTCCGGAGCCCTTCCCAGCCCTCGCAGCCCCAGCTCCCCTCTCAGTCCGTAGTACATTCAACACACTTTTCACCCTTCCGGGGCGCCAGGCGCACCGGGGGGCCGGAAGGGCCTGGCGTCCGTGCGGGTCTTCCGGTCAGAACAACGAGACCTGTTTCGGGTGTGCTGCTTCGCCGTCCTTTCGTGCCGCCCGGGCAAGCAAGGAGAGGCACATGCCACGTCACGTCCCGGACACTTTCTTCGGTCATCCCCGACCGCTGTCCACGCTTTTTCACATCGAGCTGTGGGAGCGCTTTTCCTATTACGGGATGCAGAGCATCCTGCTCATCTATCTCTACTACGAGGTCAGCCGGGGAGGGCTGGGCATCGACCAGGGGCTGGCGGGCGGCATTGTCGGCATCTACGGCGGCAGCGTCTATCTGGCCACCATTCTGGGCGGCTGGCTGGCCGACCGGGTGCTGGGGACAGAGCGCACGCTGTTCTATTCCGGCATCGTGGTGATGTTGGGGCATATTGCGCTGGCGCTGGTGCCGGGCATTCCCGGGCTGGTGGTGGGTCTGATGTGCATTGCGCTGGGCAGCGGCGGGGTGAAATCCTCGGCCAGTTCCATGGTGGGTGCGCTCTATGAGAACCCGCAGTGGCACGCGCTACGCGATGCGGGCTTTTCCATCTTCTATCTGGCCGTGAACATCGGTGGTTTCTTCGGGCCGCTGCTGACCGGCGTGCTGCAGAGCGAACTGGGCTTCCACTATGGCTTCGGCATTGCGGCGCTGGGCATGGCCTGCGGGCTGTGGCGCTATGCGCGGGGGCGGGCGGGGTTGCCGCAGCTGCCGGTGCCCAATCCGCTGTCACCTGCGCAGCGCGTGCGCGTGCAGCTCGCGGCCGTCGTCGTGAGTGCGGTGGTCGGTGCGCTCTTCGGGGCGAAGATCATCCACACGGGCAACTTCTCGTCGGTGGTGCTGGGCATCAACATCGTGGCGGTGCTGGGCTACTTCGGGCGCATGTTGCTGGGGCCCAGTTTCTCGGCCAGCGAGAAGCGGCACGTGCTGGCCTATGTACCGCTTTTCCTGGCAGCCTGCGTGTTCTGGATGCTGTGGTTCCAGGTGTTCACGTCGGTGGTGGTGTACTTTGACGAGACGGTGGTGCGCCGCATCGGGGACTGGGAGGCGCCGGTGTCCTGGTCGGCTTCGGCCCAGAGCATGTGGGTGATCATCCTGGCGGGCACGATGGCCACGCTGTGGACGAAGCTGGGCGACAAGCAGCCCCGCACGCCGATGAAGTTTGTGCTGTCGCTGTTCGTGCTGGCGGCGGGCTACTATTGCTTCGTACCCTTCATCAAGGCGGGTGAACCGATGTCGATGCCGGGGTTCGTGGGTGTGCTCTTTCTCATCACGGTGGCCGAACTGCTCATTTCGCCCATTGCCATCTCGCTGGCCACCAAGATTGCACCGGCCTCGTTCAGGACGCAGATGGTGGCGGTGAACTTCCTGTCACTGTCACTGGGTTTCACGGCAGGCGGTGTGCTGTTCGATGCTCACTACAGGAAGGAGGCCGCCGCAAATTTCTATGTGGAGCTGACGGTGATCAGCCTGGTGTGCGCGGTCGCGCTGCTGGTGCTGGTGCCGGTGCTCAACCGCATGTTGGAGGACGTGGATTGAGGGGGCGACTCATCCGCCCGGGCAGGCCGCCCTGAAGGGCACGGCCTGTCTGCTCATGCGGTCTGCCTGCCCTTGGGTTCGCCGCAGGCTTCACCCGTCTTCTCCGGTCATCTAGGATCATTTCTCGTCATGAACGCTGTCTCTTCTTCCTCCGCCCTGCGGGGTCCCGTCCAACGTCTGGCTGCGCTGCGCCAGGCCATGCAGAAACAGGGCATCGATGCCTGGATCATCCCGTCGGCCGATCCGCACCTGTCCGAATACCTGCTCGAGCACTGGCAGGGCCGGCGCTGGGTGTCGGGCTTCACGGGCTCGGTGGGCACG
>ERZ773043.798-NODE-798-length-18445-cov-4.087493_pt1 | contig 18445 bp, 15 predicted proteins | sample MGYA00580636_ERZ773043 | MGnify/ENA primary metagenome ERZ773043 (study PRJEB29015, sample SAMEA2737992) | human oral metagenome | biome: human oral; feature: human-associated habitat; material: dental | place: China | collected 2065 ...
GGTAAGCCCAAACGCATCTTAAAGTTCAATCTACCGTCAAAGCTACTCTGCCCTTCTATACGTGGTCTAAATCCTGAAACCTTAAACTTAAACCGCTCTACCGTGATAAGATTATTCTTTATACTACTCTTGATGTCAATAGTCGAAAGATTAGCATCTCTCAGTCCGTCTGTACCTGTTCTATCACTGATAACATTAAAAAGCTTAAACCCTTTTAGTTGAACATTCTTCACCGATAACACTCCTCCTCCTTTTATTGAAGGATAAATAGGTGACATCTCATCATTCAGCTTCCCTTCTACGGCGTAATCCAATGAAATAATACCTTTGGCATCTTTTGCCATTGCCACCATTTCTCTGAACATCTTCACTTCTTTGTAGGCTCTTTGCACGTCAAAGTCTTTAGCTTTAATCTTAAAACTAAAATTAGCGCGTTCAGGTGTCTCATCTGCGTATTTAGCATTTATTTGTGTAGAAACTCCTATAATATTAAAACTCACGTTTTGTAAAGCTAAGGTTCCTCTATTAAGCTGAGTATTACCTCTCAAATTGTGAATAGTAAGCCCTTGTAAAGCTACATTTTTAAGGTTGGCATTTAAATTAAAGTTAAAGAGCTTAGGTACAATCACCACCCCTTTTTCAGTTGGAGTATCATTGGTAACCGTTGCTTCCTTCGCTTCTTTTGTTTCTTGAGCAGGGGCAGAAGTATACATAAACTCATCTACATCAAGATAGTTAGAGCTTACCGTAAAGTTTCCTTTCAGCACTTGGTTGTTTGATAGGAAGAAGTTAATAGCGTTGCTCATTCGTCCGTTCATCAAAAAGTCCGATTTCCCATAGGTAGCACGGAAGTCGGTAAAGTGCATATTGTCTTGATTGAAGTGAAAGACTCCTTGCTGAATGATAAACGGTTTAGGCAAGTATTCTGTAGTGGTTTTGATATTACGCAGTTCTATCACTCCCTTATTGTGCAAAAGATGATAACGCCCGTTAGTAGCATCGCTCTGAGTGCCTTGCAAGGTAAGGTCGGCTTTGGCATAACCTTCTAATTCCAAGCCTTTTTGTGAGAATACTTTATAAATTTTGGCTATGTCTAACTCTCCTTTGGCTTGTATATCATATCGGATATCGTCGAAATTCTCCATCGATAAATTCACCGTAAAAGGCTTTCCTTCAAACAAGAACGTCGCAGGAGACACATTTACTGCCAAAGTTTTCATCGAGCCATCAGTGTTCTCAATATTCCCTTTGAAGTGAATATCAGTAACCGGATTGGGGTAGTAGGGCGTCTTTACATAACCATCGGAGAACTCCAAAAGCCCTTTCGTGATAGGGAACAATCGTTGTTCAGGAGCATAAGTACCCTTACTCTTCACGTTTGCCAAGAGCATTCCTTTCAGTTGGAAGTCCTTCATATCCATCAAGTGCATCACATTCTCCACATTGATGTTTGCTCTCACCTTAGCATCAATTACAGGAGGTTTTATCCCATCAAGACTTACAATGCCGGAGAAGTACTCCTTACCTATATCAAAGTAAACCGAATCGAGCTTTACTGCCACTTTATCTACGTTCAGCGAAGGCAATCTCGTTTCTATGTTCAAGTACACATTCTCAGCCGGAGCTGGTACTCCCTTATAGCCTACATAACCATCTCTTACCTTCATTTTTAGATAAATATCGGGACTCAAATTCTGTGAGGCTATATATTGCCCTTTCATCGAAAAGAACACATCGGTCTTTCCTTTAAGGGTAGCTTTCTTGTGCCATTGTGTAAATTGGGGAGGCAAGGCAGTAAAGAAGTCGTCAAGATTGCTATCCTTAGATTCTATTTCCAAGTCAATGTCATATCCATTGCTCAAAAAATCCAACTTCCCTTTAAAATCCACAGGCAATCGGTTTATCTTTAAGTTGTTTTGCTGAAAGATAAAAGCTAGTGAATTAGTATTAATCTGGGTAATTAGCTCTGCGTTTACGTGTTTGTTCTTAAAGTAGGTTTCCCCTGCAAAAAGAAAATCCAATGATTGTATTTCTGCTTTGGTACGCAAATCGAAGATAGAAGCCTCTAAGCCTCCTTTTCCTAAGTAATTAAAACCATCGGCTTGAAGGTAAATCTCTGTCGATTTATCATCGTATATCAGTCGGGTATTTCTCAGCTCAATACGCTGTAAATTCACCCGTGTATCATCACTCTCTGAGGTGCTTTCTTCTCCCGATGATTTGTAAACGTTATAATTAGCCTCGCCTTGTTTGTTTACTTTTATATGCACAAAAGCATTTTTAAGGTATATCTCCTCTATGTCTATCTTCTTAGAGAACAACAAATCCTTTACGTCTATCCCCAAAGAAATTTGCTTTACTGCCACAAGCGTATCATTCTCATAGGGTTTAGAGCCCTTCATCAAGAAGTTATCAAGGTTAAGCGTAAGCGATGGGAAATGGGTAAAGAAAGATAACTTAGCTTTAGAAAAGTTGATTTCTCCGTTCAGATTATCATTGGCAAGCTTCTTAACTTTCTCAGTTACGTACTCAGGGTACACCATTGGAAAAATGATAATGAATGCCAATAGCAATGCTATCAGCACACCCAATATCTTTAAGCTTTTGAGGATATACTTCTTCATCAAAACAATAAAAGCCTAATCCGTTTAATCTATAAAACTCTGTAGTGCCAATTCATAGCTCTTCAAGCCAAAACCTCCTATTACACCCTTCACCACCGGCGATAAAAACGACTGATGCCTAAATGTTTCACGGGTAAAAGTATTAGAAATATGCACTTCTACTACGGGCGTTGTAATGGCTGCCACCGCATCGGCAAGGGCTATGGAAGTATGTGTATAGGCTCCTGCATTCAGTATAATGCCATCATACTCAAAACCTATATGGTGTAACTTGTCTATCAGTGCTCCCTCGTAATTACTCTGGAAATAATACAATTCAATATCTGTATATTTCCTATGTAGTTCTTTCAGGTAATCTTCAAAGGTCTGATTGCCATAAACCGAAGGCTCTCGAATGCCCAACAGGTTCAAGTTGGGTCCATTGATAATGATGATTTTCTTCATATCTATGTTATTCTTCTATTTTAATACGCCCTATCCCTTTCACACTTTTCTTAAATACAGGCGGATTCCCTTTCACAGTAATGCCTCCTGCTCCTGCGATAGAAGCATCTACCTCTTGCGTTACATAAGCCGATATGCCTCCTGCTCCTGCTATGCGCAAAGTAGCTTTTTCAGCTTTAAGCTCATCAGCATCTACATCGCCAGCACCTTTCACGTATATACTTAGGGTTTTGGTTTCTCCCGCAATGTCTATACCTCCTGCTCCAGCCACTTGTAAATCAAGTGAAGTAGCCGTTACCGATGCTTCAAGGTCTCCACTACCCTCTAATTTTACTAACAAAGAACCCACTTGCAACTTCTTTTCTGTAGATATATCCACAGCTCCTTTCCCTACTACTCTCTTTAAACGAGTGTCGATAGGTACGTACACAGTAATAGAGGTTTTGAGTGAGTATTTCCTATCAATGCTTATATAAAGCACATTGTTGGAGACTTTAGTCTCTAAATACGAAAGTACCTCTTTCTGTCCTTTCACTTTTATTTTGCCTACCTCTCCTTCTGTAAGCACAAGGTTATAAGCTCCCGAAACTTCTATAGCGTCATAATTCGCTACTTTTCTGTTTTCGGTGATAACTTCTTTGTCTTTTTCTGTCTTCTTTTGGCTGTATCCTATGCCTACAACTAATGTTACAAGGATAAATGTAATAAATCTTTTCATATATTTCATCTGTTTTTAATTATTTCTCTTCTGTTAAGTCACTTAGTATAGCTTCTGTCTTCGCTATAATCTCTTCAATTGTAATAGTCTCTATGGCTTTTTCATAACCTTTTGGGTATTTCTTCCCATATACCGAAGTAGGAATGAGTGGATACTGCTCTCTATCTGCCAAAAGAGCATTCTCCTTCGGCTGTAAATAAGGATAAAACCCCGCATAAGGGTGCGTCACTCCCCATAAAGTAAGCGTCGGAACTCCATACATCGCCGATAGATGTGCATTCCCACTGTCCATTGCTATCATTATATCTAAGTGCGAAATGAGCTCCAACTCTTGTTTAAACGAGAGCTTCCCTACCATATTTTCAGCATTAGGTAAGTTTATTTTGCTCACCTGCTCTTCCTCTTCTTTTCCTCCTCCAAAGATGTAAATCTTGCCACTGTCATACCGTTGAGAAAGTGCCGTTATCACCTCGCACATCTTTTCAAATGGATACTGTTTACCTATGTACGACGCAAACGGAGCAACCCCTATACGCACTCCTTCACACAGCAATTTCTGTACCGTTTCACTCGGTTCTTCTGGCGGTAAAATATATGGTTCACTTAGGTCAATCGGGAAACCCAAAGAAGCAAACACATCAGCATACCGCTCATACGAAGGCTTTAAAGGCTCAAACACTTTACACTTATAGCTGGTAAGTGCTCTCTTTTCTCTACGTCCTTTGTCTATTTGCTTGAAAGGTATTTTGCTACCCTTAAAATAGAATTTCAGTACATTAGTGCGCAACACATTGTGAATGTCTGCCACACCGTCAATTCCCTTCGCCATCAATTCCTTATACAGTTTGTACAGCCCCAATAAACCACTGTGTTTTCCATTAATTTCAGGAGTGAATACTTCCAAGTTAGGAATATGTGAAAACATCGGTGCAAATAACGGTCGCGTGAGGTAAGTGATTTTTACATCGGGATATTGCTCCGAAAAAGCTGTTACAACTGGCACACTGATGGCTACATCTCCCATCGCCGACATTCTAAAAATAGCTAAATGTTCCATTTTGTTTTGGTATTTAAAGTTTTATTAGTACCTTTGGCTTCTCAATAGAAAGGATACCTTTAATAAAGTTGTTTTTGCTAATTCACTTAGTGAAAACAGAATATTATTCTATCTTATCTTCGTTTTATAGATAGGTAAGGTTCGAAATTGGTTCATTATGCCTTCGTCTATCTTCCAAGATTCGTATAAGGTTTGTATAAGGTACCTATAAGATAGTATATTTTTCTGTATGGTATCCTCCCTCACTCTCGCCTTATAATTGAGATTGAAAATTGTTAATGGATATGCAAATGTAGTAAAAATTTATAATATGAGACACTTATTTTTAGTTTTTTTTATTGTACAGTCCGCTTTCGCTCAAAATAATACCGTTTTCGATTGCTCCAGAAGTCTTAGAATCGACTTTAATCTATTAGCCAATGCCCAGCGTATAGAGGTAATTTTTCAACAGCTCAAAAGTGAACCTCATTGGGGAGGCTCGCACACTCACCTTGTTTTTCCGAACTTAGGAAACCTGCGCCTTCAACTATTCGACGGCGAAACTCTTGTCTTCTCAAAAGGCTTCAACTCCCTCGCCGATGAGTGGAAGGAAATCGAAGAAGCCAAGACTGAAAAACGACTCTTTTATCACGCTATGCAAATTCCTTTTCCTAAAAAGAAACTGTCTCTGCTCATCGATAAACGAAACCGTGAAGGTGTTTTCGAAACGATTGCTTCTCGTGAGATTGACCCTAACGACTATTTTATAAAAGAAGAAAAGACCGTTGCCTTCCCTGTGAAGAAAATACTGTATAATGGTGAGGCTTCCAAAAAAGTAGATATAGCCATCTTAGCAGAAGGATACACCCAAGCCGAAACCGAGAAATTCTATGCCGATGCGCAACGTATGACCGATTATATGTTCACCATTTCCCCTTTCGATAAGCTCAAAAACAATTTCAATGTATATGCCATAGCCGTACCTTCTCAAGAAAGTGGCACCGATGTACCTGGAAAGAATATTTTTAAAAACACTGCATTTAACTCTTCCTTCTACACTTTCAATCAAGAACGCTACCTCACCACCAACAGTATTTGTGAAATAGCCGATGCTGCCTCAGTAGTCCCTTACGACCAACTCTATATCTTAGTAAATACTGAAACTTATGGTGGCGGTGGTTTCTACAATCACTTAAATTTAGGCACTGCTGATAACGACCTTTCTGAAAAGGTATACATACACGAGTTCGGACACGGTTTTGTAGGTCTCGCCGATGAATATTACTACGATTGGGATCCCACTTTTCAAGAGATGTACAATACTAAGATTGAACCTTGGGAAGAAAACATTACCTCATTGGTGAATTTTGAGAGCAAATGGAAGGATATGGTAAAAAAGAAGACTCCTATCCCTACTCCTCGCACTCCTAAATATAAAGATGTTGTAGGTGCTTTCGAAGGAGGAGGTTACACCAGTAAAGGCATTTACAGTCCTGCACAAGACTGCCGTATGAAATCTAACGAACCAAAAGGCTTCTGCCCCGTGTGTGAACGTGCTATTCGCAAAATAGTAGACTTTTACACAAAATAAAGAGGAAGCCATAAAACACCCTCTCAACGCTCAACTCGTGATATAGATATACAAATAAAAAAGACGCACTAAGAAAATCTTAGTGCGTCTTTTTCTTTTATGGGTCGCTACACTTTGCCAAAGTTTTTGCCTGTGTGGCTCGCACCTTTGGCAAAGTTGAATAAACTAAGAATATCTCCGCTGGTTTACAAGGCGCAGCCTTGATTTTGTTTAAATTTTGTTTAATTTCTGAGGCACAGCCTCATTCCTCTAACTCAAACTCGCACCTCATTTTCTAATTCCCAAATTTTCTAATTTATCAATTAACCACTAACCACTAACCATTTAATCAACAGCCTTTTACCTTTTACCTTTTACCTTTTACTTAAATAATTTTCAGAATTATTTTTGCATTTCCACAAAAAGCATTACTTTTGCCGTTTGATTAATAACACCAATACAAATTTATACTTTTATAAACGATTTATAAACAATGGCAGTACTCGAAAAGATTAGAAGTAAAACCGTATTCCTTATTGCGATTATTGGGCTCGCCCTCTTCGCTTTCATCATCTCCGACTTTATAGGTAAAGGGCGCTTTAGCAACCATACACCCAACGAAATAGGTAGCGTAAATGGCGAAGAGGTACCTATCGATGCATTCCGTCAGCAAGTGGAAAATGCTACCCGTCAAGCTAACGGACAAGTATCTAGCATCGAAGCCGCTAAATACGTCTGGGAACAAAACGTCCAACAAATCCTACTCAACCAACAAATCGAAAAATTAGGTCTTAGTGTAGAAAAAGACCAAATTTTGGCAATTCTTGCTAAAACACCGCTCGCTCAAAACCCTCAGTTTGTGAATGAGTACGGAGTGTTCGACGCAAATAAATTCACCAACTATTTGGCTACCCTCAAAAACACCAATCCACAAGCCTATGCTCAGTGGAAAATGCAAGAAGATGCTATTATCGAAGATGCTAAACAGCGAATGTATTTCAGCCTTATCCGCGCAGGTCTCGGCGTTACCAATACCGAAGCCGAAATGGAATACCATCAGGAAAAAGACCTCGCCGATATCAGCTATGTAGCGTTGCAATACAGCTCTATCGATGATAAAAGCGTAAAGGTAACCGATAGCGAGATACAAGATTATATCAAGAAACACGAAAAACAATTTAAGCAAGAGGCTTATCGCAATATCCAATATATAGTAGTGAGCGAAAAACCATCGCAAACCGATATTGAAACCGAAAAAGAAAGCCTACTCAAGCTCTTGCAACCCGAAGTAGTGTTTAACAGCAAAACCAATAAAAACGATACTATTGCAGGCTTTGCTAAAACAAAAAATATCAAAGATTTCGTAGACCGTCATTCCGATGTGCCTTACGATAGCACTTTTGTAAATAAAGACAATCTCCGTTCTTCTTACGCCGATACTCTTTTCAACCTTCCGGTAGGCAAAGTGTTCGGTCCTTATGAAGAAGACGGAAGTCTCAAACTTAGCCGTATGATTGTTAAACAACCAGGCGGTGCTGTGAAAGCAAGTCATATTCTTATAGCCTACGCCGGCAGTCAGGCAGCTACGCCTAATACTACCCGCACTAAGGAAGAAGCTAAGGCAAAAGCCGAAGAGCTTTTAGCTCAAGCCAAAGCAGCAGGTGCTGATTTTGCGCAACTCGCTCGTGAAAATTCTGAAGAACCAGGAGCTGTTTACAGTGCAGGCGACCTCGGGTTCTTCTCCAAAGGTGCTATGGTAAAACCTTTTGAAGATTTTGCTTTCAACAATGCTGTAGGTACTATGGGGGTAGTAGAAACCGCTTTTGGTTTCCACGTAGTAAAAGTAACTGATAAAGCCGAAGCAGTGAACATCGCTACTATCAGCCGTAAAGTAGACCCTTCCGAAGCGACTATCAACTCTCTTTTCTCTAAGGTAACTAACTTCGAAATGAAGGCAGCTCAAAATCCCAAAGAGTTTGCTAATATTGCTAAAAAGACTGAACTTTCAGTGCTCCGTGCCGATAACCTACATAAGAACGACGACCAAATTATAGGATTGGGCTCTAACCGTTCTATCGTACAATGGTTGTTCCAAAAGGACACTAAAATAGGTGATATCAAGAAATTCACCAGTGGTGGTAACTACATTGTAGCCCAATTGGTAAAACAAGGCGAAGAAGGTATTAGCTCAGTACAAGAGGCTACTCCTATGGTAAAACCAATTCTCATTCGCGAGAAAAAAGCTGCTATCTTAAAAGAGAAAGCCAAAGGTAATAGCCTCGAAGCTATCGCTTCAGCTAACAAAACCGAAGTGAAAAGCGCTGCCAACCTCATAATGAAAAACCCAACTATCATAGGCGAAGGACGTGAACCTAAAGTAGTAGGTGCCGCCTTCGGACTCAAACAAGGTCAGCTTTCTAAACCTATCGACGGCGAAAATGCGGTATACGTAATCCAACTTACCTCAGCTACTGTAGCTCCTGCATTGGATAACTACAAAACCTATGCTGAAACTGTTGAGAAACTCCGCACCGACCGTGCTGCTCAAGGTATTCTCAAATCATTGGAAAGCACCGCCACCATTAAAGAAAACCTAAGTCTTTTCTATTAGTAAATAGAAATTAGGAAAATAGAAAAAAGGAGTTAAAGATGTATGTTCTTTAACTCCTTTTTTCTTACATTTAGTAATGTTCAAATTTGCTAATTTGCTAATTATTTTTTATCTTTGCCAAAAAAAAGAAGATTATGCCCTACATAATTACCATTACGGACAACAATCCTCAAGCTTTAGCTTTTGTAGAATATGCCAAGAAACTTGACTTTACAAAAGTTTCTATGGATAAAGAGGTTGACGAAATTATCTCTTACAACGATGATTTAGAAGAAGATGAATACGGTATACCTATCAAATACCGCGAAGAAATAATGGCTATGAGTAAAGAATCTAATAGAAATATAGCCAGACGTTGGAGAGAAGATCTCGCTAAAAAGAAAGAGAAACAAGCAATATGATAGTTATTTCAGATACTAATATTATCTATAGTTGTTTTTATAAACCCAATGGAGTAATTGCTAATATTTTAAAGGATAAAAAGAAAAACATTCAGTTTATAGCTCCTGATTACCTTTTAGAAGAAATAGAAGAACACTTGCCTAAAATTATGAAGAATAATAATCTTTCTAAAAAGCAAGCGAATATTCTTTTGGAAGAATTTATTCAGAACATTACTTTTTTTAAAGTAGATGATATTCCCCAACAATATTTAGATAAAGCAGAAGAAATAGCTAAATTTGTCGATCCTGATGACTACCCTTTTATAGCTCTTCATTTTGAAAAAGGACACAAGATATGGACTTGTGACTTTGAACTAATTAAAGGACTAAAAGAAATGGGCTATGATATATGTGTGACGACCAAAGACCTTAAAGCCAAACGTTATAAAAAAACAACTGACTAACTATCCTACATTTCCTATTCCCCTCAGCTGGCGCGAGTTTGTAGTTCAGCTGGCGCGAGCTTGTAGCTCGTGCCCATTCTAATTTTCAAGTTTGTTAATTATTTTTTATCTTTGCATCACCAATTTTTTACCTTTTACTTTTTATCTTTTACCTAAACAAATGGATTTAAGCAATTACCGAAAAACGTACAACAAGCGTGCTCTTTTAGAAAGCGATGCTCCTGAGAATCCTATGCAACTCTTTCAAACCTGGTTCTACGAAGCCGATGAGAGCAACAGTGTAGACGAAGCCAATGCAATGTCAGTAAGTACCATAGGACTCGATGGTTACCCAAAGACCCGCGTAGTACTCCTTAAACAGTACACTTACGAAGGCTTTATTTTCTACACCAATTACAACAGCGAAAAAGGGAAAGCCATTCTCGCCAATCCTCACTTGTGTTTATCTTTCTTCTGGCCATCTCTCGAAAGGCAAATCATCATCAAAGGTATTGCTGAAAAAGTCCCTGCCAATACCTCCGACGGTTATTTTGAGTCTCGCCCTTTGGGTAGTCAGTTAGGGGCAATAGTATCACCACAAAGCGAAGTAATCCCTTCAAGAGAATATCTCGAAGAGCACCTACACGCATTAGAAAAACAATACGAAGGCAAAGAAGTACCCCGTCCTGAGCATTGGGGAGGTTTCTTAGTCCGACCACAAAGCCTTGAATTTTGGCAAGGACGCCCTAATCGTCTACACGACCGTCTGCGTTACACTCTTACTGAAGACTACGATTGGAAATTAGAGCGATTAGCACCGTGATAATTAGCTAATATACTAATTTTTTTATTTATGAAGGGTAGCAATGTGAAAGAGTCGCTCCGCTAGTGCGAGCTTGTAGCTCGTGCCATAATAATACAACATAAAATTGGCAACTATTAACGTCTCCTTTCTAAAAGTTGAAGACTAAAAACTAACACCTAAATCCTATGATAGAGAAAGATTACCTCAAACGGCAAATAGACCTTTTCTTTGAAGAGCTCACCGCACTATTGAGCAAAAAGCCCGCAAAAGAAGAGCAACTCAAATATTTGGACTACTTAGCCGAAAAATATACTCCACACACACTTACTTATTTCATCAATACTCCTACTGAAACAATACTTTTAGCCTATAAAAATAGTGAAGATACCTTAGAAATCATCTCAGAACTATTGTTTTTTTTCGATGATAAAACTACCCTCCAGAAAACCGCTGATATTATAAAATACCTCAATTGTAGTAGCAAAGAATATTCTTTCAGAAGAAATACTCATTTACAAGAACTCATACATAAGTTACAATAACCTTTGGTTAATTTGCTAATTTGTAACTATTTCTTATTTTTTACATTGGAAAAAACATTGTTGTACGATGTGATATTTTATTGTATTCGCTTAATAAATAACTATTTGCGTTAATAATAAGAAGAGAGAGTAAAAAATATTTTCACTTTCCTGCACGTAAATAGAAATAAAAATATTACCTTTGTAGCTCAAAAAAACTTTTTGATAAAAACCGATGACAGTAGAAGTAAAAAAAGAAGGTAAATTTTCATACATCGAAAAAGGTGAGGGCACTCCTATTATTATTTTGCACGGCTTGATGGGTGGGCTTAGTAACTTTGAAGAAGTAGTTTCTTTTTTTTCCCATAAATATAAAGTGGTAGTCCCCGAACTGCCTCTCTTCTCTATGCCTTTGCTCACAACTTCAGTGAAAACATTGGCTAAATATATACAGAAATTTATCAAACACAAGAAGTTTGAAAAAGTAATCCTGCTTGGCAATTCACTTGGTGGACACGTAGGCTTGCTTTATGCTAAAATGCACCCTAAAAACGTACTCGGATTAGTGCTTACAGGTAGTTCTGGGCTATACGAAAAAGCAATGAGCGATGGCTATCCACGTCGTGGTGATTACGATTTCATCAAAAAGAAATGCGAAGAAGTGTTCTACGACCCTGCCGTAGCTACTAAAGAAATTGTAGATGAGGTATTTGCTAATATCTCCGATCGCTCTAAACTTATCAAAACTTTGGCACTTGCCAAAAGTGCTATCCGTAATAATATGGCAAAGGATTTGCCTAAAATGGAGACCCCTACTTGCCTCATCTGGGGTAAGAACGACAATGTAACTCCTCCTAAAGTAGCTGAAGAATTCCACGAATTATTACCTAATTCCGAACTGCACTGGATAGACAAATGTGGTCACGCTCCAATGATGGAACATCCTCAACAGTTCAATGATATTTTAAATAAGTGGCTTGAAAATAAGGAGGTAAGATGATAAAAAAAGCTGAATTTGTGATGAGTAACTCTCAGGTGAGTAAATGCCCCAAAGAAAACTTACCTGAATATGCTTTTATAGGGCGTTCCAATGTAGGGAAATCGTCGCTTATCAATATGCTTACCAATCACAAGAATTTGGCTAAAACTTCAGGTCGCCCTGGGAAAACCCAACTCATTAATCACTTCAAAATAGACAATAGTTGGTTTTTAGTAGACCTCCCTGGTTATGGTTATGCAAGGGTATCCAAAGAAACTAAAAAGGTATTTCAGCAGTTTATCACTAAATATTTTGAGGAGCGACAACAATTGGTATGCGCATTTGTATTAGTAGATGTGCGCCACGAACCTCAGAAGATAGATGTGGAGTTTATGCAATGGTTAGGCGAACACAGCATTCCGTTTGCTATTGTCTTTACCAAAGCCGATAAACTCAAACCTTTAGTTATTGAGCGCAATATAGCGGCTTATCAACAAGTACTCCTCGAAACTTGGGAAGAATTTCCACCTTATTTCATCACTTCCGCCGAAAACAAAACCGGCAAAGAAGAACTTACCCATTACATCGAACAAATCAATAAATCAATTGACAATTGTTAATTATCAATTGTCAATTGTTAGAATACTTCTGATATTACTTTCACTATATTATCCGATTTTCCCATTGAATAGTAGTGCAAAACAGGTACCCCAGCGGCTTTGAGCTCTTTGCTCTGCTGAATTGCCCATTCTATACCCACTTGTTTTACCTCGTTGTTGTTCTTGCAGGATTCCACTGCTTTGATGAGGTCTTCGGGGAAATCTATTTTAAAGGCTTGTGACAGTAGGTTGAGGTGCTTTTTAATAGCAATAGGTTTAATCCCTGGAATGATAGGCACATTGATGCCTGCTTCTTTGGCTTTCTCTACAAACTCAAAATACTTCTGATTGTCAAAAAACATCTGTGTTACCACATAGTCGGCACCAGCATCTACCTTTTCTTTTAGGCGCGCCAAGTCCGAGGTGAGTGAGGGAGCTTCAATGTGTTTTTCAGGATACCCCGCTACTCCTATACAGAAATTAGCCTTATGGTCGGCAGCAATGCCGTTGAGGTAAATCCCCTTGTTCAAATTACTGATTTGAGTAACGAGTTCGGTAGCGTAGGTATGTCCGCCCTCAGTAGGCTGAAAGTAGCGTTGTTCTTTCATCGCATCACCGCGCAAAGCCATTACGTTGTCAATACCCAAGTAGAGGCAATCTACCAATAGGTACTCAGTTTCTTCTTTTGAAAAACCACCACAAAGCACGTGTGGCACAGTATCTACCTTGTATTTATGCTGAATAGCCGCACAAATACCCACCGTACCAGGGCGCATACGGGTTACTTTCTTTTCCAATAGCCCATTAGGGTGTTCAATGTAATAATACTCCTCGCGTGAGGTAGTTACATCTATAAACGGGGGATTGAACTCCATTAGAGGGTCTATGTTTCGGTATAGTTCTTCAATATTATTTCCCTTTTTAGGAGGTACTACTTCAAAGGAGAAGAGCGTTTTTCCTTTGGCATTCTTAATATGGTCTGTTATTTTCATATTTTCCTTTAAATTCTTCTTTTGCTATCAGTGTATATTGTTTCACAAAGTCTGTTTTGTGAGCGGTATAAGCATCTCGGTCGTGCTCAAAAAGCTTCCAAAGAGACAATTTAAGTGTTTCATAGTCTTTGGCTACCGATGGGTGAGCTTGTAGTTCATCGCGAAAATAGAGTTCGTCATTATCGCCTTCATAACGCAAGTGCAGATGAAACACACGTTCTGCAAACCCATTAATAGTATAGCCTTTATTAAAAGAAATCCTATCGTTTGTTTCATTCATACATAGATAACCTGATTGTAAAATGACTTCTTTTAGCTTCTGAAATGAACTGTCCTTTTTCACTTCTAATAACATATCTACAATAGGTTTGGCTTGTATCCCTTCCACAGCAGTACTACCTATATGGCTTAACCGTACCACTTCGTTAGAGGGTAATTGTTTTAAAAGGAAACTGCGTTCTTCCTCATACCATTCTTTCCACAAAGGGTTGTGCTGTGTAAGATTGATAGGGAACAGTTGCCACAATTCCTGTAACGACATCTTTAACAAAGGATTTTCTTCTTGATTCATAGCGCTAACACCTAAAACTTACTTTTCTCTGCTAATCTTAAAATGTCGCCAAATACTCCGCGTGCGGTTACCGAAGCGCCTGCTCCTGCTCCTTGTATTACGATAGGGTTATCGCCGTAAGATTCGGTGTAAATTTCAAAAATAGAGTCGGCACCTTTTACCTGACCGAGGGCACTGTTGCGCGGAACCGATACGAGCGATACGTCTAACTGTACCGTTTCGGTAGAAGCTAAGTCGCCGTGAAGGTCACCTACATAACGCAGTACGTGGTCGGGGGCTTGAGCTTCTTTGATTTGCTGATAAGGCGCATTGAACTCGTCTAAACGTTGCAAAAAGTCTTCTACTGAGCCTTCTCTTAAATGTTCGGGGATAAGGTTTTGTATCTTCACATCGCTGAACTCATTGCCTAAATCGAGTTCGCGGGCTAAGATGAGCAGTTTGCGCCCTACATCATTACCACAAAGGTCTTCACGAGGGTCGGGTTCGGTATAACCACTGTTGATAGCGTGTTGGAGCACCTCGCTAAACGGCTTGTTTTCTGCTGAAAAGGTATTGAACAGATAGCTGAGCGTTCCTGAGAAAATTCCCTTGATACGGGTGATGTTCTCGCCCGAATGATGCAAAAGGCGAATGGTGTCTATCAATGGTAAGCCTGCCCCTACATTGGTTTCGTAGAGATAAGTTTTTTGGTGTTGTTTGAGAGTTTTGCGCAGTTCTTGGTAAAAGTCAAACGAAATAGTATTCGCTATTTTATTAGCTGAAACCAAGTCGTAACCGCTCTTGATAAGCGGAATATAGTTGTCTACAAAGGTTTTGCTGGCGGTTACATCTACGGCGATAAGGTTCTCCAAGTGATGTTTATCTACAAAGGCTTGCAAAGTGTCAAAACTATAAGGCACAGCTTCTTTATCGAAGGCAGAGCGCCAATGACTGCCAATTCCTTTTGCATTGGTGAGTAGCTGTTGTGAATTGGCGATAGCAACGATACGCAAACTGATGTTCTTGCGGTGAAGTATATTGTCGTGTGCGGCAATCACTTGGTCGATGAGGGTAGCCCCTACGGTACCTTTACCAAAGATTACCAAGTTGATACGGCGTGAAACCCCAAAGATTTCACCGTGAATTACGTTCAATGCCTTGTGGAGTTTTTCGGTTTTGAGTACCAAACTCACGTTTTTGCCCGTTACGGCATTATTGATGAGCAAAGGAACGATTTGGTTGCGTATCAAAGCGTTATAAGGGTGGTGGAAAGTAGCAAGCGGTTGTCCTACGATAGAAATTACAGCTACATCTTCTACGATGCTCACACTGCTTACATCATTGGTATAGAAGTCGTGTGAGAATTCCTCGTCTATAGCAGCTTTGGCAAGTTTAGCATCTTTTGAAGCTACTACCAAGCCTACCCCGCGCTCCGATGACCCTTGCGAGATGATACTCACACTGATACCTTTTTGTGCGAGCGCTTTAAAAATACGGGCATCTACGCCCACTTTGCCCAAGAGTCCGCGACCTTCCATCACGATAAGGGCATTGTCTTTTATTACTGAAATCGATTTGATGCCCTCTTGTACGCTTTCTTGGTGAATGAGTGTACCGGCGTCCTCACTGTTGAACGTGTTTTTGATACGCAACGGAATGCCTTTTTCAATGAGTGGGATAATGGTTTTGGCGTGGAGTATAGAAGCTCCAAAGTTAGCCAACTCATTGGCTTCTTCGTAAGAAAGATGACGTATAATTTTGGCTTCGGGTACTAACTCAGGATTGGCAGTGAAGATACCGTCGACGTGGGTGTAGTTTTGCAGTTCGGAAGCGTTGAGATAGTTAGCCAAAAGTGCTGCCGAATAGTTACTGCCATTGCGCCCTAAGGTAGTAGTGTCGCCTTTTTCGGTGGAAGCGATAAAGCCCGTAACCACTGCCACACAATTAGGTGGAATGGTTGCAAAGCGGTCGCGAGTGAGTTTTTCGGATATAGAGTTGATGATTTGTGCATTGCCTACCACAGCATCGGTTTTGAAGATTTCACGACTATCTACAAAAGTACTTTCCAAGCCTTTTTGCTGAAGTAGTGTTGCCACAAGCTTAGCAGACATCAGTTCGCCTTGTGCCAATACCAAATCTTTGGTCTTAGGGCTGTAGTCTTTCAGTAGCGAAACGCCTTCAAGGAGTTTTTCGAGCAACTGAAATTCGGACTCAAACGACACACTATCGTTATACTGCTGTTCGTCTTTCAGTTGTTGAAAGTCGGCAGTATAATCCTCGCCTTTACTCGCTTTTTCGAGCAAAGCCTCTAATTCATCGGTAGTGTTGCCTCGCGCTGAAACAACTACTGATAGAGGTTCCTTATGTGAAGTAATGATAATATCAATCACCTTTTCGATGCCGTCATTGGCAAGTGATTTTCCACCAAATTTTAATATCTTCATTTGTTTACTTTTTATCTTCTACCTTCTTGAAAGTAATTTCTCTTTTTTTATCATTACACACCACAAACTCATCTCCTTTAAGTTTTACAATTTTAAAACGACTTACCTCATCTTTAATAGCATTTCCTATATCAAAAAAGCTCATCGGAGTTTTAGTGAGGTAAAATTCTAAATCATAGCATAAATTAAGGTCTGTAGATTCGACTTTATACATAGATTCGTGATTATAGGTGAGTAATAAAGCACACTTTTCATTCGTCTTAGGTACTTTTATAATCAATTTCCCATTTTCGTCAGTATCACCTCCTGTAGGAGCTCCTTCTTTAAACAGAGAAACATCTACATTCGGTAAAGGCTTCTTTTCTAAATCGTATACTGTTAAGTTTAAAGTGATGTAATCTTTATAATTAGTATATGGTTTAGCGATATAATATCCAGGGTATTTTACCTCTGTTAAATCGTATTTTAACACTAAAGAATCCTTCGTGAGGGTGTAATGACCTTTGCCATAATGAACAATTCCTAACTCGCCTTCCTCAGCATAATCAAAAATGCCATTGCTATAAAACGTGTAGGTATCAGTAGTACAACACTCTATGTGCATTTCTTTATCCTTTATATAATATTTACCTTCTATTTTTCTCTGCGCAAAAGTAAACGCATATGCACTTATAAAAAATAGCAATAATAAGAGGAGTTTTTTATTTGCATTTTGAGTTCCGTAGCTTTTAGCTATAATATTGAGCCCATTATCCATCAATAATTTATCATCAATCATTAATTAAACACTTTCTTTAAATACTGTTCTAACTGTTTGTGTTCTATCAGGAAAGCATCGTGACCGTGTACAGAGTGGATTTCGTAATAATCTACGGGTTTGCCCATTTCACGTAGTTCGGTTACGGTATCGCGGTTCTCTTGAGGAACGAAATACAAGTCGGAATCGGTGCTTACAATGGTAATGTGTGCGGTGATAGGCGCTACTGCTTCGGCAAAACTACCGCGTTCTTTTGAAATATCTATCGTTTTTACCAATTGGTTCATCAGTTTGTAGGCGGAGAGTGAGAAGCGTTTGTGCAACTTGTCGCCGTGGTGCAAAAGCCACGTTTCTACATTGTACAACTGCAACGGAATGTTGGTGGTGCGCTCAAACTTCAGTTTCAACGATTGAGGAGTGCGGTAACACAACATCGCGTGGAGACGTGCATCGTGCAAGGGGTGTGTAGAGTTTTTGAGTATCTGCTCTTGTAAGAGGCAGTTGCCTATAATCCAGTCGGTTGCTTTCCAATCGGCAGCTACGATTACGAGTTCTTTGAAAAGGGTAGGGGCGAGAGCAGCCATTTCCCAAGCAATACCGCCTCCTAACGAGCACCCTACAAGGGCAAATACTTCTTTAAGTCCTAAATGCTCGGTGAGCCCTTGGTTGAAAATGCGCGCTATATCTATACCCGTCCAATGCTCATAGTTAGGAATCATATCTTCTTCGCGTGCTCCAAAACCATTGCCAGGGATATTAAAAGCTACTACCGTGTATTTAAGGGTATCTATCAACTTTCCTTCACCGATGGCTTCTTTCCACCAGCCGTTTTCACCCGTAACTTGTGAATTGCCTGTAAAAGCGTGGTTTACTACCACCACGGGTGCTTCTCCCAGCGGTAAGCCAAAACATTGGTAATACAACCTAAGCGAGGGAATGCGCACTCCATAAGAGGTGATAAAATCAGTA
>ERZ773043.800-NODE-800-length-18434-cov-11.736112_pt1 | contig 18434 bp, 18 predicted proteins | sample MGYA00580636_ERZ773043 | MGnify/ENA primary metagenome ERZ773043 (study PRJEB29015, sample SAMEA2737992) | human oral metagenome | biome: human oral; feature: human-associated habitat; material: dental | place: China | collected 2065 ...
GAGGCACACGACGGGGCGGGCGGGGTCGAGCGGGCGCTCGCACGCGGCGAGCACGTCCCCCGTCGCCGCTACGAACTCGCAGGACGCCTCGGGCACGCACCACTCCCTCACCCCCCGGGGCCTGGCCTCGTTTTTTTCAGGTGGTTCGCGATCGTGGCGGGGCACACCGACTCGACGTACCCGAGCTCGACGGCCTTGTCCGCGAGCAGGCGGACCGTCCAGTGGTCGTGGCCCTCCGGCGCGTCCGCGCACGCGAGGGCGATGATCCTCGCCTCGACGTCCCCGTCGATCTTGAGGTTTCCCGGGGATGACCTGCGCTTTCGCTCGAGCACGCCCCGGAACCCCTCGGTCACCAGCTTCTTCTTCAGGCTGAAGACCGTCTTGGCCGAGGCCCGGTACGTCCTGGCCGCCTCGCCTCGCTCATGCGCAGGTCGGCGTGCTCGCCGACGTCCACCGCGAGCAGGATGTTCGCCCTCCTGACCTGCGCGGCCCCTCCCTTGCCCCTCCTCACCACCGCGAGCAGCTCCCCGCGCTCCTCCGCCGTCAGCTCGACCCTGTACTTCTCCGCAGGCATGGCACCACCCTTCTCCCGTGTGTGGTGCCATTCTATCTCAATATCAGTAGAACATAAATAGACTAATCACTAGCGTTGCATCACCTGCCTCTTCGACAATGATAGGAGGACTTATGGCAGATCACACCAACTTGGAGGCCCTGATCTCCGATACCCTGGTCGAGATGAGGAGGCCCGGCTATTCCGAGAACACCATAACCGGGTTCAGGAGGATGTTCGCGGCGCTCTCGAGGTACGCCGTCTCGCAGGGACGCAAAGAGTCCGGCGAAGAGCTCGCGATTCGGTTCCTCAATGCGAAGTTCGGCGTCGAACTCACCCAGCCCTGCCAGGCAAACCCCGGCGGGAGCTACCTCAAGGCCTGGCTTCGGGCGATGCGCGTTCTGCTCGAGATGGGAGAATGCGGCCGCGTCTGCAAGCGCATGCCCGGCGATCTCGTCCGAACCGAGCTGCCTGAGGAATTGCAGTCGCTGCTGGACTCGTCCGACGATGCCAGCCGGCGGGCTGGGCACTCCGAGTCGACCATCTACTCGCGCAACGGCCGCATCAAGCACTTCTTGATCTTTCTGGCAGACAACGGCGGGACCGACGCCTCGTGCATTACCGAGAGCTCGGCGCACGACTACATCCTCACGAAGTCGTCTAACCACGCCAAGTCGGTGAGGGCGATCCTCACTGCGCTCCGGTGCTTCCTGCGTCATCTGCATTCGGGGGGCATGACAGAACGCGACCTCTCGCCGAGCGTGCCGAATCCCAAGCCCTGCTATGCCCCCGAGCTTCCCTCCACCTGGACGGCGGACGAGGTGTCGAGGCTGACGGACGGCATCGATCGCGGCAATCCCACGGGGAAGCGCGACTACGCCATGCTGCTCATGGTCGCGAGGCTGGGGCTTCGGGCCTCAGACATAAAGTCGATGCTCATCTCCGACGTTGACTGGTCGGCGAGGACGATATCGATCACACAGCACAAGACTGGCGTACCGCCGGGGCTACCGCTGCCCGGCGACATCGGCTGGGCGGTGATCGACTACCTGCGGGAGGGGCGCCCGAAGGCTGCCACGTGCCCGCAGCTGTTCGTTCGCCAGGTGGCGCCCTTCGACGCGTTCGGCGCAACCGCCAACCTCACCAACATACTCATAAGGCGTGCGCGCGGCGCCGGCATCAGGGCCCCGCGCGACCACAAGACGCTCCACTCCCTGCGCCATGCGCTGGCCAAGCGGCTCCTGGAGCAGGAGGTCCCGATAGAGGACATATCCCGCATACTCGGGCACGTCGACAGGCGCACTACCAGCATCTACCTCCGCATGGACGTCGACTCCCTGTCCGCATGCGCGCTCGATCCGGCGGTGATCGCATGACTTTCGCCAAGATCACGTCCGCCTATGTCGCGGAGAGGAGGGCGGTGGGCCTCAAGTGCGAGAGGGACGACAGGGTCATGGCGAGGATCGCCGCCTTGCACGGCGAGCTCGGCTGCCCCGAGGACGAGTTGCCGAGGGCGCTCGTCGAGGCCTGGATCGCGAAGCGCCCCGGGGAGTCGGAGACGACCAGGCTGCGCCGGATCGGACAGGTGCGTGGGCTCGCCAACTACATGATGCGCGCAGGCTACGACGCCTACGTCGCACCCGGGAGGCGGGGCCGTGCCGACCGCGGCACCTACGAGCCGCACATCTTCACAGACGCCGAGCTCGCATCGCTGTTTTCCACAGCTGAGGCTATCGCGGGCGGCGATCCGGCCAGCCGGCGCGCGCAGGCCGCGAGGCTGCTCAGACTGCTCTATTCCTCCGGCCTCCGATGCGGGGAGGCATGCTCGCTGGCCAAGGGCGACGTCGACCTGGAGGCGGGCATCCTGACGATCCGCCACGCCAAGAACGGCAAGGGCCGGCTCGTCCCACTGCATCCCTCCATGACCCATATGCTTCGCATATTCCACGACACGGCCGCCTCGCGGCATCCCCAATACGGGGGTCATGGGCTGTTCTGGTCCCTGCCCGAGGGCAGGCCGATGACCACGGGCCTCGCGTGTCGTCCCCCCGGGAGGGCGCCGCAGGCGACGGGCATGCCGCATGGTGGCCGGGGCAGGGGGCCGCGCGTCCGTGACCTCCGCCTCGCGTTCGCTTGCCATAGGCTGAGGAACTGGGTCAGGGAAGGGGCCGACGCCGATGCCATGATGCCGGTGCTCGCCGCCTACATGGGCCACGCCGACATCCGCTGCACAGAATACTACCTCCGCCCCGCCGCGGAGACCTGTCCGGGCATGGTCGCACAGGTCGGGCGCGAGTGCGGATGGGTGGTGCCGTCATGACCGATGCTGACCTCGCATGCCACGCCACCGACTGTCTGGGACGCCACCCGGCCGGCGCGACCCCGGTCCCAACACGATAGCCTCGTACCGCGACGCGTCCGGGCTGCCCGTCGACTACTTCGGCGATCATGGCAAGGAGCCGGAGTCGATGTCGATGTCCGATCTGGACAGACACGCGGTCAGGGGGTCCCCGGGTGGCCTGCGGCGCGCGGAAATTCCGACAGCACGGCCGACCAGCGCCTTTGCGCGACAGAGGCGTTCGTGGGATACGCGAGGGGAGAGGACCCCGCCCGGCTCCCGCGGCACCGGCAGGTCCTCGCCATGAGGCAGAGGAAGGGGAAATCTGACGCGATGGTCACGCCAGGCAGGGACGGGCTTGCCGCCATCCTCAGGGACCCTGGGATGTCGACCTCCAGGGGGCGCCGCGACACGGCGCTGCTCACCGTGCTGTACGACAGCGCCGCGCGCGTGTCCGAGCTCTGCGGGATCACCCTTCGAGACCTGAGGTCAGGCGACCCCGCCGTCGTGACACTGCGCGGTAAGGGCCGCAAGGTCAGGACCGTGCCGCTGATGCATGCGACTGCCGGCTTGCTAAGGGAATACGTATCGGAGGCCTATCCCGGCCTCGGTCCCAGGGACCTCGACAAACCGCTCTTCCCGAACCCAAGAGGCGACCATCTGACCAGGGCCGGTGTCGCCGACATCCTAGCCAGGCATGCAGACGGGGCGAGGAAGTCCGGTGCCGACATCCCCGAGGGTGTGTCGCCCCACTCGTTCCGGCATCAGAGGGCGACCGGCCTGCCGGGGTCGGGCGCGAGCCTCGTCCACATGAGGGATCTTCTCGGCCACAGGAGCGTCACGACCACCGAGATCTACGCGACCGCGGGCACGGCGAGGAAGCGCGAACTGCTGGAGAAGGCCGCAACGGCACCCAGGGTCGGGGAATACCCCGACTGGACAGCCGACAAAGACCTCATGGCCTGGCTCAAAGCTCTCTGCTGATATGGGGTTATGCAAAGGGACGCGGCTGCCGCGAGCGAATGACCTGCGGCGGCAGCCCGTTCCCCGACATAATCCGTTTCTCAGCATAATTGCCGTTATGGAAAGTTTTCCATAAAGGCAAGACTTGGATCGCATGCGCGCTCGCGGCCGCCGCCTGCGAGTCGTTCCACACGACGCGCTACGTGAGGATGCCCCAGCTCATGGACGAGCTGGTCGTGTCAAGGGACGAGGAATGGGCCAAGGCGAAGCGCCGCCTGGAGAAGGTCGAGCTGCTGGTCATAGACGACTAATGTGAAGCTTCACATTAGTCGTCATATGCGAAGCGCGAGTTTATGCGAAGCCGACGGAGTTAATCCAGGTAGACCGGGATTGCGGGCACATCGACTTCGCATAAACGATTAGGGCTATAGCAAGCCGCGCAGCCAGGACAATATGTCGGCCCGCTCGGCGTTGTCGTATCTGGAATGGCTCACGACGACTTGCTCGAGTCCCTCGAGCGCCTTCCTCTTGGCCTCCACGCTGGCCTTCGCGTAAACCTCGGTCGTGGTCACGCTCCTATGACCGAGGAAATCCCTGATGTACACGAGGTTGATTCCCGATTCGAGCATGCGCGTGGCCTTCGAATGCCGCAATGCATGCGGGTGGCTGGTGGGCGGAACGATTGCGGGGTTAGCTTCATGGGCAATCGCGACGTTCTTCTTCAATATGTAGGCGATGCCCGCCCTGCCGATTCTGTTTCCCTGGGCATTCAGGAACATGGGGCCGTCCGGCTCCGCCCCGCCTCTGCAAGACCCGACGTAGTCGGCGATCGTCTCGCCCACCTGGGGCGACAGGGGGACGACTCGGACCTTGCGCCCCTTGCCGAGCAGTCTGGCCGTGAACGGCCTCCCTCCCGAGACATCGCAAACGTTCAGCGCCGCCACCTCGCTCACGCGCGCCGCGGACTCGTACGGCACCGACAGGATCGCGAGCTCGCGCAGATCGTCGTCGGCGGCCGAGATGACCGCTCCGACGCCCTCGGGGCTCATGAAGTCCATTTCCCTCGTCGCGTGTTTCTTCATGGGTATGCCCGCTATCCCGGCGCAGCGTTCCAGATGCTCGGGGGCCTCGTACTGCGCGAACTTCGCGAACGACTTGATGGCCGCGACCCGGCTGTCGCACGTCGAGGGGCAGCAGCCCCTCGTGCCCTCGAGCCATGCGGTCCAGCTCGAGACGGCAGAGGGGGTGAGATCTTCCATCTCGACGGAGTCGGCCGGCACGCCGCCCTCCGACGCGAACCACACGAGCAGAAGCGCTATCGCATCGCGGTAGGAGGCGACGGTGTTGGGGCTGAATCCCCTCCGGGTCGGCAGGTAGTCGAGCAGGAACCGCGACACGAGCGACTGGAAGCTCGCCCCCGTCATGACGCGCCCCCGAACACGGTGGCCGAGCATCGGGCCTGCGCGTCGACGATGCCCCGGTAGTGCCCTTCCGTGAGCCGCAGGTAGTACTCCGTGCTCTTGATGTCGGCATGGCCCATGAAGACGGCCAGGATCGGGAGCGCGACGTAGGCGTCCATGCCAGATTCCACGGCCTTCTCGAGCGCGTGGACCGCGTACGAGTGCCTTATGTCGTGGGGACGGGCCGTGGGTCCCTCGGGCCGGGCGATTCCCGCGGCTGCGAACGCCTCCTTGATCTTGAACGCCGCGGTCGCATGGCTCCTGTGGCCGCTCCCGTCCGCCGATGGCATCGGCGGGAGCGAGCCGTCGGCGCAGGCGAGGCCGTGCGCCTCCATGTAGGAGGCGACGTGCCGGGATAGGGAGCTCGACATCGGGCAAAGTCGCGTACGGTCGCCCTTCGCCCTCCTGACGAGGATGGTTCCCGCGTCGAGATCGATGTCCGAGACGTCCAGCCTGAGCGCCTCGCCCATCCGCAGGCCCAGGCACCAGAGCAGACGGAGCAGCAGCCCCACCCAATCCCGCATCGTCGCGTCGGCGAACTCGATGGCCCGCGCCATCTCCCGCTCGGATATTATCCTCGGGACGAAGTCGCTCGTGTCCCTTACCAAATTGTGCGGGAGGACGTGGGCGTCGTAGCCCTCGCCGCGCAGGAAGACGCATGGCTGACGGCATATCGCCATGCGCTTGCACCGGGTGGGGACGGACTCGCCCTCCCTGCGCCTCGCGATGAGCTCGGCGGCCCGCCTGTCGACGATCGAGTCGATCGGCGGCAAGCTGGCGAGCACCCTGGACATGTCTCTGAGCACCGTCTGGTAACTGCTCGGTATCGCATACCCGAGGGCTCGCTCGTGGCGGACGTAGTCGGCGAACAGCGCCGCGTGCGGCCCTGCGAACTCCATGATCTCGTCATCCACGGGGCACCTCCAGGGACATCGCGCGCAGCCGCTCCGCGTCGACTGCGAGGTACCTCCTCGTCGTGTTGGCGTCGCTGTGCCCGAGGACGCCCGAGATGACCGGATGGGGCACGTTGTCGGCGAGCATGTTCGTCGCGGCCGAGTGGCGCAGGGAGTGCATTCCGTGATGGCGGCCCCGCGGGTCGACGCCGGCCGCGTCGAACGCGGCGGTCGCCACGTAGTGGAACGCGTTCTGGCAACCCTCGAACGGCCCGTAAGGAGGACGGGCGTGCAGGAACACGTGCGCGTCTTCGCTGGAGGGGCGCTCCGATCGCATGTAGTCGGCGATGGCGAGCCTGGCCTCCTCGGGCATCGGCAGCGTCACCCTAGAGCCCGTCTTGCCCTGGGTGAACGAGAGCCTCCCCGCCCGCCAGTCCAGGTCGTCGACGCGAAGGCCGCGGATGTCCGAGGTCCGCATCCCCATGAGCGATGCGCACAGGAGCATCGCGTAGTTGCGCTTGGGGCACTCGTCGGAGGCGTCCGTCGCGAGCGCCGCGGCCACCTCGTCGCCGCCGTACGCCGACGGCAGCGCGCCATGCTTGTGGCCGGGGATGACGGGCATGGAGGCCGGCACCGAGGGGTCGCACATGCCCTCTGCGGCCAGGTGCCTGAGGAACGAGCGGATCACGTATAGGTTGTTGGCCTTGGTCTGCGCCGCCGCCCCGGACACGCGCCCGATGTACGCCATCACATGCCCGAGGCTCAGGTCGGCACAATCGGCCGCGCCCGCAAACGCGAGGAAACGGCGGACCACGCATTCCTGCCCGATAACGGTGGCCTCCGAGAGACCGCGCTCACGCATGTCGTCGACATACGAGTCGTGTGCCACGACGAGGTCCCTCGGCACCTGCGGCCCCGGCTCCCGCCATGCCCTCGGAGGCCTTCCGTCCTTGGCGGTCAGAAGGCACCGCACGTGCCTCACGCGATCGCGCTGATGAGGGGCCAACCCGGGAATCGGTCCGATTCCCTCACTGGCGAAGAACGAGCGCTCCGCTCCTTCGTCGTACTCCTCGATGCCGTTCTCATCGCAGAACGCGATGACCTTGTTCCAGGAAGCGCGGTAGTTGCGTATCGTGCCTTCCTGGTAGCCCATGCCGCGGAGCGTCGCCCCCGCTGCGGCTGCGAGCTCTCTCGCACTGTCGCTCATGGCGTCAACCTCCCAAGCTGACGAATTTGCAATGCATCGCCAGTCTAGGTTTATGTGAAGCGGCTTGGCTCGATCGGCCAAGTCAAGTGATATCGGGGGCCACCGGCTTCGCATAAACTCGCGCTTCGCATATGACGACTTCATGCTTGAGCCCCTCAAGGGCCGGGAGGCGAGGGAGCTCCTGGAGCTTGTCGAGGCGCGCTACCGCAGGGGGTCGCTGATACTCTGCTCGCAGTACGGCCCATCCGGTTGGCACGAGCGCATCGGTGAGGGGGCGCTGGCCGACGCAGTCATAGACCGCGTCGTGTACAACTCCAGGATGATACACATCGAGGGGAGGGAGTCCATGCGCAAGCGCATGGCCGAAGAGGGCTGACTGTGGTCCTGAGCTAGCGATTGGCACGGTGCGCGGGTGGTCGGCGCACCGTGCATAACTGGTCGGTGGGGCTTGGAACGTGGTCGGCAGAAGGTGGAATCATGGTCCTTGTAGCCTGCTGTACGCATTTATGTCATCGAGCGTGACGTAATCATAGGTACTGCCGAGGATGTGCTTGAGCAACGTGGTCTTCCCGGTCTGTCTTGCTCCTGTGACGAGCACACACTTGAACTGCGCTAGATGAGTGCGTAGCGCAGCTTCGATCTCTCGATTGATGTACACGAGGGTACCTCCCTTCTCCTATAGGAAGTACTCTACAGGCTTTGGTGGGTAATGTAAAATTTAGAGAGTAACTACAAATCCGCTTTTCATACCGTGGAATTGGCTCTATCGCGGGTGAGGCTCTATCGCGGGTAAGGGGGAGCATCCATCTCCCGTTGGGCTACTTTGGCAAGCCTTTCCCTGCCGCTACGCTTCGTGTGTGCGTCGATACTTTTGCAAGCTGCTGTTGGGCTTGTCGGGAATCGTCATCTCTATAACCGCAGACCTGAGCGCGGGCACGAGGTAGCTCTCCCTGAAGTTCTTTTTGTCGGATAGCCCCATGCGTCCCATGATGTCAGACAGCGATAGGGTCTCATTTCCCATGACCCGCAGAAGCCTTTCGACTTGGGGGGCGACTTGGGGGGCGACTTGGGGGGTTCTCTCAAACTTCATGTTCCACAGCGTAACATAGAAGTCGTGTGGTCCATTCTCAAACAAGGGCTTGAACTCGGATCTATAGCCGTCCTCGGCAGCCGTCGCGCTACATATCTCGCGAAGTCCCGTCCCACGACGCTCCATGAGGTTCATGCGGCTAAAGATGTCGCACACTATGGGGTTGCGGCGATGGCTTTCCACATGCGTGGACATGACATCCTTGGGCAGCGGCCCCTTCATCATGGAGCCTGGCGAGATAATGTTAACGCGATCATCGTACATGTCGATATGGACCTCGCTGCCGAGGTCAAGGTAGGAGCGATGGACAAGCGCGTTCACGAGCGCCTCGGTGATGGCGCGCTCGCTATAGCAGCGTAGGTTTATGCGGCTGTTGGGGGTCTTCTTCCATGAGAGGATGTTGTGTCGCTTCACGAATGCCTCGCCCTCTCGCAGCAGGGTGAGCAGGCTACCAGAGAATTCGCCATCATCAGTTGGGTCTTCCTTGCGTGTGCCCGTCCATCTTGTGCAGAAGAGTCGGGAGTGCCGTATCAGCGGCTCGTCGGCGAGGAGCGCACCGGCATTCGTAAGGTAGCCTCCATCATCTGTTACGAGGCCAAACGAGATGAGGTCCGCGTCATCTATGTCATGTCCGGTTCTGAGAGCGTAGCCTGCCCTCAGGACCGTGAAGCTGGCGCGATCCATCGAAATCCCTGAGACGAGGCTATCCCAGGTTTGGTTCGTTCCCTTGAGGATGAGCTCATTGAGGTGCTCAGACGAGATGAGCTCGCTTCTGTCGCCGTTGCGCACGTAGGCCTCGCGTCTGCCATCAGCTCGGTAGTAGTGGGGTGGGTGGGTGCCCGCAGGTACGCGCAGCTCGATTACCGCCCCTGCCCGCTCGCCTGATAGCGCTATCTCAAAGTGCGGGATGGGATCTATGCGGTCGTGGATCATGCGCGAGATAAACTCTATCTCTGCCTGGGGATTGTCGATGCCGATCGCCTCGTGTGTGGAGTCATCGATGCCAAACACGACCGTGCCCCCAATTGTGTTTGCAAAGGCGCTCACGCTCTTCAGCCAACTCTTGGGTCTTGAGTGCTCGACATGAGCCTTGAAGTCGCAGTCAGTTGTCTCGGAGACGAACCGCTTGATCATAGAAATCCTCTTTGTTGAGGGGACATCGTTTTGCTTGGGGATAGACAGGATACATCAACGTGTCATTGGCTGGCGTGGCATGTCTGTCTCGCCCTAGCTGCGAAAAGGATGTAGACGGATCCAAGGGCTGCGGGGCTTTCGGTGGCTTGTGGGCCTCGTAACGTGATGGGGGGTGGCGAGACACTATCTACTACTATTTCAATGTATCAAATGATTCATATGAATGTTTACATAGAAATGTACGCACAAGCAGTGGGGAGAAGGCGCTGGCGCATTGGCGGCCGTGGTTTGCTGCCATTAAAAGGAGGAGAGAGGGTCCTGTTAGAATGGATGTTATGAATAAGAGGAGGGGAGGGGAGGACAACGTGGGTCATGGGCGGCTCAAGGCGGTGGAGATCTTTGCTGGGGGAGGGGGCATGCTGCTTGGTACGGCGCTCGCGGGCTTTGTCCATGAGATGGCTGTCGAGTGGGATCATGTCGCCTGCGAGACGCTTCGAGACAATGTGAGCGCAAACTATCCGCTTATTGCAGGTCTCAACGTGGTAGAGAGTGATGTTAGGAACGTTGACTGGTCTTGTGTGACCGACGAGATAGACTTGCTTGCGGGCGGACCACCGTGTCAGCCATTCTCGCTCGGCGGCCTTGCCCGCGCGGCGCTTGATCCCCGCGACATGTTTCCCGCCATGACGTCAGTCGTGGCAACACTCAGGCCACGCGCGTTCGTGTGCGAGAACGTCAGAGGTCTGACGAGATCATCCTTCTCTGACTACTACAACTATATCCTGATGAGGCTGCGGCACCCGCTCGTTGCTGCCCGTGATGGAGAGAGTTGGAGAGAACATTACAAGAGACTATGCAGGGAGCATACCAATGGCGTGCATGATGACTTGCACTATGAGGTGATACCGACCATCGTGGATGCTGCAGACTATGGGGTTGCCCAGCGCAGGTCACGGGTGTTTATAGTCGGCTTTCGCTCTGACGTGCGGGCGAACTGGTCTTTCCCAGAGCCTACGCACTCGAAAGAGGCATTGGCTTTCGCGAAGAAATCTGGGGCATATAGAGGGCGATGGACCTCCTCCTGTACATCGTCCACCGAGAGACCTTCTCTTACCTCGGGCGGCAAGAGGGCCTGGCGAACAGTGAGAGACGCATTGGGTGGCCTGCCTCACCCACGGCGTGACGGGACGTCTGACTGGATGCAGCATGTCCTGAAGCTGGGTGCGCGGCGCTATCCAGGCCACACGGGGTCTCTTCTCGATGAGCCATCAAAGGCAATCAAGGCGGGTGTTCATGGTGTTCCAGGTGGTGAGAACATGTTCATTGACGATGAGGGTTCGCTGCGATATTACACGGTCCGTGAGGCGGCACGCATCCAGGGCTTCCCAGACCTCTACTCATTTCATGGGTCATGGAGCGAGGCTATGCGGCAGATTGGTAATGCCGTGCCGGTGGAGCTGGCGCGGAAGGTCACCGAGTCAATCGCGACCTGTCTGATCGATGACTCTCAAGGCGCGGACGACCTCAGCCGAGTGAGATCGCGCTGTCGCAGCACTCGGCGACGAGTTCCGTGTCATGTGTGATGACCAGTACGCATCGCCCTCCTGCGGCAGCCGTTTTGAGCTCGGTAGCGATGATTCGCATGTTTGCGGCATCCAGGCCGCTTGTCGGCTCGTCGAGGACAAGGATGTTGCGATCGGAGAGAAGCGCGCAGGCAATTGCCAGACGCTGGCGCTGGCCTCCCGACAGGCAGGCCGGGTGCGCATCGCGGTATTGGTAGAGCCCCATTCGCCTGAGAATGTCGCGTGCCCGCCCGATGTTCTTCTCGCTACGCTCCCGCATGCTCATAAGAAGCTCGTCGGACACGGAGTTGGTGAAGAACTGGGTCCCGGTATTGTTGGCGCAGAACCACAGCTCCCGTCTGCGCCGCGCGGGGCGCAGACGCCTTCCGTTGACGATCACCTCACCTTCCCTTTGCCGCAAAAGTCCGCTAAGCACAAGTCCGAGCGTGGTCTTACCGACGCCGTTGGGCCCCATGATCGCCGTCACCCGATGCGTAAAGAACGAGAGGTCCAGGCCACGCCATACCTGCGTTTTGCCCCGCCAGCAGGCAAGCCCCCTGCACTGGATAGCCAAACGAGTGCCATGTGGAGCAAGAAGATGGGGCTGCGGTACTAGAATCGCCGAACGCAGACCCATGCGGCGCCGTTCGACATCGGGAAGCGCCCGCATCTCCGAAGGCAAAAACTGCCGGCATATGCGTCCTGCCCGCAGGTACAGGTAGCGGTCGGCAATGCCGTCGAGCCAGGCTATGCGATGCTCGGCGACCAACAGGGTGAGCCCCCGCCGCTTGAGCCCCAGCACGGTCTTTCGCAGCTGCGCCATGCCCGTGGCATCCATGTTGGCTGTCGGCTCGTCGAAGACGAGAACTGTCGGTGTGAGCGCGTATACCGAGGCTATCGCCACACGCTGTTGCTCGCCGCTGGAAAGCGTGTCGACCGCTCGGCTCCGTAGCGCCTCTAGGCCCATCATGGCCAAGGCGCCATCGGTGCGCTGTCTGATCTCTAAGCGGTCCATGCCCCGGTTCTCGCAGGCGAACGCCACTTCTCCGGTAAGCTCCGTGGAGAAGAACTGGCTTTTGGGATCTTGGAACACGCTTCCCACCAGACTCCCGACCTCCCAGCTCCTGAGGCCTTCCACATCGCTGCCTCTCACCAGGACACGCCCCTCTTTCTTTCCGTGGTAGAAGGAGGGTATCAGCGCACTCACCATGCGGGTTACCGTCGTCTTCCCGCAGCCGGAAGCGCCGCACAACACCACACACTCACCGGCTGCGACGGTGAGGTCGATGTCAAAGATGCCACTGTTGCTCCCCTGGTAGCGGAAGGAGACCCCCTCGAACCTGATCACAGCTTCGAGCCTCCCAGTGCCAGAAACGCGGTAGCCGTCACGATCCAGACGGCCATCCAGACCCAGTCACCCAGACGAAGCGGACGGCTGTGATAGCTGCCCCGCACGCCTGGCTGCTCGGCACAGCGCGCGATCGCCGAGACGGTCAGCTGGTCGGCTATCTGCAGACAGCGCAACAGAAGCGGCACGAGCACGTATTCGCAGCTGAGGGCCGGATGGCGAACGATCTGCAGCGGCGAGAGCAGGGCCCTGTTGCGCATGGATTGTACGATGCTGGCAAGCTCAGAGCCCATGGTTGGAAAGAATCGAAACACCACCAGCATCCCAAGTATCCAGGAGGTCGGGGCGTGCAGACGTGACATGAACTCGGCAAGCAGGCCAGGAGGCGTGGTCATAAGGTCCCACGAGACGATCATGGCCGGAAAGAGGATCCAGAAGAGCAGGACCGTAAACTCCGAGAGCAGCACCATCCGCAGCCCCTGAGCAACGATTGCCCACAGGAGTGCCGCGAGCACCAGATAGAAGCTGGCAAATGATGAGACCAGCTTCCACCGCCCCTGAAAGGCGAGGTGACAGAGACCCACAAGTGAGGGAAGCCACAGCCACAGCGGACGGTCAGTCAAAAAGATGCACAGGAGCATGCAGGCAAAGGCGATGAGCTTCACCGGCACCGCAAGCGTGCGGTCACACGACGTGGAGCCCTCGGATGCGGCGTCGGGCTCCGCGCCGGATGCTGCGAGACAATCGGACACTACAGGACTCCTGCTTTCTGGAAGTGCTTCTGTATCAGCCTGCCGCCGATCATGCCACCGGCCAACGCGCATACCAGCGTGAAGGCAAGGATAAAGGCCAGCCACGCCGGGTTGGTGTAGTAGAGGAGGTAGTCATTCACATAGGTGGGGTCTTGGCCTGCCGAGGTCGAGAACGCGTAGTAGGTGTCCCAAAAGAGCACGATGGGCAACAGGTTGGTTCCTTGGTGGAGAAAGCCGCTTACCGTACAGGCAGCGATGACCTTCCTGGGATCTTGGCACGATCCGCCCCTCCAGAGGATAGCCTCGCAGATCAGGCCGACAAGGACGTACCAGGGCAAGAGGTACCAATTGCCCGAGGCAAGATAGACCATCCCCACCATGGTCAGGTACGCAAGCGACGCCCCGCGCTTAGCGACGCGTGTGATGAGCAGGGCGTACACAGGCCCGAGGATCAGGACGATGACGCCGGTGGAGAGCACCATGCTTGCGAAGTTGTTGAACATGAAGATGACGTTGAGCGCGGCCTGTATGACGATCATCACCACGCTCAAGAGTGTTGTGGTGATAACGTCTCTCACCGTCCATTTGCCGCTTTGCTTATGCACGCTATCCTCCTTGTCTCGATATACGACATCTGTGTCTCGACTGCCCTTTTTGCCGCGGCCTGCTTGCCCCCTAACCGGCTGCCTCCCTGCGAACGGCCCATCCCGACGCCTGCTGCCGTATGCTCACCAGCTGCCGGTACAGGCCTCCCTGCCCCATAAGTTCGGCGTGGGTGCCGCGCTGGACGATGCGCCCCTTGTCGAGCACGACAATCTGGTCGGCATCTCGCACTGTCGCCAGGTGGTGGGCTATCATCAGCAGCGTCTTGCCGCGCGTGAGCTCGGCTATGGCCTTCTGTAGCTCGCGTTCGTTCTCGGGGTCCACGCTTGCCGTAGCCTCATCGAGGATGACGATGGGAGCATCCTTCAGAAGGGCGCGGGCGATCGATATGCGCTGCCTCTCTCCGCCGGAAAGCGACGAGCCTCCCTCGCCCACCATCGTTTGATAGCCGTCGGGAAGCGCGCGGATGAACTCGTGGCAGCAGGCTCTGCGGGCCGCCTCGCGCACATCCTCGTCCGTGGCGTCACGGCGGCCGATGCGAATGTTGTTCTCGATGGTATCGTTGAACAGGTAGACGTTCTGAAAGACGATCGAGAAGTTTGTAAGCAGGCTGTCACAGGTGATGTCGCGAACGTCCACCCCGCCGACCGCGATCCTACCTTCGCGCACATCCCAGAACCGGGCTATCAGGTTGCAGAGCGTGGTCTTTCCCGAGCCTGACGGGCCTACGATTGCGCAGGTCGTTTTCTCCGGAACGGCAAGGCTTACGTCGTCGATGACGACGGCGTCGTCCCCATAGGAAAATGAGACCCCAGCAAGCTCGATGTCGAACCGGTCGAGCTTGATGTCGGCGCCATCCTCGTCGATACAGGGCATGTCCATGACCTCGTCCACGCGATCGAGCGAGGCATCGATGGCCCGTGCGATCGAGGTTACGCTGCCGGCGACCTCCACCGCCGAGTAGACCATGAAGCTGGCGACCAAAAGCATCAGGCACTTCTCGGGAGCGATGTCACCGATGAGCAGCAGGTAGGGGGCGATCACAAGAAACGCCGCGCGTACGAGCTTGAACACGCTCTGGTAGGCTGCAGCCACGCTGGTGAAGGCACGCTCGAGCGAGACGTTTGCCGCCGTGCTCTCGTCGATGGCAGCGTCGACCTTGCGCGCAGTTCTCGTCCCCAGGCCGAAGGCCTTGACTACCGCCATACCCTGAACGTGCTCAAGCACGGCGGAGACCAGGTTTGCCTGGGCCGCCTGCCTGCGCGGGGAATAGCTGTCGCCGACCTTCTGACCCAGCGAGTAGAGGAGCAACGCGCAGATAAGGCCAACAATCGAGACAAGCCCCAGACGCCACTCGTAGGCGAGAAGCCAAGCGGTGATGACGACGGCCTGTATGAAACCGCCCGCCACGATCTCGAGAACACTCACCGCCTTAGTCTCGATATCCTCGAGCGTCGTGGTTGCGGCGGCCGCGATGGCGCCAACCTCGCGCTCATCGAAGAAGCCCATGTACGTGCGCTTGAGCCTCTCGCCTATCTCAAGGCGCTTCTGCGAGCACATATCAAAGCTGCCGATGGTACGGCGCAGAGAGGAGCAGTTGGTGAGCACGATCTGCCCCGTAAGGCTGACGACCATGATAGACAGAGAGACCCAGGCAGTCGCCGCAAAGATGGGACGCCCGGCAAGGCCATCGAGCACCTCGATCAGCACGACGAGGATGGCCATCAGGGGCAGCGTCTCGAACATCGCGTTGAAGACGGTGAAGACGAACGAGAGGATGAGCGATCGCCTCTGCTCTCCCGCAAAGGTAAGCAAGCGCTCGAATAGTTTGATCATGCCGTATCACCTCCCGCGTGCGTGGCCTCCTGCTGGGCGTTCCAGAGACTGCGGTACAGCGGGCTGCTTGCAAGAAGCTCGTGATGGGTGCCCTCGGCAGAGACCCTGCCGTGGTCCATGACCACAATCTTGTCCGCTCCCACGATGGTCGAGAGGTGGTGGGCGATGATGATGAGCGTTTTTCCCGCCACAAGCCCGCTGATGGACGCCTGTATGGCCGCCTCGTTCTCGGGATCGGTGAAGGCGGTCGCTTCGTCGAGAATGACGATGGGCGCATCCTTCAGCACCGCCCGTGCTATGGCGATGCGCTGGCGCTCGCCGCCCGAGAGCCTCGCTCCAGCGCTGCCGACGCAGGTGTTGTAGCCTGCCGGCAGGGCGCATATGAACTCATGGCAGCTTGCGCGTTGCGCGGCTTCCTCGACCTCCGTGTCGGACGCATCGGGTTTGCCCATGCGGATGTTCTCGCGGACTGACAGGTCAAACAGGTAGTTGTCCTGAGTCACATAGGAGATCGACCGCATGACCTGCTCAAGCGGTATATTTTTGACATCGATGCCGTCAATGCCCACCGAGCCGCCATCCGCCTCCCAGAACGAGGCGATGAGGCGCGCGACGGTGGACTTTCCTGACCCCGAGGGACCGACGAGGGCGGTCATGGCGTGCGGTTCGATCGCAAGCGATATGCCGTGGAGCACCTCCTCCTTCCCGTATCCGAAGCTCACCTTGTCGAACGTTATGCGGTAGTCGGGAATCTCGACGGGCGTCGAGGGGCGCTTCATCTCGGGCGCATCGAGCAGGGTCGACACCTCGGCCACCGTTGAGTCCACCATCGCCAGGCTGTCGGTGTATCTTAGCGCCTGCATGAGCGGCTTCACCAGCCCGAGTGCGAGGATGATGCAGGTGATGAGTGCAGAGGCGGAGATATCGCCGCTCAGGTAGAGGAGGCTGCCCAGCGGCAGGACACCTATCAGGCATGACGGCATGATGGTGACACCGGCCACATAGAAGGGGTTGGTCTGCCTGAACCACGTGACCTTTGCGTCCTCGTTTGCGCGGACTGCGTCCACGTACCTCCCATATGACGCCGTGCTCTGGTTGAACCCCTTGATAACCTCGATGCCGCCAATGTACTCGACGATGGCCGCGTCCATGTTCTTGCTCGCATCGAGCACGCGTGCGTAGCGGGGCCCGTAGTCCTTCATCATGCCCATGTAGCAGCAGATCCCGACTGGTATCGTGATAAGCGATATCAGGGCAAGGCGCCAGTCCAGGACAAAGAGGTAGGCAAGCATCAGGACGGGGATGAGGGTGTTCGCCGTCAGCTCGGGGACCATATGGGCGAGGGGAAGCTCGAGTTTCTCGACCGTATCGACGATGAGCGTTTTGAACGTGCCCGATGGCTGGTCGAGCACCGTGCCCATGGGGACGCGTGAGAGTTTGTCGGTAAGTGCCTTGCGGATGCTATTCAGGGTAATGAAGGCGCACCGATGCGAGATGATCGTCGAGGCAGACGCGAGCCATACGCTGCCAAGGTAGCCGACAAGGGCAACGGATGCCGCTGTGGCTATGGGGCCGAGCTCGTACATTCCGGCGCAGATCAGCGTCAGTATCTGCGCCGCAGCGATATAGGGCACGATACCGGCGGCCGCGCCGAGGACGGCGAGGACCACAGAGGCGGTAAGGTCGCCGTGGGCCTCGCGGGCAAAGGACATCAGTCTCGATACGGTGGTGCTGTGGGCTGCAGGCACAAAAACCTCCTTCTGCGGGCGGCCACTTGCCCGCCTATACGGGGACGTGTCAAAGCGTGACGACGCCAAGATGCGGCGGATCACGAGAAGCCAAGGCGCGGCGGGTTACGAAAATCTGAGCAGGCCCTCCCATCCGCTGTTAAAGAACTGCGCCAGCTCGGCAACGTAGCGTTTCGCCTTATCCCGCTCCATGTCGTGGACGACGGTCTCGAAGACAGCCGTGAAATACGCGCTCGTTATCATGTGGTGGAGCTCGATGCTCACCTCGCCCTCGAGTCTGCCCGCCTGCCGCAGCTCCTCATAGAAGCGTTGCGTCCGCTCGACGTCGAGCTCGACAAGGTCGTGCACGTAGGTCTCGTAGCGCGTCCCCTCGGAGCAGCACAGCACGAGCTTGAAGGCATCGAAGTTGTCGTAGACAAAATCCAAGAACGCATCGAGGTATTCGGTCGACAGCCGTCGGCTAAAGGCTGCCTCGCCTTTTGGAATGAGGTCGAAATGCGCCTCCTGCGCCTTGCGAAACTGGGCCAAAAGGCTATCGGCCGCCGGGGAGACTATGGCGTTGAACAGGTCGGCCTTGCTCTGGTAGTAACCATAGAAGGCCCCTTGGGTGAACCCTGCCTTGCGTACGATAGCGCGTAGCGACGCGCTCTTGAAGCCCTTGGCGAGAAACTCCCGCTTGCCGACCTCGAGTATCTTCTGTTGTGTTTCTGAGAGCTCCACGATCCCTCCGTATGTATCAGTGATATATATTACTGATACATACCATAGGACGACGTTGGTGTCAACGCATGACGCGGGCTATGGGTGCGCGGCGTGGGCGGTGGGTGCGTGGCGTGGTGTGGGCAGGATGCGCGGCGGTGGGGTGCTGCACAGGATGCGGGCGTGGGGCGTGGCACAGGATGCGCGGAGGCACGATGTGAGTGATTCACTCACATCGTCAGCACGAA
>ERZ773043.802-NODE-802-length-18414-cov-17.198159_pt1 | contig 18414 bp, 16 predicted proteins | sample MGYA00580636_ERZ773043 | MGnify/ENA primary metagenome ERZ773043 (study PRJEB29015, sample SAMEA2737992) | human oral metagenome | biome: human oral; feature: human-associated habitat; material: dental | place: China | collected 2065 ...
TTGGGAGGCAGCACATAGAATTGAAGAATTTGATAATAATAACTATTTAAGAAATATTTTAACTTTTACTAATAGTTAGTTAATATCCATAAGGTATACTGTATTCATCAAACAAAAAGTTTTGGTAATAAAGTATTAATAAGAGGAGAAAAATACAAATGAAAAATAACTTTATTAAATCAGAAAATTTTACAAAATGGGCAATCAGAAAAGTTAGTGTTGGTGTGGTGTCAGCTGCAATTGCTAGCGGAATTTTTATAGTTGTTGGCAGTGGAGAAGCTCATGCGAGTGATTTACAAGATAAAGCTCCTGTAGTTCAAAATGTAGAAAATACACAAGTAGATGATGCAACTGAATCTAAAGTAATTGAAAACAAAGTAAATACTGTAGGAAAAGAAACAAAACAAGTTGAGAAAAGTATAGTTGAAGCAAAAAATGTTGTAAGTGCTGAGAAACAACCTGAAGTAAAATCAGAAAAAGAAGTAAGTATTGAATCAAAAGAAATTGATGTGAATAATTTAATAAAACAGGCAAAAGATGTAGCAGAACCACAAACAACTCCAGTTGAAGTTAAAAAAGCAGTAATGGAGAATACAAAAGATACAGTAGATGTACCAGCTAAATACTTAGATAAAGCAAACTTCCCAGGGCCATTCACAGCAGGAGTAAACCAAGTAATTCCTTATGAATTCTTCGGTGGAGATGGAATGTTAACAAGATTAATCTTAAAATCATCAGACAAAGCACCATGGTCAGATAATGGATCAGCGAAAAATCCAGCATTATTACCATTAGAAAAACTAGGAAAAGGATTATACTTCTATGAAGTAGACCTAGAAGGAACAAAAGGAAAATCAGATAAAGAATTACTAGATTTATTAAAAGCTAATGGAACACAAAGCTACAAAGCAACAATCAAAGTATACGGTGAAAAAGACGGAAAAGCGGATCTAACAAACGTAGTAGCAACAAAAGAAGTGACTATAAATCTACATAAAGAAACTAAGCAAATGGATATGAAACCAGGTGAAAATATGATGCCAGAAAATATGACTATGGATTCTCATATGAATAAAGATATTACGCAGGATAATATGACTATGAATACTCATATGAGTAATGGAATGATGAAAAAAGGTATGCTACCAAAAACAAGTGCGGCACCTGAAGGAACAATGAGTTCAACAAATTCATCAAATACTGGAATACTAGGATTAATCATTGCAAGCTTCTTAGGTCTATTAGGATTCAGAAGAAAAAATAATTAATAAATAAAATAAACTTGTAGATTTTATCGAAATAGTGCTATACTTTTATTGTATAGTACTATTTTGATAAGAGGAGTTAAATATGGTTAATAAAATTTTATTAGTAGATGATGAAATAGAAATAACGGAGATAAATAAACGATATTTAGAGCAAGGTGGATATGATGTTGATATCGCTAATGATGGTAAAGAAGCTTTAGAGAAATACAAGAAAAATAAATATTCTTTAATAATTACAGATATAATGATGCCAAATATGGATGGCTATGATTTAATCAGCGAAGTACAGTATTTAGATGAGGAACAACCATTTTTATTCATAACAGCGAAAACAACAGAGCCAGATAAAATCTACGCTTTAAGTTTGGGAGCAGATGATTATATAGTAAAACCATTTAGTCCAAGAGAATTAGTTTTAAGAGTTAAAAATATACTACGTAGAATTGAAAAAAATAGTAGTGAAAATATTTTAACTCTAGGTGATTTAGAAATTAACTATAGTAGTAGAATTGCTATGGTAAATAATAGACAATTAGAACTAACCGTGAAATCTTTTGAATTATTATGGCTACTGGCTAATAATCCGGATCGTGTTTTTTCTAAAACAGAATTGTATGAAAAAATTTGGCAAGATGAATATGTAGAAGATGCAAACACGCTAAATGTGCATATACACTCTTTAAGAAGAATTTTAACGAAACATTCGACAAAAAAAACACCAAGTATAAAAACTGTGTGGGGTCTAGGATACAAAATGGAAAAACAAGTTTAAAAATGGGAAGGAAATATAGTATGAAATTAAGAGATTATATTATTGTTGGATATATTTTATCATTTTTAATAACTATTATGGCTGTTTTTTGGGCTTCAAATTTAATGTTAATTGAAAAAAAAGATACATATTTTATAGTTTTGATTACAATAATTGCGGGGCTAATTGGAGCTACAATTAGTATTATATTATTAAAAGGTGTATTTAAGTCATTACGTGTTCTAAAGAGACAAACGATTAGTATAAGTGAGAAAAATTTTGATATTAGTAATACTGTAGAAGGTCCTACTGAGTTTAGAGAATTATCGTTATCATTCAATGAAATGGCAAAACATTTAAAAGAAAGTTTTGAATCATTGGAAGAAAGTGAAAAAGAAAAATCCCTTATGATAGCCCAATTATCACATGATATTAAAACTCCTATAACTTCAATTCAATCAACGGCAGAAGGAATGTTAGATGGAATAATAAAAGGAGAAGAATATAAATATTATCTAGAAACAATTTGTCGTCAAACAACAAGATTGAATAAACTTGTTGAAGAATTAAATTATTTAACTTTAAGTGTAAAAGATACTAGTGAAGATGATAAAAATAAAACAATATTTTTAGACAAATTATTAATTGACTGTATGTCAGAGTTTAAGTTGCGAGCAGAAAAGGAAAATAGAGATATTTTTATTAAAGTTATTCCTGAGAATGCTAAAATAGTAAGTAATTACAATAAAATACAAAGAATTATCGTGAATTTGATAGGTAATGCATTTAAATATTCACCAATTGGTACAAAAATAGAAATAGTTGCTGAAATACAAAATCAAGAATTATCTATTTCTATAATTGATGAAGGTTGTGGTATAAAAGAAGAAGAGATTGATAATATTTTTAAAAGATTATATCGTGTGGAAGCATCAAGAAATATGAAAACTGGTGGTTATGGATTAGGTTTGGCAATAGCGAAACAGTTAGCCTTACAAATAAATGGAGACATATTAGTAGAAAGTGAGTATGGAAAGGGTAGTAAATTTACTTTGAAAATTAATTGTTAATATACCGAGTATATAATAATGTATTTTAATTGATTTGATTTTTTGGAAATAACAAGAGAAATTAGATCTTCAGGATTTTCAAAGTTTTGACAAAATAAATTATTCAAGGTATAATTAAAAAAAATTTACTGAGGAAAATAAATATGGCAAATTCAAAGTATATTACACGTCTTAAGCGCTCAGAAGGGCAACTAAGAGGGATTCAAAAAATGATAGAAGAAGAGAGAGATTGTATTGATATAATAACTCAATTAAGTGCAGTTCGTTCAAGCGTTGATCGTGTTATTGAGTTACTAATAACAGAGAATCTAATGGAATGTATTAATAATCCTCTACAAAACCCTGATGAACAGAAAGAAAAAATAGAAAAAGCTATAAAATATATAGTAAAGAGTAAATAGTTTAAAGAAATAATAAAAAGCCTTGTTCCTAACTAATCTTAGGAACAAGTTTTTTTGATGACGTATTAATTTTGTATTACAGAGAATTTCAATATAGTAAAATTTGGTTGTTTTTATTGTTTAATATTTTATTTTTTTTTCTCCAGGCCAATTATTCATACCACCTTCGATATTTATTATATCGAATCCTTGAGCCTCTAGAAAATCATATGCTCTAGCTGAACGTCCACCTGCTTGACATATTACATAGTATTTTTGATTTTTATCTAATTTAGTGAATTCTATACCAAGACTACTTAAAGGAAAATTTTGAGCAGAAGGTATATGACCAGCTGCATATTCGTGATTTTCTCTTACATCAAGAATCGTAAGTTCCTCATTATTATACTTTTCATAAAAATCTTTCATTGAAATATTATTTTTCATAGTTGATTCCTTTCAATATTACTAAATTTAACTACTGTATTAGTCTGATAAATTGTTGTGTTTTTAACAGAGTTAAATTATTTATAGTCTGATTTTAAACTATTTTACCTCGCCATGCATGCATTCCACCTTGAACATTAACAACATCGAAACCTCTTTTTTTAAGTTTCTTTGCGGCAAGTTTACTTCTTGCTCCAGAGTGACAAATTACATATATTTTTTTGTCAGCTATTGGAGTGAAGTTGCCGATTTCATTTAGTGGAATATTTTTTGCGTTTTTTATATGGCCTCTTCTAAATTCACCAGGTGTTCTTACGTCAATTAATTGAATATTTTCCTTTAATTTATTTTCTAATTCAGTAGTAGAAATACTGTCAATTTTTGTGAATAAAAAAAACATTTTGTTTACCTCCTATATACCCCTATAGGGTATATTAAAACATTAATTGAAATCTTTGTCAAGGATGATGATTTATTATAAAGTAATAAGATAATAATAGTCCTACAAAAAATTTTTAGAGAAAGTAAGAAGAGAATTAATTATATTTTGAAAAGATTTTGAAAAATATCATAAAAAAGATGTAAATATAATTCTTTTATGTTTTATGGATAATTAGTTTTTAAAAAAATAAAACTTACCTCAGAGTTTTGATAATAATCTAAGTTGAGATCAGCTTTTTTATATTTTATTCTTCTTCAGTCTCATGAGGGAAAATCATTGATTCACTAAAGTTCAAGTTGCGAAGAGCTGTGTAAGAATCTTCTAGAGAAATATAGTTTAATTTTCTCATAGTTAATACTCTATATTTTAAAAGTCGAACTGATTCCATTTGAAGCTCTTTAAGTTCTTCTTCAAAATCTATGTCTTCTAAAAATACTTCAAATTAAGTAAATGAGTAATATCTATATACATCTTTAACAAATTCTGCAGTATTTTCATTCGAACATTTTTCTTCAATGACATCATAAGCTATCTTAAGAAGTGCGTCTCTTATAGTAGGAGAGCAATCAATTATAGCTTGAATTTGATTCGAAGAAGATTCGGCTCTTTGTTTAATTTCATTTAATTTACTCGCAAAGTTCTCTTTTCTTCTATTTGGAACTTTTTCTTTAATTTTCTCATAAAATTCAGGAGTTAAATCTTCAGCAACAAAATGACGTATTAAACGGCGTTTTAGATTGGATTCTTTTATATATATATTCTTAAATTAAGTAATAAGTTTTTTGGTATCGAATATGTGAACAATAAAGATTTTCTAAGTTGCATAAGTTTAGAAATTTCTAAAATTTGCTCAATGTTTGGATTATCTTTAAGAATTTCAGGAAGGGCTTTATCTTGAGCTTTCATTATTTTTTTGTGTAATGCTAGAGCTCCTTTTGTATTCTTAAATTCTCCAGTCTGCATATTTCTGAAATATGTTTTTAATTCGTGTAAACTTTTTATTTCAAAAGCATAAGCAACTTTTTCTTCAATAGATTTTTTAGAAATATCACGCTGTTTTAATTCTTCAAGTGTCCCTTCTAGGATTTTCTCACGAAGAGAGTATTGATTATATTCTTTTTCTTCATCCTCATCTTTAACAACAAGAGGAAGGGCGATTATACCGATAATAATACTTAATAAAACGACATTACTTGCAATAAATAAGATGGTATTTCTAAGTGGGAAGTTATCCCCAGTGGCAGTTATAACCGGAATCATAAGTGCTGTAGCAAGTGTTACTGTACCATGAATACCACATAAACTAGTAATTAATGAGTAACTAAATCTAGAATAGTTACCTTTGTCAAATTTTCTATTTAATATTATTTTCGCTGTTTTTCTAGCAGTAGTGAAAAGATGAGGTTGGAATGATATGTAGTTGAAATATACAAAGGTCAATCCGACTATCATTAGACCTAAAAAAATAACTAATGAAATTATGAATCCATATACAATATCAATCTCTCTATTGTTAAACATAGTATGATATATCTCAGGGAGTAAATATCCTAAAAAGGTAAATACGAAACCATTTAGTACATAACTCGTAATTTGTTGAGTACTGTCTATAGTCACTGCAGCATCACTACTTACAACAGTAAGTAAGTGAAGTTTTCTTTGGTAGTTGTAAACTAGAGCTGCAATTACTACAGCTACGATACCAGAGACACCAATATGTTCTGCAAGATAGAATGCTATAACTGGTGTTATTAATTGAAAAATAACTAAAATATTAAATTCGTCAGCAAACTTTGTTGAGAATATAAATTTAATATAAGAGAATGCTATCCCAATAATAAGTCCAAAGATCGCTACACCTCCTGCAACTACAAAAAATTTATAACTAGCATTCGTGACAGAAAATGTGTTAGTAAGAACGGCTGCTAGAGCTATATTAAATGATACAAGCACAGAAGCATCATTAAAAAGTGATTCACCTTCTAATATAGCCATAAGTCCTTTAGGTAATCTCATTCCTTTAGTTATTGATTTAACAGCAACAGCATCTGTAGGTGATAAGATAGCAGCTAAAACAAAACATGCTGCCCATGGAATCATTGGAAGCAATAAATGAATTATGCTACCGACAACAATTACCATCACAAGAACTAAAAATATTGCCATATATATAATTGGTTGTTTGTCAGATATTCTTTAAGGACGAGTTAAACCCGTCAGTAAATAATAAGGGAGCGATAACTAACATCATAAACATTTCTGATTCAAACTCAAAATGAAGTAGGAGGTTAGGAATAAATGTTACCGCAGCACCAAGTATTATTTGGAATAAGGCTGCGGGAATACGTGGAAAAAGATTATTTAAAAATGAACCAAGTATTACAATTATGACAAATATACCTAGGATAGTTAGTAATTCCATAAAAAATTCCTTTGTGATTATTTTATTATTATTATTATTTGTACCAATGTATTTTACAATTATTTAATATTAAAATCAACGATTATACAATTTTAATGAAGTTACTAATGAATATTGTAAAACATTAATTTTGATAGTTTTAGAAGAGGTGTTATTTGTTATTTTTTAGAGGTTAAGTAATAGCTTCAGTACACGTCAATAGATGTCAAAATATTGATTTTAATTGATTTTTGATTTTTTGAAACTCATTACATCGCACTATAAATCAATAAAAACTCTACCTTTTTTAGATAAATATATCAGTTGGATATTGAAGTTAAGTCCTGCTATTATTTCGATGGCAGGACTTTTTAATATTTGGTACACTAACTCTTATCTATATTTTGGTGAAGTTGAAGTTGACATCTACAAAGTTTAATGTTAGAATATATTCAAAAATATATTTGAATGAGGTGTTTTATGATTCAAAATGTTGTTACTTCAATAATCCTGTATTCTGGGACAGCCGTAGACTTACTTATTATCCTAATGTTATTTTTTGCCAAAAGAAAAAGCAGAAAAGACATCATTAACATCTATTTAGGACAATTTCTAGGCTCTGTTAGTCTAATATTGCTAAGTTTACTTTTTGCGTTTGTCTTACATTATATTCCTAGTAAAGAGATTTTAGGTTTGCTCGGTTTGATTCCAATTTTCTTAGGTCTCAAAGTTTTGCTTTTAGGAGATTCTGATGGAGAAGCTATTGCCAAAGAAGGGTTGCGCAAAGATAATAAAAACCTGATTTTTCTAGTCGCTATGATTACTTTTGCAAGTTGCGGTGCCGACAATATTGGTATCTTTGTCCCATATTTTATTACATTAAATTTAGTGGATTTGATAGTGGCTTTACTTACATTTCTAGTCATGATTTATCTCTTGGTTTTTTCTGCCCGAAAATTGGCACAAGTCCCATCTGTTGGAGAAACTTTGGAAAAATATAGCAGATGGTTTATTGCCGTTGTTTATTTAGGATTGGGGATATATATCCTGATTGAAAATAACAGTCTTGACATGCTATGGACTATGTTAGGCTAGGAGAAAATATTATGAAAAAAGATAGTATCTGCCAAGTGAATATTATAAATCAACAAAATGTTACAACCGCAATGAACTACCTTGAAAAGGAAAAAGTCCAAAAATCACTTCGCATTTTAACAAAGTTTACCGATAATAAACAGATAAATATCATCTTTTATCTCCTTGCTGTTGAAGAACTCTGTGTCTGTGATATAGCCTGTTTACTAAATCTCAGTATGGCATCTGCCTCCCACCATCTTCGTAAACTAGCCAATCAAAACATCTTGGACACTAGAAGAGAGGGGAAAATTATATATTATTTTATAAAAGATGAGGAAATCAGAGATTTTTTTAATCAACTAGGATAACAACTATTTTTACTACTTTACTATGATTATATATACGACTTATCTATGAAATTTTTTGATGAAATTTACTCACAAGAAATACCTACTCGTATCATGTTGATACTGTCAATAAGTATGTGTAAACGCTCAAATAGAGTTACGGAGTATTAATCAAATAAGCTTTCGAGTGTGTCATAACGTTGGCCAATCCCTTTATGGATTCGTTGACTTTGCTTGAAATTATAATCTTCAAACAAAGTAACTAAGTAACGTTCCAGAGACTCCTCGTTAGGAAAAACCTTCTTTTTCGTTTGACGTTTGATTTCTTTATTAAGAGACTCAATGAGGTTTGTCGAATAAATGCTGTGCCAAATCTGGTAGTGAAACTGATAATATGCACTATTATAACCTATTTGTACATTTTTATTTTATCAAAACTGTACATTCTTATTTTATCATTTTCAATTAGTAAGTCTAGGATCACCAGATTATGGTTTCCATTTGTTCCGACACACTCATGATTCAATGTTGCTTAATGTAGGTACAAATTGGAAAGAACTCCAAGTCAGAATGGGGCATAAGTCAATGTTAACTACTACGGATACTTGCGCAGAGTTAGCACCTCAAAGAAAGCTAGAAGTAGTCAGCATTTGTTTAGATTAGATTGCTGAATTAACTTATTAACTACTCTAGCTTTCGCTCTACCATTTGAAGGGTAAATTCTCATAAACGTTGATATAACAGTATTTAAAGATTGCTAAAATAACATTAACAACCTTTACAGATATAAAATTATCGCCACATCTAAATATTAATACTTAGACATAGCGATTGATTTAATTTTTTCATATATTGTTAGTAAATTTACCAACTAATCACTTTTCCATCTTCTATTTTAATATCAGCATCATAAAGTTTGTTTAGAAGATTTTCATCGAAAAAGTTAGCGGCTTTATCATTTTTAATTACTTTGCCATCAAGAAGAGCGATAATATTATCACTATAGGCTAGAGCTTGATTAATATCATGCAATACCATGATAATAGTGATTCCTAGAGATTTATTAAGATTTCTTACAAGCTGCATTATAGATTTTTGATATTTTATATCGAGGAAGGTCGTAGGTTCGTCTAATATAATAATATCAGTGCTTTGTGCTAACGCCATTGCGATGTAAACACGTTGAAGTTGACCACCAGACAATTCATCTACACGTTTATCTCTATAGGTTTTTAAATTAGTTTTTTCAAGAGCAAATTCAATTTTTTCAACATCACTAGCGTTAGGTTTATAAAAGAAAATATTTTGATAAGGAAGACGAGCGAAACTAACCATATCATAAACAGTAATTTCTCTTGGAGTTTCATTCTTTTGATAAACAATCGCAAGAATACTCGCAAGTTCTTTTAATGAATATGAATTTAATTCTTTACCTTCGATTTTCACGCTTCCAGAATTATAGTTTAAATTTTTTGCTAATATTTTTATAAGTGTACTCTTACCACATCCATTTTTACCAAGTAGGGTAGTAATTTTACCTTTTTCAATATCTACATTGAGTTTTTCGAAAAGAGTATTTTTATTATTATACTTAAATGTAAGGTTATTAATTTCTATTATGTTTTCCATTAACTTACTCCTTTCTTAACTAAAATAATAAATGCAGGTCCACCGATAATCATCATTATTAAATCAGCAGGTATTTCGATTGGCGCGAAAATAACACGACCGATTGTATCGAATAATAGTAGAATAAACGCTCCAAGTAAAGCACTAAATGGAATAGTATAGATATGATTTCTACCAATTATAATCTTAGCAATATGAGGTGTAATAAGAGCTAAAAAGACCATAACACCAGCAACAGCTGTAGACACAGAAGCAAGAGCTACCGCAACAAATGAGATTAGCAGGCGAATCATATTAATATTGATTCCTAGTGAACTAATAATATTATCATCTAAAGCGAAGATATTACATAGTTTTGCTAAGAAGAAACTGATAATTAGTAAAATAGGAATCCAACTTAATAATAATGAAACATCATCCCAGTTTTTAGTTCCTAAACCGACAGTTTTAAATGCTGATGAAGTAGTAGAGTTCGTTTGGTTCATGTATTGGATAGAATTTAATATTCCTGTGAAGAAATAGCTAATAGCAATACCTATTAAAATTATTTTAACATTGTTTTTTGTTCTACCAGCTAAGTAATAAATAATTAAGAAACCAATGACACCACCGATGATAGAAAACACTGATTTAAACAGCAAAAATTGAGGGAATAATCCTAATCCTAAGTATAAAAATAGGCTAGCTCCACTAGAAACACCTATAATACTCGGATCAACAAGTGGGTTCTTCAATACAGTTTGTAGTAATAAACCACTTACACCAAGAGCAGCACCGACTAATATAGTTATAATAATTCTTGGGAAACGAACGTCGATAATTGCATTAACATTGGCGTATTCTCCAGTAAAGATACCAACAGCTAATTGTACAACGCTAGCTTTTATACTACCACTATTCGCTGCAAAAAATACTGTACTTAATAAAAGTAGAATAAGAACAGAAAAAGTGATTGTTTTTTTGTTGTTAAACATCAAGAACCTCCTTATATAGTTATATGTTTAGTATAACATATGTAGTTTATAATTTAAATTATGTAAAAAACCAGAGGTAGCAATGTGCTACTTCTGGTTTTAAGTATTAGTTACTATAGAAAATATTGTATAGACTTTCTAATCCTTTTTGGTAATCGTATGTAGCTGTCATACCAAACATTGAGCTATCTAAGTCGATAACTTTATTATTTTTTACCGCATCAAAGTGTGACCAACTCTTATTGTTTTCAAATTCTTTCTTAAACATTTCAGTTACTGTTTCAGGCATAGCATGAGCAGTTCGTAATATAAAGTCTGGTTTATCGTTTAAAGCTGTTTCTAAGTTTAGATTTTTAAACTCTTCATTACCTTTAATGATATTTTCACCACCAGCTAATTTTACTAGGTTACCCACATAAGATTTTTCAGTGGCAGCCATGTAACTTCCAGGTAATCCCATAAGAACTAAAACTTTTGGTTTCTTTTTATTTGCGATTTTTTCATTGAACTTAGTGAAAAATTCATCATGTTCTTTTTTTAATTTATTGAATTTTTCAACTTTACCAAATTCTTTTGCAAGATCTTCTGTAATAGCGTATAATCCGTTAACACTACGAATATCTACAAATTTATAAGGGATTTTATTTTTCTCGAATCCTTCTTTTATCCAGTCTTGCAAACTATCTGGAGCATATACAATAGAAGGATTAATCGACTTGATAACTTCCATATTTGGATTCATAGGAAGTCCGATTTGAATAGTGTTGTCATATCTTTTAGGCATACGACCTAATTTCGTAGTAGGTACCCCTGCTAATTTAATATCAAGCACATTTGCGACTTGAGCTAAAGCTACAGAGTCCATTATGACACGTTTACCATTTTCCTCTTCAGATTTTTTATCTTTATTTACACCTGTTAAATCTATCGTTTCATTAAAAGCTTTATCAGCTAAATTAGGATCAGTTCCAGTAGTGTTACCAGCTTTATTTTGTGATGAACAAGCAGTAAGAACTAGAATACTGGCTAATAGTAGTGTAAATAGTAGGGATAGTTTTCTTTTCATGAATTATCTCCTAATTATTTTTTCTTTTTTTAAGAGCAAAGAAAGCTCCGGCAGCTATTACAAGAACTCCGATACCTCCGCCAACATAGTAAGGTACGTAGTTTGTTTCTTTAATAACTTCCATATCTAAGCCTTCATTTCCATTTTTAATAGTATCAGTATTAACTTCTACGAAATATCGAACTGGTCGATTCATAGGTTCTATATACGTTTGTACCATAGCTAAGAAGTTTTCATTTGGCACTTCAAAACGATAATCAACATAGCTATCTTTATATTGTTCAATATGAACTTTAGTTTCAGTAGCAGTAACTTGTTTGAATTCTCCATCTTTTTGAAGAACTTTAATGAAAGGACCTTGTTCTTTACTACGTTGAACCCAATTCATTAGGTGAATACGTACAGTTGCGTATAATTTTCCATCTTTTGTACGTTGAAGCATAGCTTTAGACCAACGCTTTTCACCATTAGATTTTTGATTTTTAAGAGCTTCGTTTAAGTCACCACCTGCATTAATAGGAGAGATGACACCTTGAACCATACCTTCACCTATAGCAGCGTTTTTAGTCCCACCATCAGCAGTAACACCAGTAATAGGGTTTAGATATGAACCTGTAATATCAAGGTTATAAAGACCAGGATTTTTTGTTTTTTGATCAGCTTTGAAATAGTCTTCTAATTTTTTAGCAACAAATCCTTCAGGTGCCTTATTCTCATCTTTTTTGTCTTTATTTTCTTCTTCTTTTTTCTTATCGTTTTCTTTTTTATCTTTATCTTTAGAATTATCCTCAGAACCCGATACTAAAGAAGCAGCTGACCAGTTAAATTTAATAATAGCATCTTGAGATGCATCACCACCCATAATTTGATTCATGGCATCAACCGCAATTCTAACACCAACTTTATCAGGTTTAGCTTCTCCAAAGTTGAAGCTAAGAGTTCTTGGGTATGTACTAGTCCCTCCATCTAAATTAGTGTCATTATAAGAACTTGTTACTGAAGCAGCAGTTAGGCTTCCAGAAAAAAGTGGAGATGAATAAATACTTAGTGATAATAAGTGACCATGCATATTACTAAAATCCATCGGTGTGAATTGAACAGAAATAGTAGAGGTGTTATTATCATGAACGTTTACAGTAGCATGTGTAGCTAGTGCATTGTTCCCCATAGAAAGACGACCACTATTTTCAGCGTGCCATAGTTCCACAGGAACGCTATATACTCTGTCAGCAGCATGTACATTTTTAACGAAAGGAACATTACTAGATGTAACTATAAACGTTAATGTAGCAATAACTATCGTTAACAGTTTTAAAATTCGTTTCATTGTATAAACTCACTTTCTTTTGTATTATTTAATTTTTAATAAGAAAGGCGGGAAGTTTTCCCGCCTTTTGGAGTAGATAATAGTATGCTTATTAGCGGGGTATTATCTTACTATTTTTCATTTTGTTTTCTTCTATAAACAATGAAGGCACTAATTAGAGTAAGAGCTCCTGCAAGAATTGATGATGATGTTTCTAATCCAGTATTAGATAGTCGTCCATTGTTTAGACGTCCACCTTTTGGAGTTAAGGTTCCAGCGCCATTACCAGCGGCACTTACTCCAGGTTGACCATCTGTAACAATAGTTTTTCCTTGTCTTTCTGTGGCGTTAGACCAGTTTAGGCTAAGAATTGCATCTTTTTTACCAGCACCCGGCATAATGCTTTCCATTGTTGGTACGAATACTGATACAGGAATATTAGTTAATTTCTCATTTGATGTGAAGTGGGTTTGAACTTGATTCATAGCGCCACCTGTGCTGGTAACAGGATATTCAGTTCCGTTAACCCAGAAGCGTTTAATACCGTCAGTTAGTGTTCCAATTTTAATATCGTGGAAACGCACGATGTAGTGATATGTGTCACCATCTTTATAAACTGTAATACCATCTAATGCTGCATTCCCCATAGATGCATGACCTGCTTCATATGCATTTAGTAGTGAAGCAGTTACGTTATCGTAGAAAGTAACTGTACGTTCTTCACCTTGTCCTTGAGTAGTTGCAGGAGTTGTTTTTGGAGCAGGAGTAGGTACTACAGGTTTAGTTGTAGTAGAAGCGCTATTTGTAGGTTTAGTACCTTGATCTGCAGGTTTATCAGAAGGTTGAGTATTTTTAGGTGTTTCTGCAGGCTTAGCTGGAGTTGGTTGACTATTCGTTACCGTATTTAATGCATTGCTTAAATCAAATTTTAAAGTCATTTTTTGAGTTCCGAAAGCTGGATTAATTGAAGCCATAACAGGAACAAACACTTCAGTATATGTTTCTAGTTTATTATTTGAATCGATTTTATTTTTATCTACATTATAGTTAACTATTTTTGGATAAACAGTACGACCAGGAAATTCTTTTTTGTAGACATCTACGAAATTGTCAGTTTCACTGGCACTATAATTCTCAACTATAGTTGAGTCTTTAAACTCGCTATCTTGAATTTCTTTACGATTTTCATGAGTTTTATCACCGTCATAGTATTTTAAATTTCCTAAGTAACCATTAAGTCCACCAAATGTGATAGATTTGAATGAAACATTTACAGAGTATTGACCATTTTTTACAATTAATTTTGTTTTATCAATGTCGATTGCAGCTGCAGCCATAGAAGGGCGACCTTCTTCGTAGAATTTAAGAGCCTCAGCAGTGATATTATATTCTCCATCAGGAAGATTTTTTACATCTTTTGATGCAACAACATTATTTTCTATAGCAAATGTAGTATTGCCTTGTGTAAAGTTTTCTACCACAGCAAAAGTAGAGATGATAGTTGCTACGGACAGAACTTTTAATAATTTATTTGCTTTCATCTTATCTTGAATTCTCCTTATATTTCTTTATACATGACTTTATACAAAGGGATAAGTTATCCCTTTGTATAAGAGTTTGTTTTATATTATTTGTTATTTTTTCTACGTAATACTAAAGCAGATAGTAGTGCTAATACACCTAATCCAGCAGTTGCTGTTGCATTTAGTCCAGTTTTAGCTAATTGTTTAGGTCCTTTAGTTACAGTTTGAGAAGTATTTTGAGAAACAGTTTTTTCTACTTCACCGAAGATATTTTGTGGAGTTACTTCAGCTTTTTGAGCTTTTTCTTTTTCAAGTCTTTCTTTTTCAGCTTGAGCTTTAGCAGCAGCTTCTTTTTCTAATCTTTCTTTTTCAAGTCTTTCTTTTTCGGCTTTAGCAGCAGCTTCTTTTTCTAATCTTTCTTTTTCAAGACGGTCAGCTTCAGCTTTTTGAGCTTTTTCTTTTTCAAGTCTTTCTTTTTCAGCTTGAACTCTAGCAGCTTCTTCTTTCTCTAATCTTTCCTTTTCAGCTTGGACTTTAGCAGCTTCTTTTTCTAATCTTTCTTTTTCAGCTTGAGCTTTTGTAGTTTCATCTTTGTGTAATGATGTTACTTGATCAGCTGTTAGTGGAGTAGCATTATCCCAATTGAATTTAAGTGTTGCTGCAACATTTGAATGACCTCTTAATGGTTTGCCGTCTACTGATACTGAGAATGTAATAGTTTTTTCAGTTAATTTTTCAGGACTTGTGAAGTGGAATACTTTTTCATGGCTTTCACCACCAAGATCAGTTCTTTCAGCTGCAGTACCATCAACAGTTAAAGTATCTACAGTTCCTACAAGAGGCCCGATATTTAAGTCTTTAAATGTTAGATAGTAGTTGTAAGTATTATTTACTTTTTCAACACGAGTTTTTTCATGTACTAATGCATCATTTGCCATTGAAGTTCTATTAGACTCATGGGCATTATTAATTATAGCTGGAACTAAGTTATTTGCAGCTTCTTCTTTTACTTTTTCTGCAGTAGGGAAGTCTAAAGAAATAGTGTTTTCTGCATTTCTTTCTTCGAATCTAGGGTTAGCTCCACCTCTAGTTTGAACACTGATTACAGTATCTACTTGAATTTTATCAAGAAGAGAATCAGTTAAAATTTTACCTTCTTTAAGTTTAGTTGCAGCATCAACTTCAGTAAAGTTAACTTCAGTTCCTTTATAAGTAAGTTTAGAAACTGTAAATGGTTTATTACGTAGTAAGTAAGTAGAAGATTTTCCTTCTTTTACTTGAATTGTGTATTGATATTTATCTCCAACTTTTTCAACTTTTACATCTTTAACAAACGCATCTTCGTAGATTGAACTTGAATCGGTTGTTCTACCATTTAATTCTCCTTTAACAGTAGCTGGGAATGTAGTAGGAACTTTATCAGCAGCTACTTCACGATCAGGTACTGAAGGTTTAGCAGGTGTAACTTCTTTAGGTTTTTCAACTTTAGGGAAGTCTAAAGCTATTGTACTTTCAGCAGTTCTGTCTTCGAATCTAGGTTTAGCACCACCTTTTGTTTGAACATTGAATACAGCATCTACTTGGATTTTGTCTAGAAGAGAATCAGTTAAGATTTTCCCTTCTTTTAGCTTAGTAGCAGCATCAACTTCAGTAAAGTTAATTTCAGTTCCTTTATAAGTAAGTTTAGAAACTGTGAATGGCTTATTACGTAATAAGAAGTTAGTAGATTTACCTTCTTTAACTTGTATAGTATATTGATATTTATCTCCAACTTTTTCTACTTTTACATCTTTAACAAATGCATTTTCATAGATTGAAGCAGTACCAGTTGTTCTACCATTTAATTCAGCTTTAACTGTAGTAGGGAAAGTGTTAGGAACTTTATCAGCATCAACATTGTGATCAGCAGCTGTTGGTGTAGCTGGTTTTGGTTCTTCTTTTGGTGTAGTTGGTGCAGGTTTAACTGGTTTAGGTTTAGCAGGTGCAACTACGTCTTCTAATTTTACAGGTCTTTCCTTATAGGGAGTAGCTGTTTCATAGTATAGTTTTAATGTAACAAAGTGTGACATTAAAGCACCGTTAGGATATGGAGCAGTACCATCTAATTGAATTTTTTCTAATAGTTTATCGGTAGTGATTGATCCTTCTTTTACTGAAGTATTACCGTTTGATGCCAAAGTAGTTAATGGAATATCTTTACCTTGATATGCAACTTTGTGCAATTCGAATGGATAGAATTCTCCACCTACATCAGCAAGACCTTTTTTGAATCTTAGAGTATATTTGTATTTATCTCCAACTTTTTCAACTTTAACATAGTTATCTAATGCAGAACCGTATAATGACTCTTCATCGTTGTTGTTAGCATTTCTTAAATGTCCTTGAACGTGGATAGGGAAGTCTTTTTTAATAGTTCCTTTGTATTCAACGTCTTTGTTAGGATTTTCATAAGTTGCAGCTTCATAGTTATTAGCTGTTACTTTTTTTCTAGCTAAAGATGATAAATCAAATTTTAAAGTCATTTTTTGAGTTCCGAAAGCTGGATTAATTGAAGCCATAACAGGAACAAACACTTCAGTATATGTTTCTAGTTTATTATTTGAATCGATTTTATTTTTATCTACATTATAGTTAACTATTTTTGGATAAACAGTACGACCAGGAAATTCTTTTTTGTAGACATCTACGAAATTGTCAGTTTCACTGGCACTATAATTCTCAACTATAGTTGAGTCTTTAAACTCGCTATCTTGAATTTCTTTACGATTTTCATGAGTTTTATCACCGTCATAGTATTTTAAATTTCCTAAGTAACCATTAAGTCCACCAAATGTGATAGATTTGAATGAAACATTTACAGAGTATTGACCATTTTTTACAATTAATTTTGTTTTATCAATGTCGATTGCAGCTGCAGCCATAGAAGGGCGACCTTCTTCATAGAATTTTAAGGCTTCAGCAGTAATATTATATTCTCCATCTTTTAAAGCTTTAACATCTTGTGCTACAGTAGCTGGTTCTTCAGCGTTATGAGCTGGAGTAGTTGCTGCAGTCGAATTGCTTGCAACAACAGGTGTTTCTGCTGCAAAAGCAAAGTTATCTTGATCATATGCTTCGATTGCCGCAATTGCTGAGAATATTGCAGTCGCAGACAAAACTTTTAATAATGTTGTATTTTTCATATAAGTAAGGTTCTCCTTTATTATAAATAGACTGATTATTTTTTTAATCTTTAACATTATTATATTACAAAAGATTAAAAAAATAAAGATAAAAATGATAATCAGTCTCATATAATAGCTAAAATAGGCAAAATTCACTACAAAATTTCATAGTTAGTTCACAATTTAGACACAATGTTAGTGTTTTTTATTTTATAAAATATAAAAATATTATTATTAAAACTTTTTTGTATTAAACCAATATCATTTATACTAAAGTTGTAAACCCTTAAACTAATTTGTTGACATTTATTTTTTTCTGTGCTACGATTTGAAAAGTAAATAGAATAAAATCACTGGGGGAGCCCGTAGGCTGAGATAACACAGTTAGACCCTTTGACCTGACCTAGATAATGCTAGCGGAGGAAATGTGAATGGATATAATTAGGATTATTCTAGAAAGAATAATCTCGTATTTGTAATATATTTTTCATAGTTCTCTTACGTTAGTAAGGGGCTTTTTTATGTATCTAAAGTGATATTATTTTATACTAAAATTAAAAATACTGAGG
>ERZ773043.804-NODE-804-length-18358-cov-7.925859_pt1 | contig 18358 bp, 15 predicted proteins | sample MGYA00580636_ERZ773043 | MGnify/ENA primary metagenome ERZ773043 (study PRJEB29015, sample SAMEA2737992) | human oral metagenome | biome: human oral; feature: human-associated habitat; material: dental | place: China | collected 2065 ...
AAACGTACTGTCAGCGGCTCGCCGCCTTGTCTTTTGGCAAAGTCGAGCCGCTATAAGGATTTCGAGGCACACTTCTGAATCCCGCGTGGATAGGGTGTTTCCGGGCAGGCACCTCTGGAATCCTTATAAATAAAGGGTTTCAGGGCAGGGGTGCCGGAGATGCCCTAAATACGCGGGCTTTGGGCCACCTCTTTTTGGAGATGCACCTGCGCTCTTTTTATCTTTTTTACCCTCTCCCAAAGGGCGAGGGGCTTTTCGGGTGCTCCGAACCCCGCGTGGATAGGGAATTTCCGGGCATGCTTCTCTGGAACCCGCATGGATAAAGGCGCTCCGGGTAGTTGCCTCTGGAACCCTTATAAACAAAGGGCTGGCGGGCAGCCCTTCGGAAATGCACGTAAATCAAGAACCTCCGGGCGCCTGCTCAGAGACGCCCTGTTTACGCGGACTCCGGCGCTGGTCTGTGCGGCGTGGCGGCGGATGAATCAGGATTACGGGGAGCGGCTGGCGAACATGGCGCCGGCCAGGACGATGAAGGCGCCGACGATGACTTTTTGCCAGGTGCTGGGAACGCCGGCCAGCACGAGGCTGTTGTTGACCAGCGTCACCAGCACGACGCCGAGCAGGGTTCCGAGGACGGTGCCTGTGCCGCCGGTGATGCGGGCGCCGCCCAGAATGACCGCGGCGATGACGTCCAGTTCGCTGCCGGCCAGATCGAAGGGATTGGCCAACCGGTTGCCGGAAACGTGGATGACGCCGGCGATGCCCGCGAGCAGGCCGGCGTAGGCGAAGACGAAGATCTGCACCGTGCGCAGGCGGAAGCCGAGACGCTCGGCGACGGGCAGGCTGCCGCCAATGGCGAACACAGCGCGGCCGAGCAGGGTGCGGTTGAGAATCCACCAGGTGAGCAGCGCGGCGGCGGCCAGTGCGAGCACAAAGGCGGGCAGGACGGCGAGACCGCCGTCCGCTGTCTGGTAACGCCAGAGCGCCAGTTTGCCGAATGACTCCATCGCCTCGGGCACGTTGATGATCAGGGCGGTGCCGACGAACGTCAGCAGCAGGCTGCGGATGACGTATTGCGTCCCGATGGTGACGATCAGCGAAGGCGCGCGCAGTGTATGCACCAGAATGCCGTTGATGGCGCCGAGCAGCAGCCCGCCGCCCGCGCCCAGCGCAAAGATCGCGATGATGGACAGGCCGGGCGCCTGCTCGATGACCAGTCGCGTGATCGAATACATGGTCAGCGCCGCGATCGCCGTGAAGGAAACGTCCAGCCCGCCGGCGGCAAGCACCGCCAACACGCCGAGCGCGAACAAGCCGAGCACGACGCAGCCGCGCAAAATGTCGAACAGCGTGGCAAGCTGCCAGAAACGCGGATTGATGCTGCCGACGATCAGGCAGACAAGAACGATGAGCGTGAGCGTAAATACCGATGGGTTGCGCGCCAGAAATGCGTAAAAGGCGCGCAGCGTATGGGGGCGCGGATTCAGCCCTGGCATGTTTTTTCTTCCTCTTTTCTGGGGTGTTCGGCCGTCATCGCTTCGTACAGGTCGGTCTCCGACACGGTTTCAGCGGCATCGAAAACCTGGCTGATCTGCCCTTTCCGCATGATCAAAATCCGGTCGCAGTTTTGCAGCAGCTCCGGCAGGTCGTCGCTGACGATGAGAATGCTCATGCCTTGCGCGGCGAGTGACTGGATGATGCGGTAGATCGTATCCTTGGAACCCACATCGACGCCGACGGTGGGACCGTGCAGAATCAGCACCTTGGGGTCGATGGACAGCCAGCGTCCGAGCAGAACGCGCTGCTGGTTGCCGCCGGAGAGGGACTGCACCGGGTGTTCGATATCGGGGGTGGCGATGTGCAACTGTTCGGTCAGACGGTGCGCCAGATTGCGCACGCGGCTTTGATCGAGCAGGCCGAAACGGCGGCACAGCCGGCCGAGCACGGCGGCGGTGAAATTTTCGCGGATGGGCTTTTCCAGAAACAGCCCTTCGGACAGGCGGTCTTCCGGCAGATAGCCGATGCCGGCGGCGATGGCGTCTGCCGGACAGTGCAGGGCGGCCAGCTGCTCGTCGAGAAAAATCTGGCCGGCATCGGCCGGATGCACGCCGGCCAAGGCAAGCGCCAGTTCGTTGCGTCCGGAATCGAGCAACCCGGTAATGCCGAGAATTTCGCCCCGATTGACGGCGAAGGAGATTTCCGAGAACGTTGCGGCGCGCGTCAGCCCGGTGACGAGGAGGCGCGATGTTGCGGGGGCTTCGCCGGCTGGTTCGCTGCGGTAACGGTGTTCGTCGAGCTGGCGGCCGGTCATCCAGTAGCTCAAATCGGCTTTGCTGTAATCGCCGGCGTCGCCTTCCATCACCTTCTGGCCGTCGCGGAAAATGACGACGCGCCCGCCAATGGCTTTGCATTCGTCGAGTTTGTGCGTGACGAACAGCACGGCGACGCCCTGTTCGCGCAGGCGATTGACGACGCCGATCAGGTTGCCGACTTCGCGGCGCGTCAGTGCGGTGGTCGGCTCATCCATGATGACCAGGTGCGCGTCGACGGCAATGGCGCGGGCAATCGCCACCATCTGGCGCGTGGCGATGGGCAGGGTGTCGACGCGCTGCTGCATGAACGCCTGTGTGGACGGCAGACCGATTGCGGCGAGCGCGCGCGTGGCGGTCTGCGCCAGGACGGCGCGGTCCAGACGCCGGAAGAGGCGGCCGCCCGACTGAACGAGCTGTTGGGTCAGGGCGATGTTTTCCGCCACGTTCAGGTTGGGCAGCAGCGAAAAATCCTGATAGACGGTTTCGATGCCGGCGGCCAGCGCCTCGATGGGGGAAAGGCGCGCATACGCGCGCCCGGCGACGATGATCTTTCCTTCATCCGGCGGCTGCGCGCCGGCGATGATCTTGATCAAGGTGCTTTTGCCGCAGCCGTTTTCTCCGATCAGATGGTAAATCTGACCGCTTTCGATCGTCAGGTCGATGCCGCGCAGGGCGTGGACGCCGGCGAAACGTTTGTGGATGCCGCGCACTTCGAGAAAAGGCGGTTGATCGGCAGCTGGCGGCGGGGCGTCGGCTTGCCGGCGGGTGTCGGGCGCATTCATGCGATTACGGGCGGGACGGTGAGGCGATCATGTCATGTAGTGATTGGCCGGCGGCGTGGAACATGCCGGAGAACGCTTCGCTCATGCTGCATGCACGGCGTCCTCCAGCATGCGCTTCAGGCCAGGCTGGGGCTCAGAACGGGTAGTTCTTGTAGTTCGACTTGTCGACGTCGATCCAGGCTTCGCCGACGACGATAATGCCCTTGCCCGGCCCCTTCTTGACCTTAACCTTGTGATAGCCGGGCACGCCCAGATCCATGCCGTCGGTGATCTGCTGGCCGTCGAGCAGCATCTTGGCCACCTTGTTCATGACAACGCCGGCTTCCTGCGGATCCCAGAAACCGATGCCCTGGATGGCGCCGGATTCGAGGTATTTGCCGGAATCCTTGGGCAGGCCGAGGCCGATCACGCAAATCTTGCCTTGCAGGCCGGCTTCTTCGATTGCGCGGCCGATGCCCAGCACGTCGATGGCCGCACCGCCCTGGAAGCCCTTGATATCGGGGTGTTTGCGCAGAATTTCCTTGGCTTTTTCGTAGGCCTTGTTGGCATCGTTGAATGATTCGTTCTTGGCATCGACAAGTACCATTTTGGGGTATTTCTTGGCGTTTTCGGCGCCGCCGTCAGCCCATTGCACGTGCGTCAGGCTGCCCAGCGAACCCACAAACGAAGTCCATTTGCCGGCCCCGCCCATGCATTTGGCCAGCCGCTCATTGAAGCGCGCGCCGAACGCCTTGTTGTCGAAGGCTTCGATATCCACATGCGTGTTTTTCGCATTGTCCGCTTCATGCGTCACGACCTTGATGCCGCGGTCCATGGCGCGCTTGAGCACGCCTTCCAGCGTCGAAGGATCCATGGGGACGACAGTGATCGCGTCGACTTTTTTGGCGATCAGATCGTCGATGATTTTCGTCTGCAGGGCGGCATCAGCCTTGGGTGGCCCGTATTGCGCCGTAGTGACGCCCGGTGTTGAGGCGCCAAACGCCTTGACGCCGTCTTCCATGCGGTTGAACCAGGTTTCGCCGGTAATTTTGACGACGGTGGCGATCGTTTTGTTGCCGCTTTGACTGCCCTGTGCGCCGGCGATGCCTGCCGTACCGACTAGAGCCGCAGAGACGGCGCAGGCGATGGATGCTTTGACGATAGACATGGAATAACCTCCGTGGTGGTGACGAAGCGTTCCCTCTAGACGGTGCGGCCGGCGCGAGGGAGTGACGCCGAGCCGCTGGAACCGGGCCGGTTCCGGAAAAAGGTACGATAGTCGAAACGCGACACGACGAGGAAAATGAGCAGCATCGTCCCCCAGGCGCAATCGCGGAAAAAGCTGGAAACATCGAGGAAGTTGAACATGCTGGCCAGCAGCTGGAGCGCCGTGGCCGACAGCAGGACGCAGACCAGCCGTCCGTAGCCGCCTTCTGGGCGGACGCCGGCGGCGACGACGATCAGGATGGAAATCATCACGTAAGAGCTGCCGTAATCCCATTTCACGCTGGAAGTGCGCGCGGCGATGATAGCGCCCGCCAGTCCGGCTAGCAGTCCGCACAGGGTGTAGGTCAGGAACAGCATCCGCCGCACGGGAATCCCGGCATAGCTTGCTGCTTTGGCGTTGCTGCCCAACAAGTACAAGCGGATGCCGAAAGGGGTGCGCTTGAGCATCAGCGCGAGCGCGGCTGCGACGGCCAGAAATACGATGAAGCAGATGGGCAGTCCGGCCAGCGTCGAGTTGCCGAATGCATCGAGCGGCTCGATGTAGCCCAGGCGCAGCGCGGAACCGTTGGTCAGCACGACGGCGATCCCGGTAAAAAACATTTGCGTGCCGAGGGTGGCGAGAATGGGCGTCAGATGCCCCCAGGCAATCAGAACACCGTTCAGCATGCCGCCGATGCCGCCGGCGAGCAGGGCAAGCGCAATGAAACTTCCCGTGTACAGCAAGGGGGCATCGTCGGCCGCAATGAAATGAGAGGCTATCAGCCCGGCCAAGACCCCCGACAGATTGGCCAGTGCGATGCCCGACAGGTCGATGCCGCCGTTTCCGGAAACCATCGCCAGCATGACGCCCAGCGCCAGCAGCCCCAGTTCCGGCAACTGCGCCGCCATCGACTGGAGGTTGTAGGCGCCGATAAAATCGGTGCCCGCCAGGGCGACGGCCAGCATGAAGCCGAGGAGGTTGGTCAGTGCCAGAAAGACAAACTGGCGGTCGGCCAGAAATCCGGCGGTCAGATTGCGTGCAGCGCTGTCTGCTGTTTTGGTTTTTCTTTCCATGCCCTGATCAATGAACCCATGGTGCGTCTGGGCGGAAACGCCTCAGATCGGAAAGCAATATACGTCGAGTCCGGCTCGCAATTCAACCGTTCATCGCACGTTTTACGGGAAATCGGCAAAAACTTCTCCCAATGGCCGTTGTCGTTTTTCTTTGATGTAGCCTGTTGTGGGGCGCTTCCGGTGTCCGCAGCGTATGAGAAAATAGCCCTAAATTTCTAAGTTCTAAGACTTTTTTGGAAAAACGGATCATGACTCTGCAAAAAACGCCCTGCCTGATGGTGCAAGGTTGTACTTCGGACGCTGGAAAATCGGTACTGGGGGCGGCGCTATGCCGCGTGCTGGCGCGTCGAGGCGTGCGCGTTGCGCCGTTCAAGCCGCAGAATATGGCGCTGAATTCGGCCGTGACCGTCGATGGCGGCGAAATCGGCCGCGCCCAGGCGCTACAGGCGTTGGCGGCGCGGGTGCCGGCGCATATCGATTTCAACCCGATACTGCTCAAGCCTTCGACCGACAAGCGCTCGCAGGTCATTATCCATGGCAAGACGCATGCCGATCTCAATGCCCGTGATTATCACGAATACAAGCCGCGGGCGATGCAGGCCGTGCTCGAATCATGGCAACGCCTGTGTGCGGCATACGATGCCATCATCGTCGAAGGCGCGGGGAGTCCGGCGGAAATCAACCTGCGCGCCCGCGATATTGCCAATATGGGCTTTGCCGAGGTCGTCGATTGCCCAGTCATCATCGTCGCCGACATCGATCGCGGCGGCGTTTTCGCTCACCTGACCGGCACTTACGAACTCCTCTCGCCAAGTGAGCAGGCGCGTGTCAAAGGTTTCGTCATCAACCGCTTCCGCGGTGATTTCAGCCTGCTGGAATCGGGGCTGACCTGGCTGGAACAGCGCACCGGCAAGCCGGTGATCGGTGTCCTGCCCTACCTGCACGGCCTGTATCTCGATGCCGAGGATGCGCTGCCGCGCGGCAAGCTGACCAAGACCGGTGCCAGACTCAAGGTCGTTGCGCCCGCTTATCCGCGTCTGTCGAACCACAACGATTTCGATCCGCTGCGTTTTCATCCGGAAGTCGATTTTACGGTTGTCGGGGCGCATGATGCGCCACCGCCTTGTGACCTGATCGTGCTGGGCGGCTCGAAAGCCGTGCAGGCGGACCTCGACTGGCTGCGCAGCATGGGCTGGGAAGAAGCGATCCGACGGCATCTGCGCTATGGCGGCAAGCTGATCGGCATCTGCGGCGGCCTGCAAATGCTTGGCAAACAGCTCAATGACCCGTTGGGGCTGGAAGGGGCGCCTGGCAGCCAGCCCGGTCTGGGACTGCTCGATTATGAAACGACGCTGGCACCGGAAAAACATCTGGAGAATGTCAGCGGAACGCTGACGCTGAATGGAACGCTGAGCGCCCCGCCGTTACTGCGCGGCTACCGTATTCACATGGGCGTGACGCATGGGCCGGCGCTGGCGCGACCGGCGACCTGTCTGGAAGGGCTGCCGGAAGGCGCACTGTCGGCGGACGGTCAGGTACTTGCCACCTATTGTCACGGGTTATTTGATTCGCCGGATGCGCTTAATGTGCTGATTGCCTGGGCCGGCCACACACCGGAAGCGCGGTTCGATCCGGCCGAGCGGCGCGAACGCGATCTGGACCGGCTGGCCGACGCCGTCGAACAGCATCTGGATTTGCAGCGCCTTGCCGAATGCATTCCGGCTTTTGCGCTTCCCGCGTGCGTCGCCGATACTAAATGAACTGAATTGAGCCGTATTCATTCGCGCAGAATCAATACCGAATACCGGTGAGTCACAGGGAATTGCCTTAATGCCAGGCAGATAATAACCAAGCGCTCAATAGCAATGATATACAACATATTGAAAGGCTGAATGGATCGTTATATTGCATTCGATTGTTTTTTTGCCCAGTTAATTTATAATGCTTTCCGCAAATAGGGCGGGGCGTTTATGGTTGGTGGACGCCGGACTTTTTATTTTAACTGGAGGAAGCAATGACTATTAGCTATAAGGAAGCGCTCGAAAATCTGAAAAAAGCTCAGTTCGAAGTAGAACAGGCTCGCCTGGCCGAACTTAGCCTGGTCATAAAAGGAATCAAGGAAAAAATTGCTGAATATCATTTGACAGCCGAAGATCTTGGCCTCAAATCGGGTGCAAAAAAAGGGGCTGCCAAAAAAGGCGAAGCGAAATACGCCAACCCGACGAATAGCGCTCAAACCTGGAGCGGTAAGGGACGTAAGCCCGCTTGGGTAGAGGAATACCTCGCACGCGGGGGCAACATTAACAGTCTGTTAATTCAGAGATAATGTAAGTCCTATAGAAACTGTAACCTGTATATAGCAAAAGCGCCATATCATGTATGGCGCTTTTTATTTGTTCGGCAACTATTGCATTGAAACTTTATATTGGCATTGGATAGAGCGCTAAACCTTGCTGATTATTTATGGAAAAGATTGGGTATGGCGCAAAAAATTTTTAGTATCTGCGTATTGAGCCTGAAGGTTTTGGCAATAGCATACCGGCAGTAATGTGGAAGTAAAAACCAACTTGCTGTATGTAAGGCCATACACTATTGATACCTTGCATGTCCAATTGATCCATCCTTCGATTCTTGCCACGTACTGTTTTGTAAGCTATGAGTGCATTTGAGTCGTTAGGATGCGTATCAATCGTCAGCCAAAAAACAGAGGCTAAAAATAAAACTGCCTGGAAAACCAGGCAGTTCAGAATAAACTAATTAAATAGTTAACCCAAAGAATTTAGGCCAAAACGACAATCAACCGTAGTTGATCGGGTGGCTGCTCAGCCAGTGGCGGTCGCGCGTGTGGCCGATACGCTTGCCGGCTTCACGGGCCATGGCAGAAGTCAGCGGACGGGTTTTCCAGGCAAAGCTGACGCCAAACGCCAGGGCGGCGCCCAAAATACCGCCTGCGACGACGCCGCGTACCGGCTTGCGATCGTCAGCCAATGCGCCCAGTACGGCGCCTGTCAGCACGCCGAAGCTGGCGGCCTGCCACGACTGTTCGGCGGCGACGGCCAGAATGTTCGAAGTATCCTCGGTGGCGAGCACGGCTTTACGCGCTTCCCGCGCGCCTTCCAGCCCGGACGAAACCAGCTCTTTGCCGTATTCGTACTGGGAACGGACTTTTTTCTTGCCGTGATCGAAGTTTGATTTGAGGCGTTCCGTACCCTGTTCGAGGCTCGATTTAACCTGCTCAAGATTTGCTTTGACGTGTTCGCTGATGCTCATTTTCTGCTCCTGATCGATAAAGCCGAAACTCGACGATAACGCCCGCCCGGCAAGGGATGGCTTCTGGCGCAGCAGTGTGCCGGACTGCCGACGGCTAGTGTATCACCTCATCGATTCGCTATGGTGCCTCATGTGCATTGCCGATGGGATTTCGTGCATCTTTGAGCACGAGCGGCAGACCCGCGGCGACGAGCGTGACCCGATCGCAGACGGCGGCGATCCGCTGATTCAGTCGCCCCTGCTCGTCGGCAAACAGGCGCGACACCGGGTCCATCGGCACGATCCCGCTCCCGACCTCGTTGGAAACCAGAATGATCCGGCCCGGCAAGTGTTGCAGGCCTTCGGCCAGCGCCTGGGTTTCCCGCAGAAATAGCGGGCAATTGATCGCCTGGCCGGCCTCCGCCTGTTTGGCCGCTTCCCCGGCGAAGAGGAGGTTGGACAGCCACAGCGTCAGGCAATCGACAAGCAGGCAAGTATTCGGCGCAGCGTTGCGTGACAACGCCGCGTATAGGTCAAGCGGCGCTTCGACCAGCCCCCATTGTGCCGGCCGGCGCGCCTGATGCGCGGCAATCCGGCGCGCCATTTCATGATCGAGTACCTGCGCCGTGGCGACATAGACGACATGCAGACCGCTTGCCTGCGCCTGTTTTTCTGCATACGCGCTTTTACCGGAGCGTGCGCCGCCAATAATCAGTTCTTTCATGCCGCGAGATTAACATGGAACACTGCGTCTATAATGGCGTCGTTCGTGTTTCATGGCCTCTACTGCCCTATCCGCCGGACCTGGCGGGCTGGTCTGGAGCACATAGAACGATGCCGGCATGGAAGCCGCGAACGCCCGGCAGAACGGCGCATGCTGCGCGGCCACGCGGCCACGTCCACACCTCGGTTCACTTGGCTAATCGACAAGACAACAAGACATGATGCATTTTTCCATCCCTCCGGTTGATTTTTCGCTGGCGCAGGCCTTGCAAGAGAAGATCGACAACAAGACCAAACCCGTCGGTTCGCTGGGTAGGCTCGAAGAAATTGCCGTGCGGATCGGCTGCATCCAGCACACATTGTCGCCGCAGTTGCGCGATCCGCATATGCTGATTTTTGCCGGCGATCACGGTGCCGCGCACGCCGGTATTTCGGCCTATCCGCAGGATGTGAGCTGGCAGATGCTGGAGAATTACTTAAAAGGCGGCGCAGCGGCCAATGTGTTTTCGCGGCTCAACGGAATGACCATGCTGGCGATCGATGCGGGGGTCGCGCATGACTTCGGTCCGCGCGAGGGGCTGATCGACGCCAAAATCGACCCGGCCGGCACGCGCAATTACCTGGAAGAACCGGCCATGACGCGGGCGCAATGCCTGGCGGCAATTGCCAAAGGGGCGGAAATTGCCCGTGCGGTGGCCGATCGGGGCTGCAATATTATGGGGGTGGGGGAGAAAGGCATCGGCAATACCGGCTCGGCATCGCTGATTACCCACCTGCTGACCGGCGCTTCGCTCGACGATTGCGTCGGGCGCGGTACCGGTCTCGACGATACCGCGCTGGCGCATAAGAAAGCATTGATGAAGCAGGCCATCCAGCGTGCCGGGCTGCCGGCCGATGCCGATGTGACGGTGGCACGCGCCGCCATGCTGCCCACGGTGCGGCTGACGGCTTCCTATGGCGTGGGCAGCGACCGCGTGCGCGACGTGCTGGACAACCCCATCTACAACCTGGCGGCCGGTCTGGTGGCCCCCATTTTCAACAATGGCCGGCTGGCTGCCGGACGTGACCTGTCGCTGGCGCGCCGCGAGGAGCTGCTGGCCGATTACCGCGCATCCATCATCAGCTCGCTGGGCGATGTGGAAAACGCACTGAACGCGCTGCAGGGCAGTGCGAAACAGCAGGAGGCCCATCAGGAGGTGCTGGTGCATGGTCGCGAGGCCGTGCGACTGGCCGAGTCGCGCTACCGCTCCGGCAGCGACACGATGCAGGCGCTGCTCGATACCCAGCGCACGCTGTTCCAGGCGCAGGATCTGGCCGTGCAGCTGCGTCTGGAAAATCTGCTGGCCACCATCGACCTGTACAAGGCACTGGGCGGCGGCTGGCGGCCCAAGCGGATGGCCAGCAGCAAGTGAGGCTGTCCAGAAGAATGCCCGCGTGATGTGGATGGTTCCACATCATGCGGGCATTTTCATGGTCTCGAGTTCTATTCCGTGCGTTCGCCGGGTTCGCGCGGGTCGTCATCGCCGGAGCGGTGATGGCCGTCGGGTTCGGCGGCGCTGCTGCTGTCGTCGCAGGGCGTTTTGTCGGGCGTGACGTTGGGCGTGGCCAGCACCTTGTCGATGCGCTTGCCGTCCATGTCCACCACCTCGAAGCGCCAGTTTTCCCAGTCGAGCGTGTCGCCGGTGGTGGGCATGCGGCCCAGCAGCAGCATGATCATGCCGGAGAGTGCCTGGTAGCGGGCCTTTTCCTCTTCGGGCACGCTGTGCAGCTGCAGCGTGTCCTTCAGTTCGGGAATGGGGATGAGGCCATCGAGCAGCCAGGAACCATCGGCACGCTGCAGGGCCCAGCTGTCGTCGTCATCCGGTGAGGTGAATTCGCCGGTGATGGCCTCGAGCAGATCCTGCAGGGTGACGAGCCCCTGTACCTCGCCGAATTCATCCAGCACGAGGGCGATCTGCGTGTTGGAATTGCGGACGTTCTCGAGCAGCTCCATGCCGGTGAGGGTTTCGGGCACATACAGGACTTCCTGCAGGTTCTGCGAGAAGTCGATGCTTTCGCCGCGCAGCGACTGGGCAAGCAGCTGCTTGGTGTGGATGATGCCGATGATGTCGTCGAGGCCGCCACGGCAGACCGGGAAGCGCGAGTGGTCGTGCTCGGCCACCTTCTGCAGGTTTTCTTCCTGCGGGTCTTCGATGTCGAGGTAGACCACGTCACTGCGGGGCACCATCAGCGAGGAGATCTGCCGCTCGTCGAGGCGGAAGACGTTGCGCACCATTTCGTGCTCGCTCTGCTCGATGGCGCCGGATTCGGAACCTTCGGCCAGCAGGGCATGGATTTCTTCCTCGGTGACCTTGTGCACGGCATCCGGATCGACGCCCATGCTGCGCAGGATGAGGTTGGTCGAACCGGTCAGCGCCATCACGAATGGCCGCGAGATGAGCGACAGCAGGCCCATGGGGCGGGCGGCCAGGCGCGCGACGGTTTCGGCGCTGATCTGGCCCAGCCGCTTGGGCACCAGCTCGCCGATGAGGATGGTGACATAGGTGACCAGCACGACCACGAGCGTGGTGGCCAGCCATTCGGCCGAGCTTTTCGAGAGACCCAGCGAGATCATCCAGCGGGCCAGTGGTTCGGCAAAGGCCGCCTGACCGACGATCCCGTTGAGGATGCCGATGGAGGTGATGCCGATCTGGATGGTGGAGAGAAAGCGTGTCGGGTCTTCGCCCAGGGCGAGGGCTGCAGCCGCCGCCCTGTCACCTTCGGCCGCCTGGCTGCGCAGCCGGGCCTTGCGGGCCGTGAGCAGCGCCACTTCCGACATGGCAAAGAGACCGTTGAGTACGATCAGGCCCAGCAGCAGGGCAGCGTCCATCAGTGTCTCCGCGATGCGTGCGTGGAGATGACGTCGATGCCGACCGAGGTGAGACCGCTGGCCCCGGCGCTGGCCAGGCGGGCCGTTCCGCCACCGGCCCAGACGGTGACGCGGGGCTCGTTGCCTTCGGCCATGCCATCATGGGCGGCACGGGAGGCGGGGCGGGGTGAGGAAAAGAGAACGGGAATGCCGCTGCGCTGGCGGGATGGGGGTTCTGTGTCTGAGATCATCGATGCGGACTGGCAGGGCGCGCATGCCGGGCGGCGGGGCCGCGCCTGCGGAGGCGATGCTTCATCCGGGAATGGCTGTAGAAGCCCGTGATTATAACGGTCGCCTCCCCGCCGATGGAATGTCACCCTGCCGACAAAGGGTGGTCACAGGCAGCGCTTCGGCATGAATCCGACAGTGCGGCGACGGATGGTGCCGATTTCGGGACGGGGGGCGACACATTGTGTGCCCGTCCCGGGGGGCGGCCCTGCCGCATCGCTCTGCGTGCCCAAAGGGGAGCAGGGGCCGGTGAGTCCGTGACATGTGCCGAAGCCCCTGCCGCCGTGGACTGGGGGCCTGCCTGCACATGTCGTCCTGTCAGCCCACGGCTGGGGGCAGATGTGGGGATGGATGCGTCCGTCAGGAGAGGCGCGCACGGTGGCGCCCGATGGCGGCGCGCACCTGTTCGGGGGCGGTGCCGCCGATGTGGTTGCGGGCGCTGACCGAGCCTTCGAGCGTGAGGGTGTCGAGCACGTCGTCGCCGACCAGCGGGCTGAGCGCCTTGAGTCGCGCGAGGCCCAGGCCGGCCAGGTCCACGCCCGTATCGGAAGCCTCGCGCACGGCAAGGGCCACCAGTTCGTGGGCGTCGCGGAACGGAAGGCCCTTGCGGACGAGGTAGTCGGCCAGGTCGGTGGCCGTGGAAAAGCCTTCGGCCGCGGCCTGGCGCATGCGGTCGGCACGGACCTGGATGCCGGTCGTCATGTCGGCAAAGATGCGCAGCGTGGCGACCAGGGTGTCGACGGTGTCGAAGAGGGGTTCCTTGTCTTCCTGGTTGTCCTTGTTGTAGGCCAGCGGCTGGCCCTTCATCAGGGTGAGCAGGGCCATCAGGTGGCCGTAGACACGGCCGGTCTTGCCGCGGATGAGTTCCGGTACGTCGGGGTTCTTCTTCTGCGGCATGATCGACGAGCCGGTGCAGTAGCGGTCGGACAGGTCGATGAAGCCCACGCGCGGCGACATCCAGTTGACGAGTTCTTCGGAAAAGCGCGACAGGTGCATCATCAGCACGCTGGCGGCAGCGGTGAATTCGATGGCGAAGTCGCGGTCGGACACGGCATCGAGAGAGTTCTGGCAGACGCCGTCGAAGCCCAGTTCGCGGGCCACCCGCTCGCGGTCGATGGGGAAGCTCGTGCCGGCCAGCGCAGCGGCGCCCAGCGGCAGGCGGTTGATGCGCCTGCGCGCATCGGCAAAGCGTTCGGCGTCGCGCGAGAGCATCTCCACGTAGGCCAGCAGGTGATGGCCGAAGGTAACGGGCTGGGCCACCTGCAGATGGGTGAAGCCCGGCATGATGGTGCCGGCATGCCGTTCGGCCAGATCGAGCAGGGCACGCTGCAGGTCTGCGAGCAGGGCGATGATCTCGTCGGTGGCGTCGCGCAGCCAGAGGCGGATGTCGGTGGCGACCTGGTCGTTGCGGGAGCGGGCGGTGTGCAGGCGCTTGCCCGCATCGCCCACCAGTTCGGTGAGGCGCTTCTCGATGTTGAGGTGCACGTCCTCGAGGTCGAGCGACCATTCGAAGCGGCCGGCTGCGATCTCCTCACGAATGGTTGTAAAACCACGCTGGATTGACGCCAGATCGGTTTCACTCAGAATGCCGGTCGCAGCAAGCATGGCCGCGTGTGCCAGCGAGCCGCGGATGTCGACATCGGCCAGGCGCCGGTCGAAGTCCACGGAGGCGGTGTAGCGTTTGACCAGGTCGGAGACGGGCTCTGAGAACCGTGCCGACCATGCCTTGTCCTTGTTGCCAAATTGTCCGGTCATGGGATGGGTCTTCTGAGATGAGTGAGAGTATGGGTACTGCCGGAAATTATAAGGACAAGCCCGGGGACGGGCCGGCGCCGGGCGGGGAGGCCGGTCCGGCAGGGCTGCCCACCACGCCGTTGCATGGAGGGGTGGGGCAGGACGATGATCCCCCCACGACACCGCTGCACGCGTCTGCCGGACCGGTGAAGGTGCTGGAAACGGTGATGGTGGGCGGGTCGTCTGCTGCGGGCGGTATGGCCGGGGACGGCGCCTCTGGGGGCAGTGCGGCGGGCAGCACGGGAGGCAGTGCAGGGGGGCACGACGCCGGTATGCACGCGGGCGGGAATCCGGGCCAGGCGGACAATCCAGGTGAAGCGGGCAAGCCCGGTGATGGCGGGAAGCCGGGAGATGCCGCGCCGAAGACGCGCCGGCAGAGCGAGGGCGCGCCGGCGCCGGTGATTCCGGAGTTCTGTACGCCGGCGATGTTCCTGCGCACGGTGGTGCTGGTGCATCTGGGGGCACTGGCCATGCTGGCCGCGTCTAGCAGCCTGTGGTTCGACATGCTCCGGCTGGTCGATACGCTCTTTTACCTGCTGAGCACGCTGGAGCCTGCCCTGCTGATCGGGATGCTCGCGCTTTGCCTGGCGCGCAGGACGGTCAATGGACTGCGGCAGCGCTACCAGTGGTTCTGGGGGCTGCTGATTCCCGCGGTGATTGCCGGGGGGACCCAGATGGTGATCGGCAACATGCTGCGGGCCGGTACGTCATCACCGGGCGAGCACTGGCCGCCGCTCTGGCAGGAGGTCCTGGCCACGGCGCTGTGTGCGGTGTTGGTGGCCGGTGGCGTGTACCGGTATTTCCGGCTGCGGGGACGGGCCTATGCTCCCTCGTTTCACGAGGCTCGCCTGCAGGCGCTGCAGGCACGCATCCGGCCGCATTTCCTGTTCAACAGTCTGAACACGGTGCTGGGGCTGATCCGGACGAATCCGAAGCTGGCCGAGAGCACGCTGGAAAATCTGGCCGACCTGTTCCGGGTATTCATGCGCGATGCGCGCGAGCTGGTGCCACTGGATGACGAGGTACTGACCTGCCGCGAATATCTGGCCATCGAGAAGCTGCGGCTTGCGCCGCGACTGGAGGTTCGGTGGCAGATCGATGGCATGCCGGGGGATGCGCTGATCCCGTCGCTGCTGCTGCAGCCGCTGCTGGAAAATGCCGTGCACCATGGCATCGAACCGCGTACCGATACGGGGGTGTTGAATATTTGCATCACGCTGGTGGGTGAAAGGGTGCGGGTCGAGATCGACAATCCCCTTTCTGCAACAGGTGCGTCGCGCCGGGGCAACCAAATGGCCCTGTCGAACGTGCGTGAGCGGCTGGAGCTGCAATATGATATGGCGGCCGAGCTGAGAACCGGCCCGCAAGGCGACCGTTATCACGTGCTGCTCGAATTCCCCTACCGCAAAGAGAGACGACGACGAGATGTCCGACGCCACTTCAATCCTGATCGTTGATGACGAAGCGCCTGCCCGTGCCCGCCTGAGAGAGGTGCTGGCCGACCTGGCTCCCGAATTTCCGCACCGAATCGTTGGTGAGGCATCCAATGCGCCGGAGGCGCTGGCACAGATCGAATCGCAGCGTCCGCAGGTGGTGCTGATGGACGTGCAGATGCCGGGCATGACCGGCATCGAGCTGGCGCGTCATATTTCGGCACGGGGTGCCGAGGGTGATGGTACCGATCCGAAGCCGATGCCGCTGATCATTTTCGTGACGGCGTTCGACGAGTTTGCGGTCAATGCGTTCGAGGTCAACGCGCTCGACTATCTGCTGAAACCCGTGCGCGCGCAGCGTCTGCTGCATGCACTGATGCGGGCGCGCACGCTGGTGCCGTCTGAACACGTCGAGGACATCAATGCGCTGGTCAAGGCCACCAATACACGCCGGCGTCACCTGTCGGTGCACGAGCGGGGCCGGGTGATTCTGGTGGCGCTGGAGCAGGTGGTGTACCTGAAGGCAGAGCTGAAATACATCACGGTGCGCACGCGCGAGCGTGAATATCTGATCGAGGAGTCGCTCACGTCGCTGGAAGAGGAATTCAACGACCGCTTCGTGCGCATTCACCGCAATGCGCTGGTGGCACGGCCCTCGATTGCCGGTTTCGAACGTGTCTCGCCGTCGGGCGAGGGCGAATCGGGTGACCCGTACTGGCAGGTGGTGCTGCGCGAGGTGCCGGACCGTCTGCCAGTCAGCCGTCGCCAGTGGTCGATCGTGAAGGGGCTGGTGAGCTGAAGAAAAATTCCTGACCGAACATAACCGCTGTTTTTCTGCCCCTTCATCGCCGGATGGCCCGTTTGGCAGGAGCTGGGGGCAGTACGCCCGATGCGATGTTCCCTTGCAGCGGGTTGCCCCCTCCCGTATTCGGTGTGAGGGGCCTGGAAGATGCGTACGACGCCCCTTTCGAGGGGCGTTGGTGTATGTGGGGGGGCCGGCGGGATGCTCTAGAATCATTGTCCCGACCCTGTGGCCCTTCTGCCTGCCTCCGCTCATGACTGCCCATTCCGCTCCAACCCGTCTGCGCATTGCCACCCGTGAAAGCCGGTTGGCGCTCTGGCAGGCCAACCATGTGTCCGCGCTGCTGAAGGCCCGCTATCCGCAAACGGAGGTCGGGCTGGTGGGCATGACCACGCGGGGGGACCAGATTCTGGACAGGCCGCTGGCCGAGATCGGCGGCAAGGGGCTGTTCACGAAGGAGCTGGAGGTGGCGCTGCTGGATGGGCGTGCCGAACTGGCGGTGCATTCGCTCAAGGATGTGCCGATGGAGCTGCCGGAGGGGTTCGAGCTGGCGGTGGTGATGACGCGGGCAGATCCACGCGATGCGCTGGTGAGTGTGCGTTACGACGCGCTGGAGGCACTGCCGGCAGATGCGGTGGTGGGTACGTCGAGCCTGCGCCGGGCGGCCCAGCTGAAGGCGCGTTTCCCGGGCTTTCGCATCGAGCCGCTGCGGGGCAATCTGGATACCCGCCTGGGCAAGCTGGATGCCGGACAGTATGACGCCGTCGTGCTGGCGGCGGCAGGGCTGACGCGACTGGGGCTGGCCCACCGGATCCGGCAGTATCTGGATGTGACACAGAGCCTGCCGGCGCCGGGGCAGGGCATGCTGGGGATCGAGATCCGTGCCGGTGACGAGGCGGTGCGCGCCGCGCTGGCCTTTCTGAATGATCCACAGGCCGCACTGATTGCTGCGGCAGAGCGGGCCGTGTCGCGCCAGCTGGGCGGCAACTGCAAGACGCCGCTGGCTGCCTATGGCCAGTTCGTGGCACCGGGCCGGCTGCAGCTGGATGCGCTGCTGGCAGGGCTGGATGGGCGCATCGCCCGGGTGTGCGAGACGGCCGATATCGGGGACGAGGCGCAGGCCCGGACGCTGGGCGAGGGTGTGGCAGCGCAACTGCAGGCGAAGCTGGGGCCGGTGCCGGGGTGAATGGTGTCCTGACATCAGGATTGCTGCCCGCTGGTGGTGCACGACGCGTGGTGGTTGCACTGACGCAGGATGCGGCGGGGGCTGCCGACTGGCAGCAGATGCTGGCGGCTGCGGGGATGGATACGCGGGCGTGGCCGGCCTTCGATGTGGTGGCCGAGCCGGATGCGGCGGTACTGCGGGTGTTAGGGCAGGAGGCCATGGCGGCTGCGCAGGCGGCTGAGGCCCCCCTGTGTGTGGTGCTGCCCAGTCCGGCGGCCGTACGCCTGCTGGCGGCTGCGCTGCAGCGTGCAGGCCGGCCCTGGCCAGCTGGGGTGTGGGCAGCGGTACCGGGGGCCGGCAGTGCACGCGTGTTTCGTATGCTGATCGACCCGTGTGATGTATTGCTGGTGCCACCGCCACCCGGACAGGATGCCGCCCATCTGGCGCAGATGCTGCTGGATGGTGCCCGGATGGTGCGGTACGTCCCGCCGAGGTGAGGGTGCTGTGCCGGCCGGATGGCCGGCGTGATTGGGCCGGCTCCCTGCGGGCAGCCGGAGTGCCGGTATCTTTCTGGCCCGGATATCGGGTGGTGATGCGCGGGCAGGCGCCTGTGGGGTTCGAGGCGGCGCTGCGCGCCCTGATGGCTGGCCGGGCAGGGGCGGCTCTGCACTGGCTGGCCGGATCGGCGGGGGTGCTGCAGACC
>ERZ773043.808-NODE-808-length-18321-cov-3.447279_pt1 | contig 18321 bp, 20 predicted proteins | sample MGYA00580636_ERZ773043 | MGnify/ENA primary metagenome ERZ773043 (study PRJEB29015, sample SAMEA2737992) | human oral metagenome | biome: human oral; feature: human-associated habitat; material: dental | place: China | collected 2065 ...
CATCCATGGTAAGGATGAGGTCTCGGGTTCAAGCCCCGATCGTGGCTCCATTTTGATTTTTAGATTATTAGTAAATTTTTAGCCAGTTTTTTGTTTTGGCGCCTTGATGTCAGTAAGGCCATAACTCCAAGATTCACAATAGTAGGTAAATTGTCGGGTATATTATTATCGCTAGGTAAAGCATTCTCAGAAATGCAGGCAATAAACAAAGACACCTCCGATAACATCGACGACAGTCTACAGAATTATTTCCATGTATACAAGTGAGCACTGAGTGTTATTTTGTGGTATACTACTATTAGTCTATTAGCATGAAAGTACGAGAATTTAAGAACAAATTAGAAAATACCTTAAGGGGTGACCTTAAAGTCTTGCAAGACAAGAATAATGATTGGGTAGTTAAGGGCTTTATAGACATTTACAAAAATATCTATACTATCTCAATAGATACAAAGGTCATATCTAAGATAATAGAGCTTATGTTGTTCCCTACGATTTCGAAGTTTGCGAGAAGCAATAAGCTAAAAATGGTGCTAGCTGAGCATCAAAATTTCTATCCTGACATTACGTTTATTGATGAGAGAGACGGGACTGTGTTTGCAGTAGATGTGAAATCTACCTATCGAGTCAGCAATACTCGAGTAAACGGTTTTACCTTGGGCGCTTTTACTGGATATTTCCGCAATCGTTCCAGTGGTAAAAATATAACTATGCCATATTCAAATTATACTTGCCACCTTGTTCTTGGGGTCATTTATACGCAGCAGCCCAATAAAATTGATGAAGAAAAAATATATACGATTGATGATTTACCGGAAATAGTCTCTGTTGTCTCTGATTTTGATTATATTGTTCAGGAAAAATATAAGATTGCCAACTCAAGACCAGGTTCAGGAAATACAAAAAATATTGGCTCGATCACAGAGATAGAAAAGCTACATAATGGTAACGGGCCGTTCGCTAAACTTGGTGCAGATATTTTTGACGACTATTGGATGTATTACCAAACTCGTGATATGGCTGATGGTGGAAATACGCCATATTCAAATCTAAAGCAATACGTAGCATACAAGAAAAAGCTGCCGGACGCCAAATTATTAAACACCATCGACGAAGAGTTGTAGCTATGAGAGATCTGAACGTCGCGATTCAGCCATCCTTCTTACCGTATTTAGCAGAAGAAAAAATCATTACTGTATTTGACGAAATGCACCCTTTTCCAGCTACACGCTATCAGGGTTCAAAGAACAAATTAACAGATTGGATTTGGGAAAATATATATGATATAAATTTTACAACCGTACTTGATGCTTTTGGTGGAACCGGTTCTGTATCGCATATGCTGAAGCGCAAGGGAAAGGAAGTTATCTATAACGACATTCTTAGGTTCAACTCGATAATAGGAACTGCACTTATAGAAAATGATTCCATATTATTAACCGAGGAAGATATTGAATTCATATTAAACAATGACAGCGGTTCATTTAATTTTATTCAAAAAACGTTTAAGGGAATTTTCTATACTGACGAGGAAAATGCTTGGCTTGATAAAACGATTTTTAATATTGAGCTCTTGGGGGATAGGTATAAGAGGGCAATTGCTTATTTTTCTTTATTTCAATCGTGTATTATTAAAAGGCCGTATAATTTATTTCATAGAGCAAACTTATACTTACGACTATCGACAGTAAAGCGCAGTTTTGGCAACAAAGCGACATGGGACAAGTCTTTCGAAAGTTGTTTTCGACATTTCGCAGCAGAAGCCAATAGCTCAATATTCTCAAACGGTAAAAATTGTGTTGCCCTAAATAAAGACGTAGCAACTTTTGATTCAAAAAACATTGACCTAGTATATCTTGACCCACCGTACATCTCTAGCAACGGTGTAGGCACGGACTACTTAGATTTCTATCACTTTCTAGAGGGAATAGCCAGCTACAAAACTTGGAACAATAAGATTAATCATAGATATAAGCATTTACCTATAAAAAATAAGAAAAAGAACCCGTGGACTAATAAAAATCAGATAGAAAGAGAGTTCCATAAAATAATAAGTAAGTTTTCTGATTCCACGATAGTCATTTCTTATAGAAGCGACGGTATCCCGAGCATTGAACAGATATGTGATATACTTTCACAATATGGTAAAAAAATGTGCGTGGTATCTAATAGGGACTACAAGTACGCTTTGTCACACTCGAAAACAAAAGAGGTGCTAATCATTAGCAAATAACTTAAGCTAAGTCGTTTTGGTTTTGTTTTAGGCTACCTAGTTTGATATAAAAGAAGTGACTACGATGAAGCTCATGCCAGGTTTCGCCGAAACAGTGGGAGCAGCGTCAGCAATGCGCCACCTATAGTTTATAATAAACATATGCCTCAAGATCTCACGCGCCAACTCGAAACGCTTGCTCAAGGCAACGAAACCTACGCCGCCTTTAATAAACGCATCGTTAATACCAAAATGCCGGTCATCGGCGTGCGCGTGCCGGATTTGCGGCGGTTGGCGAGGGAACTGGCGCCTGACATGAGCGCAGCGGATATTAGTAAATTACTAACGGCCAAGAACGAATCATTTGACTATGTGCTGCTGTGCGGATTGTTGATCACGCACGCTCGGCTTGGTGATCAGACAGCAATTGATCTGGCTAGGCAATATTTACCTTGTGTTGATTCATGGGCGCATATCGATATATTTGTCGAGAAAAAGCGGCGCTTTGCTGGTGACATGTGGTGGGATTTTGCGCTGGAATGTTTGCGGAGCGAAGCCGAGTTGACGGTGCGCTACGGCGTGATTTCTTTGATGACTAATTTCCTGGATGAGTCGCACGTCAATCAAGTTTTCGCAGCGCTGCGGAGAATTAAACACGACGGCTATTACGTCAAAATGGCGCTGGCATGGCTGTACGCGACGGCGGCGGTGCACTTCTTTGAGCTGACGCTGGCTGAATTAGAAAACGGACATATCGACACTTGGACACGCAACAAAGCCTATCAAAAAATGCGCGAATCGCGGCGATTTACGCCCGAAGAGCAACGTATCATTAGGCAACAAAAAGGAGGACGCCAATGACCAGCAAACCGACCATTTCAGCAGCGGAAATTACCAAGGCGCTGGACTTTCGCCACGCCTGCAAAAAATTTGACGCTAATAAAAAGATCACCGATGAGGATATGGCGCTGATCCTTGAGGCAATTCGCCTGGCGCCAACCTCGTACGGTTTTGAGCAATTCGACGTCATCGTTGCCCAAGATCAACAGCTGCGCCAGGATCTAAAAAAATGCGCACCGATTAACAAGCCGCGCTTCGATGCCAGCCATTTCCTGATTTTTACCGCCAAGACGGCCGAGGCGCTCAGCGATCACATCGATCACGTGCTCCAGGACGTAAAAGAAATGAACCTGGTCGAGCGCACCGCCTACAAAACGTTCTGGAAGCAGTGGGCCAAGAAAGATTTCAAGCTGATGGGCACACCTGATGGACTGCATCAGTGGTCGGCGCACCAGGCATACATTGCCCTTGGCTTTGCGATGCTGGTGGCGGCGGAGCGGGGGATTGACTCGTGTCCAATTGAGGGATTTTCGATTGATCGCACGACAGAGGTGCTCGCAACTTACCAGCTCATTGACCCAGCCAAAGATCTGCCGGTTCTCATGCTAGCGCTCGGCTACGCCAGTCGTAGCAACCAACCACACCCGCGCAGCCGCCGGCCACTTGATGAGGTGGTTCGCTGGTATTAGTCCGAGAGCAAGAGCAATTTTCCTTAACAAGCGCCCTAGCGTTTCCCAATTATCTGTGCTATAATCGGTCAAGATTGTAAATAAACGTAACGAGTAAAGAGATGGCAAAGAAGAATACGAAGCGAAAGTTGATTGGTTTAGTCAGTGATTTGAGCGGTCACCGCACGTACTACACCACGGTCAACACCCAAAACCGCACCACCAAAGGGCAGGGCAAATTGACACTCCGAAAATACGACCCGGTAGCTCGCCAGCACGCAACCTACACCGAGACCAAGAAAAACCTCGGCCGCAACGAAGTCAAACCACGTAAGGGCTAATGACATCGAGCGAGAATCACCCCCTAGGATAGGGGTGATTTTTTATTTGCGACAAACGACCAAATCAGTAGGCCGGCTTAATTCCCCTACGCTAACCTCAGCGCTGAGCCACGATCATATCGAGCAGGGTATTGACGTATTCAGCCGAAGCCACCACCGACGATACGCTTTGTTCATTCACTGCGCCAGTTTTCATAATGCGCCGCTCGCGGATCAAGTCAACGATTCGCTCTGCTCGCGCCATCTCTCCTGTCTCGATGTAGTATTGCGCCAGCCACAGGCTAGCAACCACGCTGCTATTGGGGTCATCCGCCCGTCGCTTAAACAGACCATCAACTGCCGCTAAGGTTTGCACCGCCTCAGTGACCAGCTGCTTTGTCCGCTCAGCCTCACCCTCAACACCAAACATATAGGCGGCATAGACTGCATCCATCGTCACCTCGTCAGCACCACGTCCCGCTAGCTGCGCGCTGATATCATCAGCGCAGGTTCGCCACTGCACCGCATTGGCTGGGTCGTCGTGCTGCTGCGCGAGTTCGCTCGCTTGCTCCAGCGCCGCGCGCGACAACTGCCAAACAAACGCCGCGTTGTCGTCCGCCGCTGGATTATCCCAATTATCCGTCACAAACGTCGCTACCTTGGCGGCCACCGACTGATATAGCTGCCGCGAGCGCTCCATGCCAACTCGTGACGTGGCAAATTGACAGAAGATAAATAGCACCGCCGCCGCGTCCCTCAAGCGCATTGGCGGCCGATCTTGACGCCACGCGGTATCAGTCGCCACCGGCTCGCCATCCGTATAATACGCTGGCGCGAAGTAACCATCAGCCTCAAATATCCGCCGGCAAGCTTCGAAAAACATCGCCGCCTCATTGCCATACCCCAGCCGAATCAGCGGCCACAGCGCGAACGCCGCGTCGCGCAGACGACAATTACCGGCTAAACCATCAGTCAGTATCAGTCCGTGCTCATCCACGTGGGCTCGCAGTGTCAACAGGGAATTAACGAAAGTCTGGCGGTGGGCTGGCGGCAATTTCTGCGCTGCGCGAAAACCTGGACTCAGCCACTTGTGCCAAAAATCCGTTGTCCGCGCCAAGCTCCGCACCAGGCCGACACTACGCGTCTTTTCGTGCAGCCCCAACGCTTCCTTGATCGACGTCCCGGCCGCGAGCCAGTAAGTGCAGCGATCCGACGCCAACGCTGCCAGCCGTAGCGAACAGCCCAGCACCGAGTCAGTCATGCCATACTCATGCGGACAGCCCGCCAGTTCGCCATCCTCCGCATCGCGCCACGCTCCATCCAGTCCAGCGCCAAATCGCCCGACCGTCCACCGATCGAAATCACGCCCGTCAAAGGTCCGTAGGCCAACAGCAAACGCCCGCCGTCCACGATAATGAAGCAGCGCCTGCGACGCCTCGACATACTGCGCCGTATCAATTACTTGACCATCATCGTATAGCCGAAACGCCTGATGCAAAAACAACCGCACCTGGCGCGTCTCAGTCCGCAGATTGACCACGTGAATATTACGACCAAATACATTGACCTTGCTATCAACGAAATCATCGCACTCCAGTACCAACCCCAGCCGCTCATGCTTGAGCATCGTGTGCGCCACCAGCGCCCCCTGCGGCAATCGCATCGTCATCCGCCACGCGCCATCATCAATCCACGAAAACTCGCCATCCACCCACACGCCGAGACGATGCACGGATTGATGGTTCTGTACTTCGCGGCCAACGTGCGGGAACGACAGTGAACTCACTCGACCAAACTGGTCAAGCTCAACCGCCAACGTGCCATTTGCCAGCAGTACCGACATCAAAACCTTTCGTACCGATGCGCACTCAGCCGCCAGCGCACATCGCGAATTGCGTTAACGTAATAGAGGAAGGCCTCGTACGGCGAATCATACGGACTGAAATAGGCGTGGACGTCGCCATCGGTAAACCACTTAGTACACATATAGTAGAAATGATCAGACGACTGCAGTCGCCGCCAATCGGCGATCAGCTGCTCATCACCACTCCTCAGTACGTCGGCCTCCAACTCGTACAGATACCGCAGCGCCTCCTTCTGTAAATCATTGCCATTCCACGCTGTCAAATCACGCTCACTATCCGCCCAAGTCACCGTCTCTGGCATGCTGATCTCACCAACCGGCTGATGCGCCGCCAGCGCCTCAGACACCGTATAAAACGTATTACCACTAACCTCAAGCCACGAAGCAACAAACTGATCAAAAAAGCTAAAAATGCCACTATCCGACCACTGATGCTCGCCAAAGGTTTCATAATCCATGAACAAATTAACCAGCGGCGCCTCGGCCGTCGCCTCCATCAGCCACGTCCGATATTTTTCTGCCGTCAGTGGCCAACCCGCCCACGACCGATTACTAAACCGAAAAGCGATATCGTCACTCAGGCGATAATTCTTGAGCAGCAGTCCAATCTTGTCCGTGCCAACCGGCCGATACACATAATTCGGACTGCGCCACTCCAGCACCTCATCCCAACCCTCGGCTAACACACCACTAAAGCCAGCCGCCTCCGCCCACTTGGCGAGGTCGTTGTTATACGCCAGTTCAGTATTTGCGAGCACCCTGGTCTCGACGCCAAACAGCTGACGTAGCTTCTGCTGGTGACGACGAATCTGCTCCTCAAACTCCTGCCGCGAATAAAAGAACGCCAGGCTGTGATGATACGGGCTTGATACCAATTCAACCTTGCCGGTGCCAACCAGCCGCTTAAAGCTCTCAATCACCGCTGGGTTAAAGCGCTCCGCTTGTTCAAGGAACACACCGCTGATGCTCAGCGACAACTTGAAATCATGATGTCGCCTGAGTAGCTCCTCCAATAGAGCATTCATCCGTAGATACGACTTCTCAGCAACTTTGTGAAAAATCAGCTCGTTGTTTTGAGCCGGATCATTCGTCTCGAAATAATCGTGCCGCGCTGCCACGTCAAAAATACTATATCGCCGCACCCGCCACGGCTGATGCACGTGGAGATAGAGGGTGATGCCTCGGCTCATGCCCACCTCCTTTCGGCCGACGCTTGATACAGCGCGACGCACTGCTCCGCAGCATCCCGCCACGACAGCCGAGCGTATTCATCCTTGACATTGCGCTTTAATGCTGACTGCAAGCCTGGCGAGCGCGCAATATTGACGATCTCGTCCGCCAGCTTATCAACATCCCAGTAGTCAAACCGCATGATGTTATGGAGTACCTCGCCAACACCTGACTGCTTGCTGATGAGCAGGGCCGTATCGTGATGCGCTGCCTCCAGTGCCGTCAGCCCAAACGGTTCTGACACCGAACTCATGATGAATATATCGATCAGGTAGTAGGCATCGCGCCACTGCTTGCCGCGAACAAAACCAGTGAAAATCACCCGGTCGCTCACGCCCAGCCGCGCGGCTAAGGCCACCAATTCATCCCGCTGCTCGCCGTCACCCGATAGCAAAAATGCGATCTTGTTGTAGCGCTCTAGCGCTCTGGCTGCTGCCCGCACAAAGTAGGTCAGCCCTTTCTGCACCGTCAGCCGCGTCAACGCACCAACAATGGTATAGCCATCAGTCTTGAGATCTTCGAGGTATTTATATGTCGCCGTGTCATACTCATGTGGCGGCAGGTCAGCAAGGTCGATCGCATTATATACCACCTCAACTTTATCTGGCGGGATATGATAATTCTTAACAATCATGTCCTTGGTAATACGGCTAACCGCAATAATTCGATCCGCCATCATCAGACCCTGCTGTTCAATCTCATGCACCAACGGATTACCCGAATGTTCGCCCGAGCGGTCAAACTCAGTGGCATGCACGTGAACAATCAGCGGTGCACCCGACACTTCCTTAGCGATCACGCCAGCCTCCATCGTCAACCAGTCATGAGCGTGGATGGCATCTGGTGGACGTGACTGAGCAAACTGCCTGACAAACGTACCATAGCGACGCTGCAGTCGGCGCATCGGTTCAAGTCCGTGCTCATCGCTATCCTCAGTATCTGGCGCAACACCATGGTCGTACGCCCCGCAGTCTCGACAGCCCGGCGGCAGCGGCGAGGCCGCATGAATGTTCATATGAGTAATATTCGGATGCTCGGCCGTGTAGGGCACAACAAAATCGATATCAATACCATGCGCTGCCAGCGCCTTTGACATCTGATAACACGCCACACCGAGGCCGCCACAATTGTGCGGAGGAAGCTCCCACCCTAGCATCAAAATTCTCATCTTATTTACAGTATAGACCGCCGCTTATGCTTTTTCAAGCACATCTGGCAATTTTTCACGAGATCAAGGCATTATTTTCACAAGAGACGAATTGGTATGCGCCGTCAATTCTACAGCAAGCCATCAAAAAACGACTTTCATCAAGTCGTCACGCCATAAATTGTGGCAGGGGCAGTAGGAGTCGAACCTACCTCTGCGGTTTTGGAGACCGCCATTCTAGCCGATGAACTATGCCCCTATCGTCTCGCTGAGCGGGTTAGCTCATCTATTATACCAGAAAAAGATATTCTGCAAACAAACCCAAACTAACCATTTTGAAAAAATATGATATAAGTTATTGACAAAATAATGCTTGTGTGATAATATTGGGGAAACAACCAGTGAGGAGGATGTTATGAAATTAAGTACAAAGCTTAAGATCGTGGCGCTGTCGCTGGTCGCTGCTTTCGGAGCAGGACTGGTCTACTACGCCAACGCAGAAACAATTGACAATACCCGCGACTGTGACAAGTACGCCGTGGTGTATTGTGGTACCATGTCGGTACAAGAGATGCGCGAACGATATTTCAACAAAGGCGTATCAACAATTTATGGCGCGTTCGGTATTTCCTACGAGATGCTGAGCGGCAACTACGCCAATGGTGCAGTCTACCGTAACGGCGAGGTCCGCCTCGATAACGGCACCGTTGTCGCCACCAACGCTCGGACAGCCATCCGCAACATCAGCGGCGGCACACCGATTTCAGGCACCGACGCCAAGGTCGTCCCAGCCAGCCGTATGGGTAGCGCACAGCGGGCGTTTATCCGGCTTGATGAGCAGGGCCGCTTTAAGTTCGCCATCATGACACCGTGTGGTAACCCAGTTGTCGCCACCAACGTTGTTGTGCCACCAAAACCGAAACCACAGCCAGTGGCTACTTGTAAAGCACTTGACCAGCCGGTCATTAATCGCCAGACTAACACGGTCGCCCTGAAGGCTCACGCAACAGTCGAGAATGGCGCAACTGTCAAGTCATACACCTTTAGCATCACCGATGCTTCAGGCAAGGAAGTCTTCTCACGCAGTAACACTACTTCAGCGCTGACCAGCGAGACCAGCGCCACCATCAAGGAAGCGGGCACCTACACCGCTCGCGTCACAGTCACGACCAGCCTTGGTGATCGCACCAGCAACGACTGTGTCAAGCAGTTCACCATCCAGCCAGAAACGCCGAAGGCTAACCCTGGCATCAAAATTGAGAAAAAGGTCGATGGCGTCAAGCACAAGACCGTCCAAGTTGGCAACGAATTCCCATACCAGGTAACCGTCACTAACACCGGTAACGTTGACCTGAAGAACGCTGTTGTCACCGACAATGCACCACAAGGTGTTACCTTCCTGAAAGCATCTGAGGGCACGCTCCAGAACAATACCTGGAAAGCAACAATTGCTGAACTCAAGCAGGGTGCATCAAAGACCTTTACCATCACGGCAACCATCAAAGAACAAGTTACCGGTAAAGTCGTCAACACCGCCTGCGTTGATACCCCAGAGATTCCTGGCGACAAAGACGGCTGTGACAACGCAACCGTCGATGTACCAGAAAAAGTCGAGGCCTGCAACGTCCAAACTGGCGTCATCGAGAAAGTCGAAAAGGGCAAAGAGAACACGCCACCATACACCACTGATCTGAGCAAGTGTGAAAAGATCAAGGTCTGTGACGTCACTACCAAGACAATCCGCGAAGTTACCAAGAAAGAAGCTGAAGACACTAAGCGGTTCGTTGGTATCGACAGCGAAGAGTGTAATCCAAAGCCAACCACCCCAACCCCACCAACACCAACCGCACTACCACGAACTGGTATGACCGACATGGTACTCGGCGGCCTGGGTCTGGGTGCACTGGTTACCTCAGCCCTAGCGTACGTCGCCAGCCGACGCCACCTGTAAGAGACTGACCGCTCCGAGAATCTATATTCTGAAGCGTGAGGTTTCAGGCGAGAATCCCCCTTGGATAAGGGGGATTTTTTGTGTATACTAACATATATGAAACCTTTGCAACTTTCTTCTCCTCACATCATTGCCATGGTGGGCGTGCCGGGGGCGGGCAAGTCGCAATTTGCGGCTGAGTTTTCTGAGATGTTTCATGCGCCGCATTTGGATTCTGGTATCTTAGCGGCATTATCTGATGATGAGGCGGCTGTTAATTACGCGAGCGGTGCACTACTCAAGGAACTGATGAAGACTCATCAAACCATCGTATTTGAAGGGGCAACGGAGAAGCGAGCCTGGCGGGTTGAGCTCGCCAAGACGGCCCGCGCTGCTGGTTATAAGATTCTCTTTGTCTGGGTACAGACCGACCTAGCGACCGCCAAGATGCGCTGGCTCAAGGCCAACGATAACGACGAGGCAACATTCGACGCTAAGATCAAACAATTCTCATCGCCACACCCCAGCGAACCATGCGTCGTCATCAGCGGTCGTCACACCTACAACACCCAGGCGCGCACCTTGCTCAAGCGGCTGGCCGACGTGCGCCCGAATACTACAGCCGCTCCGACCCAACCGCAAGCCGCCCAGGCTGATACTCCCAAGCGCCGTCCGCAACGTCCAGTGTTCAGTCGTATTCGCGTTAGCTAGGAGCTATACATGCCAACGATTACTGACGCTGAGTTTGGCGAAATCACGGTGAGGCGCTCGCACTTGGCGCGTCAGGTATCACTAAAGGTCGCGCCAAACGGGCAGCTGCGGATTAGCCTGCCGGCGTATACACCGCTGCTCGCAGCAAAAATGCTTATCAAGTCATCCCGGCCGCGTATTCGCGAGCTCCTGGCTGAGCATCAACAAGGTCACTACTACACGCACGATCGATCAATTGGTAAAAGTCATCACCTGATCATCGAGACCCAGCCCGCGCTCGCCGAACCCACCATCAAGCGCTCCGGCACCCGCATCCTCGTCAAGCTGCCATCCGGCACCGACATTACTACTCCAGCCATCCAGCAGCGCATTCGCGAAGTCGTCATCACAGCGCTACGCAAGGAAGCCAGAAGTTACCTGCCACGGCGGCTGAAATTCCTGGCTGAGGAACATGGCTTTTCCTATCAAACCATCAAGCTGACGCACGCCTCGAGCCGCTGGGGTAGCTGCTCGTCGCGCGGCACGATTAGCCTGAACATCGCGCTGATGAACCTGCCGTTTGAGTTGCTTGATTATGTGCTGATTCACGAGCTGGCTCACACCCGCCAGATGAATCACTCCGACGCCTTTTGGCGAGAGGTTGCAGCCATCGACCCAGCTTACAAAACGCACCGAGCGGCACTGAAAAACCATACACCGCACGTGTAGCATGTGCTATACTAAATCATATGAAACAAGGGATGGGCAGGTGGCGCATGGGGCGCAGTCAGCAATGCGGACGCGATGAGACGAAAGCCGCACCAGAGCATAGCCAGATGATGACATTGGTAAACAGCTTGACCGATGCGGTACTAAGTACTGATGCTCACGGCGTCATTACGATTTACAATGCGGCGATGATCGGCCTGCTGGACACCAACGCCACACTCCATGGCCACCACATTAACGAGATATTTCAATTACAGACGCTCGGTAGAACGCCAATCAATGTATTTGAAGAACTGAGCAAATCGCCGTCAATCCGTACTCGTGACGATCTGATCATGCCGCTCAGCGATGGCGATCATTTGCGACTGGAGGCGACCTTTGCGCCGATTTTGGGCGGCAGCTCCAGCACTGACGGTTATGTGCTGATTCTGCGTGACGTCACTAAGATAAAAAGCCTCGAAGAGGAGCGTGATGAGTTCATCAGTGTTGTCAGCCACGAACTGCGCACACCGGTAGCCATTGCCGAGGGAGCGCTCGATAACGCTCGACTGCTCGCCGAGAAAGGCTACACCCAAAAGGTGCATGAGGCGCTAGTGGCAGCACACGATCAAGTGATGTTCCTCGCTAAAATGATCAACGACCTTGGCACCTTATCGCGCGCTGAACGTGGGGCGGCGGACGAGACGGAGACGATTAATTTGATGGAGCTGGCTAGCACGTTACACAGTGAGTTTGCACCGCGAGCAGCCGAGAAGGGGTTGCGGTTTGACCTCGACGTGAGTGCGCAGATTGGCGTGATCAAGGTTTCGCGGCTGTACTTGACCGAGCTACTGCAAAACTTCATCATCAACGCCATCAAATACACGCCTCGTGGCGGGGTGACGCTGCGGATGCACCGGCGTAACGGCGTCGTACAATTTGCGGTAATTGATACTGGGATAGGCATCGGCAAGACTGACCAAAAAAAGATTTTCCAGCGGTTTTACCGGGCCGAGGATTATCGAACCCGCGAGACCAGCGGCACCGGACTGGGGCTGTACGTTGCGGGCAAGTTGGCGCACAAACTCGGCTGCACCATCTCGGTAAAAAGCCGACTCAATCATGGCTCGACGTTTAGCTTTGAGCTGGCCGACCCGCCCACGTCCACATGAGACCGCCCTTGCAATCACGGCCCGAACACGCTACAATAGACTTGACAGTCTGCTAAGAAGCAGACTTTTAAATTGGGAGAAACTATGGCACAAAAAAACGCAGCAGGATCAAAGACGAGGGTTCGCCGCATCACCGCAAAAGATGACGAGACGAAGCAGCCGTCACCACATAAGTCAAAAGCAAGTACAACCGTCAAAAAAACCGCCAGTAAAACTACGAAAAAGATAGCGACAGAGACGGCCACCACATCACCAAAACAGCCAAAAACCACGGCCAAAAAATCCGCCAAAAAATCAGGCGACGTTGGTTATTTCAAGGGTGCATGGCAAGAGCTCAAGCTGGTGCGCTGGCCGACTCGCTCAGCAACCTGGAGCATGACGGCGGCGGTGTTGGTATTTACGTTGATCTTTGTGGTGCTGATCTTGCTGCTTGACGCTGGATTCAACTGGGGCTTTAATCAAATTTTGAAATAGGAAAGGGAATTTATGTCATCAAATCGCTACGATTCAACTCGCTCGTGGTACGCCATTCACACCTACTCGGGCTATGAGGAAAAGGTTGCTGAATCCATCCGCCAGCGCATCAACGGCGTCGACATGGCCGACAAAATCTTTGACGTCATGGTGCCGAAAGAAAAGCAAATTCAGATCAAAAACGGCAAGCGCAAGGTTGTCGATGCCAAGATCTTTCAGGGCTATGTGCTGGTCGAGATGAAACTGACCGATGAGACCTGGTACATTGTCCGCAACACGCCGGGCGTAACTGGCTTCGTTGGTGCCGACACTACGCCAACACCGGTGTCTGACAAAGAAATTACCAAAATCAAAAAGCGCATGGGCGTCGAAGAGCCAAAGCATCAGATCGATTTCTCGGTCGGTGAAGTGGTCTCCATCATTGATGGGCCATTCAAGGGCTTTGATGGGTCAATCGCAGAAATTGACGCTATCAAGGGCAAGATCAAGGTCATGGTCAGTATGTTTGGCCGCGATACGCCAGTCGAGTTGGACGCGCTGCAGGTCAAGAAAGTCTAGCCGCCTGATCATCTGGACGCGCAGCGATACACCGTCAGGCTACCAGACATCTTTGGCTTCAACTACCTCGCTACTTTTGGCGAGGTAGTGTTGCGTGGCAAAGAGGACTAGCGCCACCGTAATCATCCCCAGTAGTACCGCCGCGATCGGCCACTGCCTAGCATCATACATCGCCATGATCAGCACTGGCACCGTCCCGATACCGCACGCCAATATCTTACCGAACAACAGGGTCGCCAGCGTCACTTGGCTGTGACATAATCGAATGCTGCGCTTCAATAGATATGAGCCGCAGCGCCCCAGCCAATACGGCAGCATCACCACCACACCCAAAACCGCCACTGTCATCACCGACATCAGCACCAGCTGCACCACTTGTAAGAGAAACGGTACCGCACGAGGCGTCGTATCGCTCGGCGTAGTGGGCGGGGCGGGCGCCGGCTGGACTGTCTCTGGCGATACACCGAGCTGCATGAGTAGGCCACTACGCGCCAGCCACAACAACCCAGCGCCGACGATAACCGCATAGGTGAAGATCAACAGGCTGTAAGCGAGCGCCCCAAACATATTGATCAGGCGACGAACTGGTTTGATGCCGCGAGCGTTCATGCTTGTATTCTAGCACAATTTTCGTTATAATACAGTGGTTACGCACAGAAAAAGTAAGAGGAAACTATGGCAAAGAAAGTTATCGGTAATCTAAAATTACGTATCCCTGCCGGACGGGCAACCGCTGGGCCACCAGTTGGTTCGACCCTGGGTCAGTGGGGACTAAACATGATGGATTTCATCAATCCATTCAACGACGCCACCAAAGATATGATGGGCAAGGACGTCATCGTTCATATTCAGGTGTTTGAAGACCGCACTTTTGCGTGGAAGAGTCTGGGGCAGCCAGTAGATGATATGATCCGCGAGAAAGCCGGCATTCAAAAGGGTTCAGGCAAGCCACACGCCGAGAAGGTCGGCACCATCACTCGCGCTCAGCTTCAGGAAATTGCCGAAGCAAAAATGGATCAGCTAAACGCCATCGACATCGAAGGCGCGATGAAAGTCGTTGCTGGTTCCGCTCGCTCAATGGGCGTAGAGGTCACCGACTAATTTATACCTATTCACCAAAATTGCTCCCTGCCGTGGGAGCAATTTTATTATGCTATAATCATCTGGTGATCACCAAACGTCTACTCGATCCTGCTGTTATCAAGGCACTGCGAGCCGATAAACTCGTCATGGCGCCGACTGACACTATTTATGGCCTGCTCGCTCGAGCTGATAGCCCGAGGGCAGTTGATGAGCTGTACCGCGTACGCCAGCGTGACCGCACCAAATCCTGCATCATCCTGCTTAGTAGCGCCGACAACATTCCCGAACTCACCACTGAGCAGCGGCGTATCTATGACCAGCTACGCCACGAACGGCCGACCACTATTGCTGCCAGGGTCAGCCCCGACTTTATGCCGCACCTAGTACGTACTGACGCGACCTTGGCATTTCGCGTTGCACCACCAGACACAGCATTGTCTGAGCTGATTCAGCTGGTCGGCCCACTGCTCGCACCAAGCGCTAACCCCGGCGAGCAACTACCGGCCACCACAGTCAATGAGGCAACCGCGTATTTTGGCGATGAGGTGGCTGTCTACGTTGACGGCGGGGAAATTAAGGGGGTAATGCCTTCACGGATCATCAAATTTACTGATGAGGGGCAGCTGGTTGCCTTGCGGCAATAATTTCCACTACAGCCAACCAGGCGCCCGACGTCTTGTCTCGTAACCTATGAACTACGACTGCTTGAACGGCCGCACCAGCTCTAGCTCTGGTCGCATCTCGGCGATGCGCATCAGCTCGTTGTACTTGGCGATACGCTCTGAACGCGACATCGAGCCAGTCTTGATCTGACCGGTACCGAGCCCGACCGCCAGATGGGCAATTGTCACGTCCTCGGTCTCACCCGAGCGGTGACTCATCACCGTATTCCAGCCGGCCTTTTTCGCCATCATCACCGCCTGAATCGTCTCGCTCAGCGTACCGATTTGATTTGGCTTGATTAAAATCGCGTTACCAGCCTTTTCAGCGATCGCCCGGTCCAGCCGCATTACATTCGTCACCAACAAATCATCACCGACCAGCTGCGTCGTCGAGCCAAGCTCCGTCGTCAGCGTCTGCCAATCGTGCCAGGCTTCCTCGTCCAGTCCATCCTCGATCGACACCACCGGATACTCAGCCCGCAGCTGCTTGTACATCTTGATCATACCATTCACGTCGAGCGTGCGATGCTCCGTCTCCAGCCGATACTGACCATTGCCCTCGTGAAATTCGCTCGAAGCCACGTCAAGAGCAAAGGCAAAGTCCTGCTCCAACTTGTAGCCGGCTTGCTGAATCGCCCGTGCTAGCAGCTTGACCGGTTCCATATTGCCGCCGCGCACATGTGGCGCGTAGCCGCCTTCATCGCCAACAGTCGTCGGGTAGCCCTCGGCCTTGAGCACCTTCGCCAGCGCATGAAACACCTCGGCGCTCATCCGCATCGCATCCTCAAACGTCGATGCGCCGACTGGGATGATCATGTATTCCTGAATATCCGTCGCACCAAGCGCGTGCTGCCCGCCGTTCATCACATTGATCATCGGCATCGGCAGGCTCATCGTACCGGCATTCGCCAGCTGATTGACATAGACGAAAAGCTCAATACCCTTAGACTCAGCCGCGGCCTTGGCAACCGCTAGGCTGACCGCCAGGATCGCGTTCGCCCCAAGCCGCCCCTTATTTAGCGTGCCGTCCAACTGTCGCATCCGCTCGTCAACCCGATGTTGCGCAAACGGATCCATGCCGCGCAGCGCCCGCGCGATCTCAACATTGACATGCTCGACTGCCTTGAGCACACCCTTGCCACCATACGCCAAGTCGCCGTCGCGCAGCTCGACCGCCTCGTGCGAACCAGTGCTGGCGCCCGACGGCACTGCCGCCCGCCCGAATGAGCCATCGCTCAGCCGAACATCGGCCTCCACCGTCGGATTACCCCGAGAATCTAAAATTTGTCGTGCGTGAATGTCTGTGATTGTGATATTGTTCATACTCGCTATTGTAGCAGAGATAAAAGAGCAGGGGCAAGCGGGTTACAACCTTCGCCTCACTCGTACTAAACAACCCGTCTTTGTCGGAAATTGAGCTGTTGTCGGACCGGGACACTTCTCGGCAAACTGCAATACGCGATCTCCAGACTCATCGATCTCATCAAAACAGCCCGCTACCTGACTACGTAGATCTTTATTAAGCTCTCCTACGACCTCAGGATCCAGATCTGCAACATCAACCTGCACGCCGTCACCTCGAAAAAGTTGAATATTTGGATTATTGCTCAACCCCTTCAGGGCTAAATCTGCAGCCTCCTTGGCAGCCTGCCGTCTATTCTCTACATTCTCGCAAGCTGGCCCAGCAATCGGACAGTCCTTGCATCTACCTAAAAATTCCGCCTTATTCATAGTTACATAATTGTACCGCTACATTGCAAGTATGTCAAATTACTTGCAGAATAACGTTTTACCATCTATACTTGTGGTTAATTATGGGAGAAAGACGTTATCATTCACCAATAGCCGACGGACTATCTATACTGAGTAGCCCAAACTTTCAGCGAGGGGTTGATGAGGCTAATCACGCACTCGCCGCCAAAACAGAAGTGACGAAGAGAGGAGAGCACCTCCCGCCGGATAGGGATCCCGAAAACATAATCAAGCGGCACATCACCCCACACTTTCCGGACGACTACATCAGCTCGCCGGTCACGATCACAAATGTTACTGAGAGCGATGAGCTAGCTATCTGCCAACTGAAAGGAGAACTCCTGTCACCAGAGGCTAAAAGATGTATGGTTAATAAGTGCTCGCGAATACTAGCGGCACTGGCCATTCGCTCCCAGGGAGATACGCATCATTTTCCACTCTCCCAAGCGACAATCGGCAATATTCTCCAATTTGATGTTCATCTGCCAACTGACTTACTAGCGAATTATTTTTCGGCTCAAGCCACAAATCCCGAGATACACAAGACAATACTCGACATAGAAAATGCTGCCAAATATGCCGCCTTGCCTGCTGATCGTGCTGCAATAATTACTTGGGGTACCCAAAAATTAACACAGCAACTAGGCGAAGATTTCTGTAGGGGCGGATTATTTTCCGGTGAAGGGTCTACATTCACGAGTGAGGGGATTAGGCTTCCGTATAGCAAATTTAACAACATGAGATCCACCGGCTTTAGTGTAATTACCGACCACACTAATGACGAGCCAGCTCCACGGGTTGCCCTTTCGCTGGAAGATGGCGATAGTACTATTCATGTCATCCCAGACCGTCGTTTCCTCTCGAAGTTAATGCGCCATAACAGCTGTGACACAGATACTTTCGCAGCATAATCCCTAGTTGCTTTACTGCATTATTTCAGGTATAATTCCACTATTATCAAATCAATGCTGGGAGGCAGATTCGCCCGAGAAGTCGTGAGTCGCCGCTTGT
>ERZ773043.812-NODE-812-length-18254-cov-9.991978_pt1 | contig 18254 bp, 18 predicted proteins | sample MGYA00580636_ERZ773043 | MGnify/ENA primary metagenome ERZ773043 (study PRJEB29015, sample SAMEA2737992) | human oral metagenome | biome: human oral; feature: human-associated habitat; material: dental | place: China | collected 2065 ...
CACTAATACCCCCTGACAGGTTTTTCGTACACACATAGCCGCTTTTATCATAGCATATATACGTTCTAAAAAAAAGAGGGTTTTGAAAAAAACCCTCAGTTCGTATCAAATTTTTGTTCTGCGTCGTACAGAATACTGTCACGGCGTGCCTTTGAAGCGACGAAATAATCATGCACCGTCTGCCGATCCCCGGCTTCCACGGCGGTGATAACTTCACCGAGAATTGTCTGCAGTTGGCGCAGAGAATCCGCAATCGATTTCCCATTCGTCATGCAGATGTCCGCCCACATATCCGCATTCGACGATGCAATGCGTGTCGTATCCTTGAAGCCACCGCCAATGAGCTTGAGGCATGAATCCAGATCATCGCCGCTGCGGTTGAGTAGTGTGACAAGTGCTGCCGCCGCCAGATGCGGAACGTGGCTGATGACTGCCGCACAGCGGTCATGCTGTGCAAGGTCGAGCGTGGTAAATTTCGCACCTGTAAGCCTTAGAATCGCCATCAGACGATCCTTCACCTCCTGCGGTACCTGCGGATCATCAATGATGACATACGCCTTATTGGCGAAGAGATTCTTCGTCGCTGCCTCGACGCCGCTCTTCTCGCGCCCCGTCATCGGATGCCCCGGCACATAGTACACGGTGCGTGGCAGAATCTCGCGCAGAGCTTCGTAGACATAGCCCTTCGTACTGCCCGCATCCGTCAGAATCACACCGTCTTTCAGATAGGGAAGGATTTTTTTCACCATCGGCACGATCTGCAAAACAGGTGGACTGAGATAGACAATATCCGCATCCCCGACCACTGTCACAAGATCAGACGAGGCTTCGTCCACTGCGCCGCATTCCACTGCCGCACGCATGGACGCCGCTGTCCGACAGAGCCCCGTGATGTGGATATCGTCCCCGAGTGCCTCCTTGAGACAGAGACCGAGAGAGCCGCCGATCAGCCCGACACCGATGATGGCAAGCTTTGTCCTGCTCATGCGCGCCGACCGACTGCGGGGGCGATCTGACGCACCTCATCCATCAGCTGCTCGAAGTTGCGCGGAACAAGGCTCTGGTCACCGTCCGAAAGTGCACATTCGGGATGGCAGTGAACCTCAATAATGAGGCCGTCCGCCCCGACAGCAACGGAGGCACGCGCGAGCGGGCGCACCATCTGCCAACGTCCCGTTCCGTGACTGGGGTCGGCAATGACCGGGAAATGCGTGAGCTCCTTGAGTGCAGCAACGGCATTGAGATCCATCGTATTGCGCGTATAGGTCTCATACGTGCGAATCCCACGCTCACAGAAGATGATGTACTCGTTCCCGCCCGAGGCAATGTACTCGGCTGCATTCAGCCACTCGCTGATCGTTGCGGAGAGCCCGCGCTTGAACAGAATGGGCATCTTCGTTTTGCCGAGTGCCTTGAGCATTTGGAAGTTCTGCATATTGCGCGCACCAACCTGAAGGAGGTCAGCATACTCCGACACGATCTCAATGTCGTCCTTGTCCACGATTTCGGTAACGACACGCAGCCCTGTCTTATCTCCGACATCGCGGAGAATTTTCAGCCCCTCAAGCCCGAGCCCCTGAAAGTCATACGGGCTCGTACGCGGCTTGAACGCACCGCCGCGCAGGAACTGTGCACCGGCTTCCTTGACCTTGACCGCAACATCGTAGAGCTGCTCATAGCTCTCCACCGAGCAGGGTCCCGCCATGATCGCCAACTGTTCCCCGCCAACGGGGAACCCCGCCACGTCCACAATGCTGTTCGCCGGATGAAAGTCACGACTGACCAACTTATACTTCTCTGTAATACGAACTGTTTTCTCAACGCCATCCATCATATTCATCTCAAGCCCCGCAATGAGCTTCTTATCTCCGATCACACCGATGATGAAGCGATCCTCCCCCTTCGACAGATGCGTGCGCAGCCCTGCCTGTTCAATTTTCGCCGTGACCTGGTCTATATTTTCCTGCGTCGCTCTGGAATTCATCACAACAATCATAATGCGCCTCCATCATACCTTAATCATAGCAATTTCATCGCAGTTCGGATATTTCGGACAGTCAATGCACTCCTTCCAGACCTTTTGCGGCAGTTCCTCGCGGCTGATGCGGATAAAGCCGAGTTTGCGAAAAAAATCCGGCTTGTAGGTGAGCGTAAACACCTTCTCGATCCCAAGTGCATCTCCCTCCGCAAGCAGATATCCAACAATCTCAGCCCCGATCCCCTGCCGCGTACGATCGGGGGCAATCGCCATCATACGCACCTCGGCAAGCCGATCCCACATGATGTGCAGGGCACCGACCCCGACGACCGCTCCCGCGTCCTCTGCAACAATCATGTCGCGCAGATTCTCATAGAGGGTATTGCGCGAACGCGGGAGCATCTCCCCCTGTGCCGCATAGATATGCACGAGTTCGTAGATGGACTCGATGTCATCAAAACGCGCCTTTCGATAGACCATACGCCCACCCCCATTTGTAATCATGCCGCACTCGGACAGATCGGAGCGAGCGGACACTCCCCGCAGAGCGGCTTGCGCGCCTTGCAGAGCTGCCGTCCGTGCAGGATCAACCAGTGATGGGCATCGCTCCAGTCCGCGCGCGGAATCGCCTTCTGCAGTCCCTTCTCCACCTCAAGCGGAGTCTTGCCGACTGCGAGGTGCAGACGGTTCGCCACGCGAAACACATGCGTATCGACCGCAATCGCAGGTGCGTGAAAAGCAACGCTCATCACGACATTTGCCGTCTTGCGTCCGACCCCGGGAAGCTTTTGCAGAGCCTCGAAATCGGCGGGAACCTCCCCGCCGTATTCCTGCAAAAGGATATGGCAGGTTTCGAGGATATGCTTTGCCTTCATGCGGAAGAACCCACAATCATGAATCGCTGTTTCGAGCTTCGTCTGCCCGAGTGCCGCAATCGCCTCGGGCGTATTCGCATATTGAAACAGCCGTCCCGTTACCACATTCACACGCACATCCGTACACTGCGCCGACAGAATTACCGCGATGAGGAGCTCGAACGGTGTCTTGAACGTGAGGGCGGGCTTTGCATTCGGATAGAGTTCCCTCAGAATGCGCAGCTGCTCCGCCTTGATGGCTTTCGTTACTCTCATACTCAGTTTGTCAGCGACCGTGTCGGCGCGGGAATTCGACCACCGCGTGCAATGAATGCCGCCGAGCTGAATCCGCTGCGTACGGGCACAATCGGCGAGTAGCCAAGGAGACCGCCGAAGGATACGCCCTCACCGACCTTCTTGCCCGGTACAGGGATCACGCGCACCGCCGTTGTCTTATTGTTCACCATGCCGATGGCCGCCTCGTCCGCAATGATCGCAGAGATGGTCGCAGCAGACGTATCCCCCTCAATCGCAATCATATCCAGACCAACCGAGCAGACACAGGTCATCGCCTCGAGTTTTTCAATGGAGAGACTGCCGCGCTCCACCGCGTCAATCATCCCCTCATCCTCGCTCACGGGAATGAACGCCCCCGAGAGCCCGCCGACATGAGAGCTCGCCATGAGCCCGCCCTTCTTCACCGCATCGTTGAGGAGTGCAAGTGCCGCCGTCGTTCCCGGTGCACCGCACGCCTCCAGCCCCATCTCCTCGAGGATGCGCGCAACGCTGTCCCCGACTTCCGAGGTCGGTGCAAGCGAGAGATCGATGATGCCGAACGGTACGCCCAGACGGCGCGATGCCTCACGTGCGACGAGCTGTCCCACGCGCGTAATCTTGAACGCCGTACGCTTGATCGTCTCGGCAATCTCCGTAAAGTCCGCGCCCTTGAGATCCTCAAGCGCGTGCTTCACGACACCCGGGCCACTGACCCCCACATTGATGACACGGTCGCCCTCGGCAACGCCGTGGAAGGCACCCGCCATAAAGGGGTTGTCCCCCGGAGCATTGCAGAACACAACGATCTTTGCGCAGCCGATTGCCTCCTGCTCACGCGTCAGCTCTGCCGTGCGCTTGATCACCTCGCCCATCTCGCGCACCGCATCCATATTGATGCCCGCCTTCGTCGAGCCGATGTTCACCGAGGAGCAGACAATGTCTGTCGCCGCCATCGCCTGTGGGATCGAATCGATGAGTACGCGGTCGCCGTGCGTCATCCCCTTTTCGACGAGCGCAGAAAAGCCACCGATAAAGTTGACCCCAACCGTCTTTGCCGCACGATCAAGCGCCTCCGCCACGGGCACAAACGAGTCCGTCTGACATGCGTCCGCCGCAATCGCAATCGGCGTGACGGAGATACGCTTGTTGATGATGGGGATGCCGTACTCCATCTCAATGTCCTCGCCCGTACGAACAAGATACTCTGCCGAGCGTGTGATCTTCTCATACACATTCTGGCAGAACTTGTCAATGTTCGGGTGCGCACAGTCGCGCAGGGAAATGCCCATCGTGATCGTACGCACATCGAGGCGGTTCTCCGTAATCATCCGATTGGTTTCACGGATGTCGTCAAATGTAATCACTCTGCCGCTCCTCGCTCAAATGCTGTGCATGACCTGAAAAATCTCCTGATGTTGGAGCTTGATCTCAAGACCGCGCTCCTCCCCCTTTTTCCGCAGAAGTTCCTGCAGCTCCTTCAGGCGGATCTCCGCATCGTCCGGCATCTCGGCAATCATGACCATGTTGAAGAACCCGTCCATGATATTCTGATTCACATTCATGATATTCACGCGCTGCTCCGCGAGAATCCCGCTCACCATCGCCACAATACCGACTTGATCTCGTCCGACAATCGTCACAACCAGCTTCATCGTCGTCACTCCTCAGAAAAATATACACTCACCCAATGCAAATTGTGATAGAGATATACACTAAGTTATAGCAGAAAATACCGAAAGCGTCAATCAATATGCCGCTTTCACCTTATATTACAAACATATATACGCGAAAAAATCCCCATGCGTCGATGAAAGATTCGTCGCATGGGGATTGATTGTATGGAGATGGTATCAGTCATTCGGACAAATGCCACGCTCATTGAAATCTGCCGCTCTCATTTCCTTCGGTACTTTTGCACGGCATATTGCCTGTGTCATCGTCCCCATCGGACAGATGACGCACCATGCACGCGGACGATAGCGCAGCATCATCAAAATGCCGATGATTGCCGAGGTCAGCATGAGGCTGTAGAAGCCGAAGGCAAACTGTGCAGCCCACGGTGCGCCATCTCCGCTATACGCCCAGCCCCACGGCACATCAAACAGCCAGAACAGTGTCACCGTCTCCCGCAGAGGAGCACCTGCCGCCGCATGATAGCTTACGAGCATCACATTGGCAAACATGGTCAGAAAGAACGCCAGGAATCCATAACGGAAGCGCCGACTGCGCAGCCACATTGGCAGTTCATTTCGTGCGGAAAGATGCAGACGGCTGCCGAGCAGCTGAAAGAGTTGCCCACGATCACAGTAGTGATTGCAGTAATCCTTGTTTCCCGCCACCATAGCAAAGGCGAGCGGTGTGAGAAAGCAGATCATACCGAGCCATGCGAACAGAATATTGACAAAGCCCAGTGAGAAATACACAATGGAGAAGATCCAAAAATATTGATACCATCGCTTCCCCCTCGTCCTCATGTGCACACCTCCATTCGTATGATCTCCGCCGGACACTCACGACTGCACATACCGCAGCCGACACAGCGTGCAGGATCGACCACCGCATAGAGCCCGCGCCTAACGGAGATTGCTCCACGCGGGCACACACTCTGACACGTTCCGCAGGCAACGCAGCTTCCGCGTTCAACAACAGGGAGTGGCCGTTTCCTCGTCCCCATGAGCCGCCCCCTCCTCGTCTGCCCCACAGAGCAGCGCACGCAAGATCTTTGCAACACGCTCATCCTTCAACTGATAAGCAACCTCGAGCCCGCTGCGTTCTCCACGGATCAGCCCCGCCTGGCGCAGCTTGCTCAGATGCTGCGACACGGTGGACTGCGGTGCATCCAGACAATCCTGCATATAGGAGACATTACAGCTCCCCTCGCGCAGAAGGCGGCGTACAATGCAGAGCCGTACGGGATGTGCCAATGCCCGCAAAAAATCTGCGGCCTCCTCGAGACGTTCCTGATCCTCAATCACCATCTTAATTTCTCTCCTCATGCTGCATCTTCATGTAAGTATAGCCGCCGACCAGATTCTTTACAGTGAGACCATGCGCCCGCAAAATCTGCTCCGCAAGATAGCCGCGCAGCCCCATCTTGCAGCAGACGACGATCGGTACCTGCGGATCGAATTCATGCAGATGCTCACGCAGCCGAGGCAAAGGAATGCGCTGCGCTCCTGCAATCTCGCCCGCATGATATTCCTCCGGCGGGCGAACGTCGATGAGCCTTGCCCCTGCCGCAAGTTCCGCCGAAAGCTCGTGCGGGAGAAGCGGAATACTCCTGCCCAGCAGAATATTTTCTGCTGCATAGCCGGCCATATTCACGGGATCTTTCGCTGCGGAATACGGCGGTGCATAGGACAACTCAAACTCTTCCAAATCCGCAACCGTGAGCGAGCGCCCGATGGCAGAGGCAAGAACATCGATGCGCTTGTCTACGCCCTCCGCACCGATTGCCTGCGCCCCCAGTACAACACCATCCGAAAGACGGAAAATCAGCTTGAGTGCAACCTCCTTTGCTCCCGGATAATAGGTTACATGATGGCGTGGGAAAATCACCGTAAAGCGATAATCCTTTCCGTACACCATGCCCGCTGACTGGAGGGCTCGCTCGTTCTGCCCCGTTGCCGCTGCCGTAAGACCAAATACCTTGAGCGCGGCAGTTCCAACTACACCGCGATAGGCACGCGCCTCCCCTGCCATACGATCCGCAGCCAGACGTGCCTGACGATTGGCGGGTCCCGCAAGCGGAAGCGCCACAGCTTTTCCCGTCTGTGCGGAGCATGTCAGCACAGCATCTCCAACGGCATAGACATGGGGAACATTGGTCGCCATATATTCATCGACCAGAATATGCCCCCGCTCCCCGAGCGCAATGCCGCTCCCGTCGAGGAACGATGTATCGGGACGCACGCCGATCGCAAGCGCGACGAAATCCCCGTGTACCGTACGCCCACTGGAAAGATGTACGCAGATCGCACCGTCCTCCTGCTCCTCAAATCCGGCAACGCCATCCCCAAGTGCAAGCTCTACGCCGTGCCTACGCAGCTCATCCTCAAGCAGAGAAATCATATCTGTGTCAAAGATCGGAAGGATATGCGGCATCGCCTCGACCAGAGTAACCGACAGCCCTCGCTCACGCAGATTTTCCGCAAGCTCCACGCCGATGAAGCCGCCGCCGACCACAACAACGCTGCCGCCCGTACCGACAAAGGAACGAATGCGATCCGCATCCTGCACACTGCGCAGCGTCGCAATACGCGGATGATCGATGCCGGGGATCGGCGGACGCAGCGGCTTTGCCCCCGGAGAGAGCAGCAGCGCATCATAACTTTCTGTGTATACGCCGTCCGCAGAGCGCACCTCTACGGTACGATTTTCCGTATCCACACGTGTGACCTCACTGCACACACGCACGTCGACGTTATACATCCCACGGAACTTCTCAGGAGTTTGGAGGAGCAAGTCCCCCCGCTCAGCGATGACATCGCCCACATAGTACGGCAGCCCACAGTTTGCAAAGGATATATCCTCCCCACGCTCAAAGAGAATGATCTCCGCATGCTCATCCAATCGGCGCAGACGTGCCGCAGCCGTCGCTCCGCCTGCCACTCCACCGACAATAATATACTTGCTCACATGAATTCCTCCTCTTATCTAATCACTATATCCATATATTACGATATAAAGATATTTATGTCAATAAAAAACTGAGAGTACATAAGCACCCTCAGATCAAATCATTTTCTCCTTGTAAAACATATGGGGTTTCGTTCGGATACTAAAGCCCCAAATCCCCCATCTTTATTTCCTCTACACGACCGTGTTCGACCTCAAAGGCAAAACCAACGGTTGGATCTTCCTCGGAAAAGTAGATGTAATCCTCCCCATAGACCATACTCGGCTCACCATAGACGCGCCGCAGCTCCTCGACGGGCGTTCCGATCTGAACCCCCTTGCCCGATGTGAGTGCACTGTGTTTTGACACCTTGACCAAACGCACCACGCCATCGACGAAATCAAGGGAGAGTCCATCTGTATAGTCATATTCGACCACTTCTTTGCCCGCATAACGCATGGAGCGCTCCGTCTCCACCTCAAACGGTGCGCCATAGCGCGCACGCACATCAGCCTCAGACGCCCCGTACGCAATCTCACCGAGCACCAATGCATCACGTACGATACGCACAGCCGATCGCTGTTCCTCCACACGCTTCTGGCGCATCGCATCGGTCTCGCGCTTTGCCGCATCATCCGCCAAGAGGGTCTGATCGACCGAATCTCGTGCAATGGTGATCCGTTTCGCGCCATCTGCACCAGGCGGTGCGGTCACTGCAGCGCGAAATACATCCAATGCTATGCTTCCCACAACTCCGGCAATGACGGCGATTCCAACGAATACTGCTCCCATCCGTATATTCAAAAACGCTCTCTCCCCCGGGTCATATACCTGTCAGCGGCTAACACTCAATATGTCGTTGCTCCATCCCACGGAACAAACTCAGCGGATTAGCCCCATCCTGATTTCGTCAACACGCCCATTCTCGATCTCAAAGGTAAATCCAATGGACGTGTTTCCCTCTGCAAAGTAGATGTATTTGTCCCCACGGATGGCATCCGGCTGCCCATACGTCGCAATGAGCGCATTCACATCAGTACCGACAGCGATATTTGCCGCAGTCTGCACACCGTTGCGCGCGCCAATCTCAACCTGACGAACTGCACCATCCACAAAGACGATGTCGAAGTCATTTCCGTATTCCCATTCGGTCGCCTGTCCGCTCGTGTAGACCGGATTGAACTTCGTCTCAACCTCACGCGGTGCACCATAGACACTACGAACATAGGACTCGGACGCACCGTACTCAATACCGCCAACGACGAGAGCATCCTGCGGAACAGCCGCCTCTGCCGCTCCACCGATAAGAACAGCACCCATTGCAAGACACGCAATCTGTTTTCCATAGCTGAACATGATACACATCTCCTTTGCGCAAAAACATTCGTTGATAAACTTCAGATATTATGAAGAATTATAAGAAAAAACGCTGAAAAGCCTCTGAATACTTTCATTCAGAGGCTTTTCATAGATGGTTGCCGAATAGGCAACTACAAAAAAGAACTGTTGAACGAAATCTTCATTCAACAGTTCTCTCTCATATAGGCTTACGCCTTTCCTGCAAGTTTCTTATAGTTGTTGTAACGTACCTCAGCATCCTTCTGCGTCTTCTCGAAGAGTGCTTCCGCCGCCTCGGGGAAGTTGCTCTTGAGGCTGATGTAGCGGTTCTCGCCGAGCAGGAATTCCTGGAACTTCGAGAAGTCCGGCTCCTTCGAGTCGAGCATGAACGGATTCTTGCCCGCCTCAATGAGCTGCGGGTTGTAGCGGTAGTTCGCCCAATAGCCGCACTCGACCGCGAGCTTGCCCTCAAGCTGTGCACAGCCCATGCCCTTGCGGATTCCGTGGTTGATACACGGCGAGTAGGCAATGATAAGGGACGGTCCCGGATATGCTTCCGCTTCGCTGATCGCCTTGAGCACCTGATTCTGGTCGGAGCCCATGTCGATCTGCGCCACATAGACGTAGCCGTAGGACATCGCCATCATGCCGAGATCCTTCTTCTTCGTCTTCTTGCCCGTCGCGGCAAATTCTGCAATCGCCGCCGCAGGAGTCGACTTCGATGCCTGTCCGCCCGTGTTCGAGTAGACCTCGGTATCAAAGACCATGACGTTGACATCCTCGCCCGACGCAAGCACGTGATCCACGCCACCGAATCCGATGTCGTATGCCCAGCCGTCGCCGCCGAACACCCACTGCGAACGCTTGACGAAGTAGTCATTGTCCTTGTAGATGCGGCAGAGAAGCTCGTCCGTCCCCTTCTCCTTCTCAAGCAGCTCGCGCAGGAGGTCGGCGCGGTCACGCGTGCCCTCACCGCTGTCGCGCTTTTCGAGCCAGAGCTGCATTGCTGCCTGAAGCTCGGCAGAGCCCTTCTTCTCCTCGAGTGCCTGTGTCACCGCCGCCGCGATGGACTCACGCACTGCCTTCGTGCCGAGCAGCATGCCAAGGCCATACTCTGCATTGTCCTCGAACAGCGAGTTTGCCCATGCAGGACCGTACCCCTTCGGGTTCTTCGTGTACGGGATTGCAGGTGCGCTTGCGCCCCAAATGGAGGAGCAGCCCGTCGCATTGGCGATCATCATGCGGTCGCCGAAAAGCTGCGTGACGAGCTTTGCGTACGGTGTTTCGCCGCAGCCTGCGCACGCACCCGAGAACTCGAAGAGTGGCTGCTCGAACTGCGAGCCGATGACCGTCGTCTTCTTCATCGCGACGTTCTTGACCGAGACCTTCTCCGTGTCCACGCCATAGTCAAAGTACTTCTGCGCATCGCGGAGGTTGTCGTCGAGCAGTGTCATATCGAGCGCCTTGCCCGGGCAGACCTGTGCACAGTTGCCGCAGCCGAGGCAGTCGAGCGTCGAAACGGCAATCGTGAGGTTCAACCCCTTCGCCGGACGTGACTTCACGGACTGCATCCCCTCGGGCGCTGCTGCAAGCTCCTCATCCGTCGTCAGCACAGGACGAATCGTTGCGTGCGGGCAGACAAAGGAGCACTGATTACACTGGATACACTTCTCCGGACGCCATACGGGGACGGAGATCGCCGTGCCGCGCTTCTCGAACGCCGTACCGCCGACGGGGAACGTGCCGTCCTCCATGCTGAGCAGCTCGGAGATTTTGAGCTTGTCGCCCTCCTGACGGTTCATGACGTTCTGGATCTTCGTGATGAATTCCGGCGTCTTTGCGTTGACCGGAACCTCCTCATCCACGGCATCCTTCCACTCAGCAGGAACATTCACGCGGTGGAGCGACTCGATGCCGTGATCGATCGCACCGTTGTTCATGTTGACGACCTTCTCGCCCTTGCTGCCGTAGGATGTGATAACTGCGTCCTTGAGATACTTGACCGCATCTTCGATGGGGATGATATTCGCGAGCTTGAAGAACGCCGACTGCATGACCATGTTGAAACGTCCGCCGAGACCGAGCTCGCGGGCGATATGAACCGCATCCACCGTGTAGAACTGAATATCGTTGGAGGCGATGTAGCGGCGCATCGACGCAGGCAGATGCGTGTTCAGCTCCTCATCCGACCAGAACGTATTGAGGAGGAACGTGCCACCCTTCTTGAGACCTGCGAGGAGGTCGTACTGACGGACATAGGACTGCTGCGAGCAGGAGATGAAGTCCGCTTTGTTGATGAGGTACGGGCTGATGATGGGTGACTTACCGAAGCGCAGGTGGCTCATCGTGATGCCGCCCGACTTCTTCGAGTCGTATGCAAAGTATGCCTGCGCATACATATCCGTCTTGTCGCCGATGATTTTGATCGCGCTCTTGTTCGCACCGACCGTGCCGTCCGAGCCGAGCCCCCAGAACTTGCACGCTGTCGTTCCCTCTTTCGTAAGGTTGACATCGCCGTGGATCGGTGTGAGGCTGCGGTGCGTGACATCGTCAACGATACCGAGCGTAAAGCCGTGCATCGGCTCATCCTTTTTCAGTTCCTCGTAGACCGCGAAGACCTGATCCGGCGTCGTGTCCTTGCCGCCGAGACCATAGCGTCCGCCGACGATGACGGGGTTCATCCCCGAGCTGTAGTACGCCGCCTTGACATCGAGGTAAAGCGGCTCGCCGAGCGATCCCGGCTCCTTTGTGCGGTCGAGGACAGCGACCTTCTGCACCGTCTTCGGGAGATACTTGAAGAAGTGCTCGACCGAGAACGGACGATAGAGGTGAACAGAGAGCAGCCCGACCTTCTCGCCCTGTGTGTTGAGGTATTCGGCAACCTCCTCCGCCGTCTGACAGACCGACCCCATTGCGATGATGACGCGATCCGCATCGGGCGCGCCGTAGTAGTCGAAGAGGTGGTGCTCACGGCCCGTGATCTTCGCCATCTGCGCCATTGCCTCTTCAACGAGCTCGGGAATGGCATCGTAGTAGCGGTTGACTGCCTCGCGGCCCTGGAAGTAGATGTCTGGGTTCTGTGCCGTACCGCGTACTGCCGGATGGTCCGGGTTGAGTGCACGGCGGCGGAACTCATTGACCGCATCCCAGTCGAGAATCTTCGCGAGATCGGCATAGTCCACGACCTCGATCTTCTGAATCTCGTGCGAAGTGCGGAAGCCGTCAAAGAAGTTGATGAACGGAATGCGTCCCTTGATGGCAACGAGATGCGCCACCGCAGCGAGATCCATGACCTCCTGCACGCTCGACTCAGCGAGCATGGCAACACCTGTCTGACGTGCCGCCATGACATCCTGATGATCGCCGAAGATGTTCAGTGAGGACGCTGCAATCGCACGCGCACTGACATGGAACACGCCCGGCAGGAGTTCGCCCGCGATCTTGTACATATTCGGAATCATGAGCAGGAGTCCCTGCGATGCTGTATAGGTCGTCGTGAGTGCACCGGCTTGGAGTGATCCATGCACTGCACCGGCAGCGCCAGCCTCCGACTGCATTTCGATGAGACGTACCTTCTGTCCGAAGATATTCTTCATCCCCTTTGCAGCAAGGCTGTCGACGTGCTCTGCCATCGGCGAGGACGGCGTGATCGGATAGATCGCCGCCACATCCGTGAAGGCATAGGAGATATAGCCGGCAGCTGTGTTGCCGTCCATCGTCTTCATTTTCTTGGCCATGTTACTGCTCCCCTCTCAATGGAAATGCGTCCGCATTCCAAAATAATGTTAAAATATAACCACATGAGCAAAGAATTTGTCCCCTCACACATTTTTGATAAAAAGAATCAAAAAGAATATCTATGGAGGAATACTGATTCAATACTTTCTGTTTATTATACAACGGAACATGGGGGTTGTAAACAGGATAGACCTTCTCAGTGCTGTAAAAGACTGTGTTTTCTCATTGTTTTTTTTGATAAAAATATCCTATTATCCTATAAAAAATGAGCTGCCGATCAGCAGCTCGTTTTTCCAAGCAAAGGGTGTTCCGTTGGTCTGAGATCGCGTATGCGTATGAGATGAAGTGCCTCCGGAAGATCAATGTCGCGTCGGTTCTTCCCCTCTTCATACACATAGACAGGGTGTTCGACCCCGATCTCACTCGCGGGCATATAGACATACTCATTCGTATTCCGATCACCGAAGATAATGCCGCGCAGCAGCTGTGCCTCGCGTATCAAAACATATCCCTCCGCCAGAGCATATAGACAACGGTCGTAGACACACAGACAGCGATGACGACCACGCGCATAAAACCGAGTGGATCGCCTTCGTACGGCACAGGCACATTCATGCCGAAGAAACTCGAGATCACCGTCGGAATCGCGAGGATGATCGTGATTGCCGTCAGGAATTTCATCACGAGGTTCAGATTGTTCGAGACAATCGAGGAGAAGGTATCCGCGAGCCGCGCGAGGATCGTGCTGTACATCTCCACCATCTCGCGTGCCTGTTTATTCTCAATGATAACATCCTCGAGGAGATCCTCATCCTCCTCGTACATCTTGAAGATGTGATGCACCGCAGTATTTGTCCGCAAACGCATGAGACGGTCCAGCACCGCACCGTTCGAGCGCAGGGCGGCATTGAAATACGTCAATCCCTTTTGTAGCTGAAGGAGGCGCAAGACCTCGCTGTTCTTCATATCGTGGCGCAGGCGATCCTCGATCTCTTCGGAGAGTTTGCTGATCTGGCGCAGATAACGCAGATAGAACACATCGGACTTGTAGAGGATCTGAAAGAGGAAGCGCGTGCGTTTATAGGTACGGAAGAGCTTCGCCGTACGTTCGTTGAACTCCGCCATCACAGGCGTTTCCTCGAGGCAGACCGTAATGATGTGCTCATCTGTAAGGATGATCGCAAGCGGCAGCGTATCGTAGCTGTCCTCACCGCGATAGACGGGCACATTCGTCAGGATCATGACCGAGTCGTCCTCGACATCCGTATGTGACCGCTCCTCATCGTCGAGTGCGGAGCGCAGGAAGTCGGGGTCAACCTCCGTGAGCGTGCTCACGACCTTCAGCTCATACGGGGTCGGGTTGACAATGTTGATCCATGCCCCCTTGGTGAGTGTCTTGAGGGACAGCTCCTGCAGAGGGCCGGACTCCATGGATTTATATATTTGCAGCAAGGGAGAACGCTCCTTTCCGACCGGCCTCCCCTGTCAGCACAGAATGGCGAAACGAAGAGAGGACGGCATACATATGTGAGGGTTGGGCTGCAAAGGTGTATCGTCCATGCTCTTCACTTCCTTTCATAACGTTCAAAATGACCGAATGAATTGTAACGCAAAATGCACCGCTTGTCTATAGTGACAGAGAAAAGTCACACATTAAAACGGAAGTTCACCACATCGCCGTCACGCATGACGTACTCCTTGCCCTCGAGACGCACCAGCCCCTTGTCACGCGCCGCAGCCACACTGCCAAGCGATACGAGATCATCATAGTTTACGATCTCCGCACGGATGAAGCCGCGCTCGAAGTCCGTATGGATCTTCCCTGCCGCCTTCGGCGCCGTCGTGCCGCGCGTGATGGTCCACGCACGGCACTCATCCTCGCCCGCCGTGAGGAATGTCTGCAGCCCGAGGAGAGCAAACGCCCCGTGAATCAGACGATCGAGCCCGCTCTCGGACAGACCCAGATCCTCGAGGAACACTGCAGCCTCCTCCGCATCGAGCTCGGCGATCTCCTCTTCGAGCCGTGCCGACACCGTCACCACCTGTGCCCCAGTGCATGCGGCATATTCCTTGACCGTCTGCACGTGCGGGTTTTCCGCGTCTGCCGTCGCAGCCTCATCCTCACCGACATTTGCAATGTAGAGAATCGGTTTGCGCGTGAGGAGGTTCAGGTCGCGCAGCATCGCCTGCTCCTCGTCCGTAAGCTCCACTTCACGTGCGGGCTTCCCTTCATCGAGTGCAGACTTCAGACGCTCAAGTGCCGCGTGCTCCGCCTTTGCCTCCTTGCTGCCGGACTTCAGCAGCTTTGTCACCTTCGCCATGCGCTTCTCCACCGCCTCGAGATCGGCAAGGCAGAGCTCCGTCTCAATGATGTCGATGTCGCGCAGCGGGTCGACCGCCCCCTCCACATGGGTGATGTCTGTGCTCTCAAAGCAGCGGACAACGTGCGCCACGGCATCCACCTGACGGATGTGCTCAAGGAACTTGTTGCCGAGCCCTTCGCCCTTCGATGCGCCCTTCACAAGACCCGCAATATCGACAAAGCGAACGCTCGCAGGGGTCGTCTTCTTGGAATGGTAGAGATCGGTCAGCACCTTGAGACGCGCATCCGGCACCGCCACTACGCCCACATTCGGCTCAATCGTGCAGAACGGATAGTTCGCCGCCTCTGCACCCGCCTTTGTAATCGCATTGAACAGCGTGCTCTTGCCCACATTCGGCAGCCCCACAATTCCAACCTCAAGATTGCTCACGATGATTCCCTCTTTCACAGACCGACGTCATGTTATATTCTTTCAATAAAATAAATATACTCGTTATGTTATAGCAAAAAAAAAGGGGAAGGTCAATCATCACACACCGCTCGCAGAAGGAGAAGTATACATCTTTTCTTATGAGCATACCTGCAAATGTCACAATTGCTACTTCCCTTTTTGAAATCTTGTGTTATAATTTGAGACAATCGGGGGGATTCCCCTTCACAGTCAATTAGCTTCATCATATAGGAGGTTATCATGGCAATTACAAAAGATATGAGCATCGTCGAGATCGTTCAGACGTACCCTGACACCGTCGAGGTTCTGATGAACGCGGGCATGGGCTGCCTCGGCTGCGCGGCTTCGCATTTTGAGAACATCGAGCAGGGTGCAATGGCACACGGCATCGACATCGACGCTCTGATCGAGGCACTGAACGCGACGATCGGCGAGAAATCTGCTGCAGCGCAGTAAGCATACCGGAAGAAGGCCCCCATTCGTGGATATTTCCACGAGTGGGGGCCTTTTGCGTCATCTATGCCGCTCCACCGTAAATCGCGCAAGTGCAATCGGCTCCTTCGGCTGGATGCATGCCTTCTCACGCGCAATGGCGATTTGCTCCTCTGCCGTATCAATACCCATAAGGTCAGGCAAAAGAAGCCCACGCCGATTGTCCGTCAGACTCTTCACGATCACACCGTAGGTCTTTGGATCAAGCTGTGCCGCCGACTCAATCGGCTCGGGTACACTCAATACATCCACGGAGTAAACGAGACGGTTCAGCTCCCCTTCCTCAATCGCTTCAAAACGGCCGTCATGCACGGCGGCAGACACAGCATTGTAGAGAATCTCCTCGGCAAGGCTCTGCTGCGCAGGCACAAACGTCCCGATGCAGCCGCGCAGTTTGCCGTATTTCTTGATGGATACAAACGCGCCCGCACGGCTCTCCATCAGTTCCTGCGGCAGTTCATGAGGCAGTGTCGCATAACCGTGTGTCCGCACAAAGTGCTCGACGCTCATGCGTGCAAGGCGTACATAATCATCCTCCGCCGCACGCAGTTCGGCAATCGCCGCATCCTCCGCACGCACAAGCTGCGCCGCGAAGTCATTCTCCTCGTTCCGACCTGTTACGGTGAATGAGGCAACGGCATACCCCACGCCAAACGGTCCCTCGTAGCTGTGCAGTGCTACATCCATCGCCGCACGGTCGAGTGCACCCGCGAGCACCCACAGTCCGTTCAGCCCACAGTGCCCCGCCGTCTCGGCAAAGCTGCCCGGAATCTGCAAGAGCGAGACGAAATCCCCTGTTTTCATGAATGCCGTGCAGAGTTCGTCAAACTCCGCCCCCTCGGGTGCAAAGCCGTTTGCACCGCCCTCGATCAGACGGTGAGAGAGATCGCCGCTCGCGATGCAGACCGTACGCCGACCGAGCCGCTCCGCCGTCGCCGCAATCACCTGTCCGAGCAGGGCATGTGTATGTGCGGGCACCCCCGCGATACCGATGCGGACAAATTTGGTCGGTGTCTCTCCCAGATATTCACTCAAAAAGAAGAGTGGTACCATCGTCCCGTGGTCAAGCGACGGATGTTTCTCCCCGAGTGTTCCCGCAGGAATCTTCTTCTCCCCTGCAAAAGCAGAGAGGACGCGCACAAAATCTTCGTCATACGGAATGCCAACGGAGATCTCGGGATGTCCGAATGCGGCAAAGTTTCCCTCCGCTCCCGCGCCCGGCGAGATGTGAAAAAAATCATCGTATGCCGTCGCGTGTGGACTGATGATGACGACAGTATCGGGACGCAGCTCTGCCGCCGCGCGCATAACCTCATGATATGCCCGAACAGTCACAGAGATCTCCCGCTCCCGTCCCGCGCCAATCGCAGGGATGATGAGCGGTGGATGTGGCACCTGATATGCGGCAAGAATGGACATAGACACTCACTCCTCCATAATTTTTGTGCCAATCTGAGGGTCTGTTTTATCAGCGATTCCCTAATCCAACTGTTTTGACTTGCAATTTTTCTGATGCGCTTTTATCTTTTTCATCGCCCAATCATAATGGCTGGAGGTAACGCTTACAAAATATGAGCCAAGTACGCTTCCTCCCACCCATTTATACACATCTTTTGAAAACAATTCTTCATTTGTAAATGTTTCGGCTAACGCTAATACCTCTTTATGCGATTTATGAAACATTTCGGTTGCATCTTCAAGTGATGTGTTTTGGTGTTTCTTCCAAAACGCTACATTCATCTCTCCATAAGTCTTCCAGTTATATGGTTCTGGAATAAATGATTTTTCTTCTCCATGTTGATTTGAACACACCCAATTCAACATAAGCCGATGCCATTCATAGAGGTGGATTAGAATATCTCTTAAATTTTTATCTCGTTTCCAATGCGCTTCCTTTTTCTTTTCGTCCTTTGAAAAATCGAACGATGTATTTAATTCTTCCTCAGACATTTTGGACATTCGCGTATTTAGCTTCTCATAGTTTTCCTTGGCAGCGAGCAGCAAATCTTCTTTGGTTCTCGGTCTTGGCATAACATGTTACTCCTTATACAACAAACCCTCCCTCGTTTTGACGGGGGAGGGTTGCCTCACAAGCGGCGTAAAGGCACAACGAACAGCCCTTTTGATAATCAAGATGGTGCGGATGAAGGGGGTCGAACCCATACGCCTTGCGGCACTGGATCCTA